>OLQZ01000201.1_pt1 | contig 25930 bp, 35 predicted proteins | sample 1643191 | NCBI WGS metagenome assembly OLQZ01 (sample SAMEA3136768, study PRJEB25190) | human gut metagenome | biome: human gut; feature: human-associated habitat; material: faeces | place: Austria | collected 2013
AAATCACGTTTTAGTAAAAATTATAAACAAGGATTGTTAAAGGTTAAAGAAAATGCTGAGTAAAAAAGAATGTAAAAGAGCATTAGAGAATATGCATAGTCAAGTTGATATAGAAACTCAGTGGTATAGTTATGATGTTTTAAAGGAGTTGATTGATGAACATTTTGACCCAAAAGAAAATACAGGAGAATATGAACATTTTAAGTTGCATAGCGATAGTAGTTTAAAAAATCTAACGAAAGTTGAATTAATAGACTACATTAAGATGTTATATCATAATTGGGGCGTTACTGATGAGCAATTAAAAAACTGCATTGATAAAGCAAAAGAATTAAGTGATTCGAATGATGAACTAGAAAGAACAATTCATTCATTAGATTGTGAATTGAGCGATGTCTATAATCCTAAACCATACAAGTTTGAAGATTTAAAACCTAATATGTGGGTTTGGGATAATGTAGCAAAGGAATGTTTGTATGTTATTAAATTTTTTGCAGCTCCGTTCACTGGGGCGAAGTATTTCAGTTATTTAGGAATTTATAAGAATTTAGAAGAAATAAAAAAATTAGATATAAAATTCGAAGAAAACCGTTTCTTTCCAGTGCAATGCGCTAATCTAGAGAGCTAAAAAATGAGTAAGTTATATGCAATATACGATGAAAACGACTTTCCCGTATGTGTTGGAAGTTCTAAGGAATGTGCTGCATACATGGGAAAGAAATCATCGAAAACATTTATACAACATTGTACCAAGGTACGAGCAGGAATAATTAAACCTAAACTTAGAGGATATGTAATAGGAGAAGATCCACAAGGAAAGAGGTCAAAAAATGATAATAACGGATAAATTAAAAAATAATATAGAGATTGTAAATACTTATGTAGATAAATACGGTTGTGTGCCTAGAGACGGTACATTTTACAGTGAAGGAGGTGACTTAGATTACATATGCGGTTTATTTAAAAGCTATGAAAACTTTATAAAAGAATTGGGCTTCGAAGATTATGGATATAGAAAACTTAAAAAATACGGGGTCCACGATATAAGAAGAGGAAAATTAATTTATATTGGTTTCCTACGAGATATTAAAGAAGAGTTTTTTGAAGATAAATATACTTTAGAACATATAAAAAAGGCAACATACTCAAATAAACTCCTTGAAAACAGATATTTAATAAGAAAGGACATAGCATAATGAAAGAAAGCAAGTATTATCTACAAAATTGGAAGAAATGGAAACGCACTGTTCAGCTTTTGGAAGAAACTAGAGACGAACTAATGGACATGAAACGTGCTATTCCTATTGGAAGTGATAATATGCCAGGTGGGAACCACAGTAGCGTTATTGCCAAAATGCAAAAGATAATAGAACAATGCGATCAATACGATGTTCTTATAAGCAATTATAATTTTCTTATTAATTCGCTGGAACGTGCGATAACTGTTTTAAACGAAGATGAAAAAGAAGTGTGCATTATATTTTCTAATAACCCAGATAATTCAGATGTAAGGGAAGTTTTAGCATCTAAACGCGGGTATTCAAGATCGGTATTTTATCGAAATCTCGATGATGTATATGTTAAGCTAGACAGGCTGTTATGTTTAAGTCCAATAATGACGGTTGATGATTATGATAAAGAAATCTATTAATAACAAACTGGGACTAAACTGGGACTAAAATAGGCTGTTTATGTGTTATTATTGTATTGTGGGAAATTGGTTAATCCACACGGCGACATGTTTTTTAGTTATATTTCTAAACCCCTTTCATTTTTATAAAGCGGTCAAATGACTGCTTTTTTGTTATCTAAGACGATATTATTACTCTCCCTATAGTATCGTCTTAAATAACATAAGGGGGCATGAAAATGGACGATGATGAAGAATTAGACAACATAATAGATATATATTGGAGGTGCTTTAAGAATGGCAAAACACTTAACAGATGCGAAGAAAAAGAAAATAATAGCCGATTATGTAGGGTGCGGAAACTATTCGGAAGTAGCAAGAAAAAATAAGGTATCTAAAGATACTGTTAGGAGATTATGCAATCGCACGGATATTCTTCAAAAAGCGCAAGAGAAAAAAGAGCAAAACACCAAAGATATGCTTGAATACCTAGATAATAAAAAACAAGACGCAATGGAATTCATTGACATGGCGTTAGCATCAATGATGGAACCAGAGAAACTAAAAAAATCAAGTGTGCAGGCATTAGCAACATCAATCGGGATTATAATAGATAAATTCACACCAACAGTACAAACAGATCAATCGTTAGAGAAATTAGACAAAGTATTGGAAAAAATAGGCGGTGTCATTTAATGGCATTTACACAAAAACAGCGTGAGTTTTTAGATAACGCTAATCATCGTTGGAATATAAAGCAAGGAGCGACACGTAGCGGTAAAACCTACTTAGATTACTTTGTTATTCCAAAACGAATAAGGCAAGTTGCTGGAAAAGATGGATTGGTTGTTATTTTAGGAAATACAAAGGGCACACTCCAAAGGAACGTAATAGAGCCTTTGCAAAATATATATGGAGAACAGTTAGTCGGCAATATTAGAAGCGATAATACCGCGAATATGTTCGGGGAGAAAGTATATTGCTTAGGAGCGGATAAGATTAACCAAGTAAACAGAATAAGAGGGGCAAGTATTAAATACTGCTATGGTGACGAGGTTGCGACATGGCACGAAGAAGTATTCACAATGCTTAAATCGCGTTTAGATAAGCCGTATAGCAAGTTCGACGGAACTTTAAATCCCGAAAGTCCGCACCACTGGCTTAAAAAGTTTCTAGAAAGTGATGCAGATATATACTGTCAATCTTACACAATAGACGATAACCCGACACTTGACCCATCGTTTGTGGCTAATCTAAAGCAGGAATATGCTGGAACGGTATACTATGATCGTTATATCTTAGGATTATGGAAATCAGCCGAGGGTGTAATATATACGCAAATAGCAGATAGACCACAAGATTATGTTATCGATGAAGCACCGCCTATTATGTTTGCTACTATTGGAGTAGATTTTGGCGGTAACGGTTCGGCAACCACATTTAATTTAACGGGATATACTTCGGGAATGAACGAGGTAATAACTTTGAAAGAGTACTACCGTAAAGGCATTATGTCACCGACAGAGTTAGAAAGTGCGTTTGTTAAATTTGTAATAGAATGTCAACGCTTTTATTCAGTTTATGACGTTTATTGTGACAATGCTGAACAAACATTAATTAAAGGATTGAAAAATTCATGCGAGAGAAATGCTATAGGGGTACTCATACATAATGCAAAAAAAATGAAAATAAATGATAGAATACGTTTTTTTTGTCGTTTACACGGCATAGGCAAACATAAAATTATGCGCGAATGTAAATACACCTTAGAAGCATTTCAAACTGCTGTATGGGATTCTAAATACGTTACAAAGGATGTTAGGCTGGATGATGGAACATATAACATAGATAGTTTGGATGCGCAAGAATATGCGGTAGAGCCGTATATGAACCAAATTATCGATATATGGTAGGAGGCGTACAGATGTTTAAAAAGATAAAAAAGAAAGTAAAAGAGGTGGCTACGAAATTTATGGCAGACAGTGGAACGGGAAAAGAATTTAAAAATATTTTTGAATTGGGAGGTGTTCCTGCGTTTAACCAGTTTTATTATTTTGGTATCTTTCCATGGAAGTATATTTATAAAGGCTTTTATAGACCGTGGCATCGAGTGTTGTCACCTACGTTAAAAGACCCTATGCGAAAAAGAAATATAGAAACAATGGGAATTGCTAAAGCAGTATGTGCGGAACTGGCTGGATTAATATGGAGCGAGCAATGCGAAGTACATGTTTCTTCGGGAAAAGAACTCGGAGAAAATGAAACAGATCCTCTAGACGATTATATCCAAGAAGTTTTAAAAGATAATGCCTTTTTTACAAAGATGCAGGAACATATCGAACAGTCTTTAGCACTTGGGGGCGGAGCACTAAAAGTTTGGGCGGAAGCAGACCATTTAGACGGTAAACCAGTACTAGGAAGCGAGCATATTGAAATTGGCTATGCTATGGCAGATCAGTTCGTGCCAACTGCATGGACAAACGCCAAAGTTACAGAGGGAGTATTTATAAGCCGAGAAGCAAAGAACGGGTATTATTACACGCGGTTAGAGTGGCATAAATGGAATGGAACTACATATGTAGTTGAAAATGAATTATTTAGAAGTGAAATTAAAAATATTAAAAATGCTAGCGGTGAAGTTGAGCCACAGGATATTTTAGGTTTTAGATATCCGCTGCAAACAATATATCCATTTTTGAATGAATCAACTTCGATTGAACATGTAGAGGATAGTCTATTTTACTATTATAGAACAGCTATTGCGAACAACATTGACGATAACAGCCCATTAGGAGTAAGTATTTATGCTAATGCATTAGCAACATTACACGCGTTAGATGTTTGCTTTGACAGTTTCGTACGCGAGTTTGTGTTAGGAAAGAAGAGAATAATTGTCCCAGCGAGTGCTATTAGAGTTGTGTATGATCCAGAAACGCAGGAAAGAAAAAGATACTTCGATGCAAATGATGAAGTGTACGAAGCATTAGCAACAGAAGACCAAGAACAATTAAAAATACATGATAATTCTGTTGAGTTAAGAGTAGAAGAACACATAAGCGCAATTAATGCTTTTTTAAGCACCTTATGTTTACAACTGGGATTTAGTGCAGGAACGTTTACATTTGATAAATCACAAGGGCTAAAAACCGCTACTGAGGTAATCTCAGAGAATTCCAAAACATATAAAACTATAAAATCACATCAATTACAAATAAAAGAAGCGATTGAAAAAATGATTAAAGGAATAGTTAATGTTGCGGATTTATACGACATTGAGTATAAAGGGCAACGTGTTGGAAATATGGCTAATGATGATTTAGAGATTAAAGTAATCTTTGATGATTCAATCTTACAAGACCGACAAACAAACATTAATGAGGGAATTGTATTAGTAAATAGCGGTTTAATGTCTAAATTAACTTATATGGAAAAGGTGCTAGGAATGACGAGAGAAGAAGCACTTAAAGAAATAGAAAAAATAAAAAAAGAAAATCAAATAAATACAATAGCGGTTGATGATTTCGCTCTTGGCGGTGAAGAATAGTGGCAATGATAACGCGCCAACAAATATTAGAAATAAGTGAACCGTTTGAGGAAATGTATAGCGGTATAACTAATCAAATTCTAATAATGATGGCTGAGTACATTGGTAAAGATATTGATGAGCCGATTGAGGTTTGGCAACAAAAAAAGATCCAAGAAATTAATTTATTGTTAAAACATACGCAAAGTATTATAAGCAGTGGCAGATATCTAAGCACTACTAATAACACGTTAAATACCGTTATAGATAAAACTTTGGAGGATATAGAACCAAAATTACAAGAAGCATCTAAAAACGGTCTATTAAAGAAAACAACCGCTTATACAGCTAGCTTAAGCATCAATGAACTTAAGAAAAATATGAAAGAAGATTTCTTAATAACATTTAATACAATGGGTAATACCATGCAAAGTATGATACTGCAATCATTTAATAAAGCAGTAAATAATGTTGTTTCTGCATATAACGCAAGAAGAAATGAGATATTAGACGATGCCGCAGAAAAGATAATGCATAGAGAAACAATGCAAAATGCTGTTGCAAGTGCAATAAGGCAAATAGCTAAAGAAAATATACCTGCATTTATAGATAAAGCAGGAAGAAAATGGACGGCCGAAGCCTATGCGAATATGTATGTACGAACAAATGTTCACAACATGAGTATAGATACGGTTGTAAAAAGAAATGAAGATTATGGAAACGATTTATTTATTGTTTCTAAGCATAGCGGTGCAAGACCCAAATGCGCTCCGTGGCAAGGGAAGATAGTTTCAAAAAACAATAGAAAAGGAACAACAACCGATGCGAACGGTAAAAAAGTAAGTTTTATAGCTTTGTCAAGTACAAGTTACGGGCAGGCAGATGGATTGCTTGGTATTAACTGCGGGCATCAGCTGTATCCGTTTATACCTAAACAATCGATTAATAACGTTAAGCCTTTATCAAAGGATCAGGAAAGAGAAAATAAACGTATATATGAAGAAAGCCAACGGCAGCGTGCTATTGAACGCGAAATCCGCGCATCAAAGACACAAGAGGAAATGTATAGAAAAGCGGGCTTAAGAGATGAAGCTGATAAGCAAAAAACTGTAACAAGTCAAAGGCAAGCTAAAATGAGACAGTTTATAAATGAAACGGGTCGAACACGACGATATGATCGCGAACAAATCGTTAAATAATGATAAAAAAACAGGAGGGTAAACAATGGATTGCAAACATGAATTTATGGGCTATAAAGATGGAGTAACATGCCTTAAATGCGGTTTAAAAATGGGAGTGCGAGAATACCATGATTTTTTACAACAAAAAGAAGCAAAAGAACCTAAGAAGCCATCTGCAAGAAGAAAAGGAGCTAAATAATGAATCCATATCAAGATTTAACATCATATTTAAAAATCGTATATCAAAATTTAGGAACTCTGCATCATAATTTAGTAGGCAAGAGTTTTTTTGTTATCCATCCGTTATTGGGTGAGTGGTACAATGAAATCGGTGAAATGACGGATGATTTAATTGAACGAGGTATTCCGTTAGGGTTTGCTGAACCGTCTATTAAAGATGCGGTTTTAGCTTACACAAACGATTTACTTGGCGTTGAGAACAGAGAATGTGAAGATACAATCATTCTTGCAAAAGATAATTTCATTAATATTGTTGAAAAAATGACAATTGCTAAAGACGGTTTACCCGTTGATGTTCAAAACAAGATTGATGAATATATTTATTATTTGCGTAAAGAAGCAGATTACAAAATGGGTCAATATCTAGGCGGTATGAAGAACACAGCGACAGTTGATATTGATGATGATTAAATAATTAGCATCTAAGAGTGCTTTTTATATTTTAGGACGTTTTATACGTCCTTTTATTTTGCCCTCGTCTATCGGCGTTAAATGTAGGCTTTCGGTTACGTCTGCATCCGTTAAATGTAGGCACACGTTATTTATTAGTTTAAACGCAGGAGGAAGAATAATGCCAAAACTAACAAGAAAAAGTGTACGTAGTGAAATTGTTAAGGCTGGAGTAAGTGAAGATAAAGCCAATGAATTATTAGAAAGCATTATGTCTATGTATGGAGCTAGCACTGCTGACATGGTTTCTAAAGAAGATTTGGAAGAACTTAAGCAAGAAGCGGTCAATGAAGCTATGAAAAACACACCTAAAGACTACAAAGAAAGTCAAGATTACAAAGATTTATTAGGAAAAGTACAAGAGTACGAAAAGAAAGACACTATCCGAACATTAACGGATAAAGGAGTTAAAAGCGACAAGTACGCGGAAATGCTCTTGGAAAGATTAGACAAAGAAAAAGACATTGATGAACAGCTTACGGCTTTTAAAGAGGAATATGCCGATATGTTCAATGTCGAACAACAAGAAGAGCCAAAACCTCAATTTGGAGCACAGCCAAAAGGCACTATGCCAAGTGGCAAAGAAGCACAAACGTTTGGGGATTTTTGGAGTTTTATGCCAAAAGAAAAGTAGGAGGAATTAATATATGGCAGATTTTGTGCAAACACCTTTAAATTATGCAGTTGACTACGCTAGAACACTAGCCAACGCTTATCCTTATTTATCATATTTTCCAGAGTTATGGGCAGGGCCAAACAATGAAAAATATAAACCAGTAAACGGGAAAACAGTAATGATCCCATCGATGACAGTTTCGGGGGCTAAAGCAGTTAACCGTGACAGTATCGACGGTAAATTTAATCGTAATTTCAATACTGAAATGCAACCCGTTACAATGATGATGGACAGAGAATGGGATACATTAGTTGATCCAATGGACATCAAGGAAACAAATCAAGTGGCTACTATTGCCAATGTAACAGAAACATTTAACCAATTCCAAAAAGTGCCAGAAATGGATGCATACATGGCTTCTAAATTGTCATCATATGCACAATCTTTCGGTACAGTAGATACAACTGTGTTAGATAAAGATACTATTTTAGAAACATGGGATGGATATTTAGCGTATATGGTTAACCAACGTATCAACCGTGATAGATTGGTAGCGTATATGACACCAGATGCGTATAAACTTTTAAAAGAAGCAGCGGGAATTACACGTTTTATCGATGCAGGTACTGGAATTAGAAATGTAGACCGAAATGTCGGGAAATTAGACGGAGTATTAATTCGAGAAGTACCAAAAGATATTATGCAAACAGCGTTTGACTTTACAGTAGGATGGAAAGTTGAATCTGACGCAAAAACTATTAATATGTTGTTAGTAGACCCTATGGCAATGATTGCTCCAGTAGTCTATGAAGTAGCTATGATGAGTGCACCAACTGCACAATCTAAAGGAAAATGGCTATATTACGAAAGATACTACTACGATGTATTTGCATTAGATAAACGTAGAGTAGGTATCTTAGCAAATATCACTACACCAACTCTTGGAACATTTGAAGTTACGTCAACTGCTGGAGCTGAAACTAATCAAACAAATGTAGCAGTTACTGCTAAACCAATTCTTGGACAAAAATTAGTGTATAAAGTAGCTTCTAGCGCTTCAACACCTACATACGGACAAGATTTATCTAGCGGATGGTCTGATTTACCAGCTGATGGCGTAGTAACGGTCGCAGGATCAGAAACGAATATCACTGTTGCATTAGTTAATACAACTAAAGCAAATGGAGCTTTCGCGGTTGCAAGTGGTAATGCTACGATCGTTAAAAACGGCGGATAAGGGGTGATTGTATGGCATATATAAAATATGCTGATTTTACACAATTTTACGGCAGTGATTTGATGGATGAAGAAACGTTCAACAGTCTCGTTAATCCAGCATGTTCTAAAATTGATGAAATAACCCGTTTTAAGGTCGCTGAAGAGGGTTTAAACTCTTTAGCGCCTTTTATTCAAGAATTGTTTAAACGTGCGTGCATGGCTCAATGTGCGTACTATGGCTATTACGGTTTAGAAGTAGCCTATACTGGTGTGGCAGGGCAAGGCTTTACGGTTGGCAAAGTAAGCGTGGACAGCACTTATCAGTCGAAAGAAAGCGCAGGAAGAAATTACAATTCATTAAGCCCCGAAGCGGTAAGTCTGCTTGAACAAACTGGGCTGTTAAATAGGAGTGTTGGAGTATTCTCAGACCCATCCCTAAACGTATTCTGGCCGATATAGCCACATTAAAAGTAATTACCAGTATAAACGAATGGCAAAAGCCCGTTATGCAGTCTTATGATTTAAAATTTGTACATATGCAAAACACAAACGAAGTACGAAGAACAACAGATAACACCGAGGTCGTTCTTCGCTCAATATTATATTACGATTGTAGGTTGTCTAAGCCGAATTTAAACTTATGGGTATTAAATAACCAATCACTTGGAAACGGCGCTAGAATGAGCATTATTTATCAAGAACAGACATATACTGTTCAAACTTGCGATTTAGTACCCGATGATACTGGCAAACCGCACCATTATGAACTTGGGTTAGTTTAGTGAGCGTTAAAGTTACATTAAATAAACGAAGAGTTCTAAAAAGAATTACGAGCGGTGCCGATAATGCTAGAGCGGTGTTGACAGAACAAGTTTATCAGGACAGTGAAGAATATACCCCTCGTGATAAAAGAAAACTTATAGAAACGGCGCGAATTGATTCTAAAAACGGAACAATTACATATACCCAGCCATATGCTAAAAAATTATGGAATGGTATAGATTATAATTTTTCTAAAGATAAAAGTGCTAAAGCCACTTATGAGTGGTGTGATGCAGCTAAAACAGACCATAACAAGGATTGGCAGAAAGTTGCTCAACAAGCATTTAAAGAGGGGATGAAATAATGGACATCGAGATTATAAACATTCTAACGGCTCTTATTAAGGCACAGTATCAAGGAAGCTTAGTTTTTGGTACAAATATACCCGATAATAGTTTGGCGCTTCTATGGCGGTCAAATCCGCAAGAAATATATATGTGCAAAGACAGTTATAATCATATGAACGTAAGGCTTAACGGAAAAAATAAAGATCAAGAGGAAATATGCAGTACACTAAACCAACTGCACTACTTTTTAAGCAAATTAAAAAGCGATCAAATTGAATTAGGCGAACATACGCAAATCATTGATATACAAACATCCTCAAGCCCAGAACTGATAGGGGTAGAGGAAAACGGTCAATGGATTTACGGATCAAGCCTTTTAATTAAATATTATATTAAATAGGAGGAAATAAAATGGCTGACGGAGATTTCAAAGCACAGGTACAAGTAGAACCAGTTTATAATTATACGGTTGCGATTGACACTACACCCGATACAACAGCGACATGGTCACCATTATGTGCAGGTATCGAAAACTTTAGCGAATCATTGAATGAACAAGTACAACAGTTCTTTTTTATGTGCGGTAAAGGATTTGCGAATAACTATGTTACAGGAATGGCACCATCATTAACAATTACTGGGCGCAGAGTTAAAGGTGATGCAGCACAAGAGTATATCTTTAGTGTTAAATACTCTTTAATGAAAAAAAGAGAAACACAATTGCGAATTTCGCAATTAGATGCAACGGGAGCAAATACGCAAACAATTACATGCAATGTAACAATTCAAAACATTGTAGAGATTAGCGGAAATGCTACAGATCCGTCACAAATCAGCTTTGATTTGGCATTTAATGGAACACCAACGTTAAAAAGTACGCCAGTAGGGGGATAACCCCTACTTTATATATATATTAGGAGGATGAATCATGTATAAAATCAAAAGGAAAGAAAATTTAATTGATACTTTGCAATTTGAAAACTCTAAAGGAGAAAAACTAACAATAGAAGTAAAAATTAATCTTTTGGAAAAAATTAATTCGTATCAAAAAGCGTATAGAGCGGTTGAAATTTCACAGATTGAGATACAAAAAGGCTCTAAGGATATGCGTAAACTAGGTAACGCAATCATTGATGTAATCGAGGTTGTATTTGGAGAGGACAACGGCAAAAAAATGATAACATTCTATGATGGTGATTATGCAGAATTATTAATTGATTTGTGGCCTTTTATTGTAAATAAAGTCAATCCAGCATTTATTAAGGCAAAAAAACAACGAGAAAAAGAAATAAAAGAAAATATTAAAAAGCTATGAAATTATATGATGAATTGCCGATAACAATAAAATATAATGGGCACAACTATAGAATTTTACCTTATTTTAATAGGGTTTTATACTGTTTGGAAGTATTTAAAAATAATCTTTATAGCGATGAAGAAAAAATTCATATTTGTTATAAGGTGCTTGTAAAAAATAAATTTATGACAATTTCTTTTTTAGATAAGACTAGAATATTAAACATGATTTTTAAAATGCTTTTTGAAGATAAAAACAAGCGTAAAGAAAATAAAAAATCTTTTGATTTTACGCAGGATGCTAAATATATATATGCGGGGTTTATGCAATGTTACGGCATAAACCTTTTTGAATACAAAAATAAATTGCATTGGTGGGAATTTAACGCATTGTTTCAAGGACTATCAAGGGATACTCGGATAATGCAGATAATTGATATTCGTACTCGACCTATTCCTAGAAGAGACAAAACAAATGGCGAGTATATAAACGAACTTTTAAAGCAAAAAGCAGAGTATAAATTGGAACTAAGCCAAGAGGAACAAGAAAAAGAAATACAACAATCACTTGGCGATTTATTTAGTGCTTTATCAAATATGGCCGAAAAGGAGTGATGATATGGCAGATGGTGATGTAGTTTATAAAGTTGAGGTTGATGATAAAGAAGTTGACAAGCAACTTAATGCGGTTAACTCAAAAATTAAAGAAAGCAGTCAAGAAACTTCGGATAAACAAAAGAAAGATTATAAAGAAACGTCAAAAGAGTTTAAAAAACAATCTAATGAAGTAGTAAAAGAAAATAAAAATACCAATAAATCTATAACCGATGATAGTAGTGGTACAGCTGGAACGCTAAAAGAGGTTTTTGTAAATGCAGCCGATGGAATTGGATTGTCATTTTCAAATTTAACAAAAGCGGGGATTATTGGCGGTTTAGCTGGTTTAAGTGCTAAAGCAGTGTCGGGAGCAGTTGATTTTGATAAAGCGATGAATCAATTTGTTGCAAGCACGGGAGTAGCTAATGAAAAATTAAAAGATTATGAAAACATTTTAAAAAATGTTTACGCTAACAACTACGGTGAAAGTTTCGAAGACATAGCCGAAGCTATGAAAGAAATTAGAACACAGATTGGACCTGTAGTTGATAATTGGGATCCTACTGCTCTACAAGAATTTACTGAGAGCGCCTTTGCTTTACGAGATACATTCGGTTATGACATTCAAGAATCAGTTAGAGCAGCTAATGCCATGATTAATAATTTTGGAATTGACGGTTTAGATGCTATGAATTTAATTGCCAACGGAGCGCAAAACGGATTGGATTTTAGTGGCGAATTGTTGGATAGTATTAGTGAATATTCTGTCCAATTTGCAAAAATGGGCTTTACGGCTGATGAAATGTTCAAGATATTTTCTGCTGGCGCAGAAAATGGCGCATTTAATCTTGACAAAATAGGTGATGCTATTAAAGAAAATGCTATAAGGGTTATAGATTATTCAAATACAACACAAGATGCTTACAAACAGTTGGGATTAGACGTTGATGATATGTCAAAGAAGTTTGCAAGTGGTGGTGACGAAGCAAGAGAAGCATTTGACCAAGTTATGACGGGGTTGATTGCGTTGGATGATCCAGTTAAGCAAAATACAATAGGTGTAGAACTATTTGGCACTATGTGGGAAGATTTAGGACCGACAGTTGTTGGGGCATTATCAAACATTGAAGATGGCGCTTATGGAACAGCGGATGCCATGGAAATGATTAAAAAGGTTAAATATGATGATTTAGGTTCTATGTTTGAGGGTTTAACTCGACAAATAGAGTTGTTAATACTTCCATTAGGGGAAGCGCTTATTCCGATTTTGACGGCTTTGGTTCAAACTGTGTTACCTATACTACAATCACTTTTACCGCCGTTAATAGAGGTTCTTAACGCTGTAATAACTCCAATTTTGGGTATTATTCAAAGTTTAACACCATTGATTGATACTATTACAAATGCTTTAACTCCAATTGTACAGTCATTAACTGTCTTGTTTCAAGACGTGTTTGGGATAATTGCTAAAATAGTGTCCGAAACTATAACCGATATAGTAGCTTTTATACAACCTATTATTACTTTTATTAGTGCAATATTAACACCGACTATTCAAGCGCTCACACCATTGTTTACGGGAATATTTGGGAGTATTGCAAACACAGTTTCAAGCGTGATTAATAACATTAAAGGAATATTAAGCGGTATTGTGAGCTTTATAAGCGGTGTATTTTCGGGAAATTGGCGTCAAGCATGGGAGGGGATAAAACAAATATTCTCTAACATAGTAAGTGGCTTTGCTAACATATTCAAAAGCCCGATAAACTGGATAATAGACGGAATCAATACGTTTATAAGCGGTTTAAATAAAATAAAAATTCCCGATTGGGTTCCAGTTGTAGGCGGAAAAGGTTTTAACATTGGGAAGATACCAAGATTAAAAGTTGGTATGGATTATGTACCAAGTGATTTTTTCCCTGCGTATCTGGATAAAGGCGAAATGGTACTTACAGCACCCGAAGCGCAAAAAGTACGCTCATACGGCGGAATACAAGGTATAGAGAGTATGTTAAGCGCCAATCTTATTACAAACAATGAAATGGGTCTTGATTATGGAAAACTAGCCGAAGCAATGGCGGGTGTTACTATACCGATTTATCTAGACGGCAAAGTCGTAGGCTATAGTATAACGGGCTCAGTCGATCAAAACATGGGAATTATAACTTCACGCAAAGGGAGATACGGAATATGAGAGAAGATGTAAGATTTAAAATCAATAATGATGATTTTTTGTTAAGCGATTATCATTTGTGTGTTGAATCATATTCTATTGGTATCCCCGAGGTTAAGAGCTTTTTTCAAGAGATACCGTATTCTAATGTTGTTTATGACTATACAGAATATTTTGGAAGTCCTACATATAGCCAACGCACAATAACTATAAATTGCAAACTAATGAAATCGACACCGTGTTGGCAAAAAATAATGCAAAAAGTTCTTGAACTCATGCACGGTCAAAGAGGTACGTTCAGTTTCGCAAGCGATAGTGAGTGGTATTATAATGGGAGAATTTCTATTGACACGGATGAGCATGATAATTGGAATTTTGCTACCGTTACATTATCGATAATTTGTGATCCGTTAAAAACGAATATAGAGGGGGCGAGCAAACTTTGAAACTAAAATTAATGTGCGATGCCGATATATTGTTTGACAGTACGACAAATATGTATAAAGCTATGTCAATCGATTTAACTGAACAAGTTAATACAACTAATACATTGGTGTTTGCTCTCCCGCCTTTTAATCCTAATTATGATAAACCGCAAAAAATGACGTCTGTAATCGAATTATATAGAAATGATGCCCTTGTGTTTGAGGGGCGGGTGCTGTATACCGATGATGATATTTTGGGCAATAGAACATTTACTTGCGAGGGTTCTTTAGCTTATTTCCTTGACAGTATAGTAAGACCTAATACAACGCAGGATACAACTATCCGCGATTATCTTCAAGGTCTTTTAAATCAGCATAACGCACAAGTTGAAGAACAAAAGCAGTTTACACTTGGAATTGTTAATGTTACCAATACAACTGACAATGTATATCGTATAGACAATGATTATTCAAATACATTAACAGTAATGCAAGAAAAATTAGTTAACCGTTTAGGCGGATATTTAAGGGTTAGAAAAGAAAACAACGTAAGATATCTTGATTACTTGGAAGAGTATGGAACAACATCAAATCAGACTATAGAATTTCAAAAAAATATATTAGATTTGTCACAGCGTATATCTGCGGAAAATGTAATAACCGCGCTAATACCTTTAGGTGTTAAAAATGAAGAAACGGGGTTGCCGCTAACGATTGAAAGCGTGAATGACGGTAAAGATTATTTAGTAAATGAAACTGCCGTAAGCCTATTTGGCTATATATACGGTAAGAACGAGTGGGAAGATGTTACATTACCCGAAAACCTAAAAACAAAGGGAGAAGCCTTTTTGCAGGAAAATATAAAAGCTTCGTGGAGCATAGAAGTAAATGCCACTGATTTATCGATGCTAGATGTATCGATTGATACATTGGATTTGGGAATGAGTGTTCCAGTCATATCCGTACCGCATAAATTAGACGAAAATTTTACAATTAAGAAAAAAGAAACTAAATATCTGCAACCGCAAGATAGCGAAATAACTTTAGACACTGTCATAAAACGAAACACTGATCAAGTTTCAAGCACTGACCGACAATTAGGACAGTTGGAAACAATACAGACTGACAGATTTATGGCTATTGTGAAAGAACAGACCAATTTAATTACGGGCGGTTCGGGCGGAAATATGCAGTATGGATTTAATGACAGCGGTTTACCGAGTGAAATCTTTTTTCTAGACAATCCCGATAAAGAACTAGCAAAAAAAGTATTAAGAATAAATCAAAACGGGATTGGGTTTTCGAAAAATGGGATTAATGGTCCTTTTGAAACGGCATGGACATTAGACGGCGTATTTAATGCTAATTATATTACCGCTGGTATCCTACAAGGAATACAAATAATTGCAGATTTAGGTATGCTTGGCGGTTGGACAATGGACAGTACATCTCTGTCAAGCGGAAGTACGGTCGGAATTATTCTAGATTCAAGCGAACCAAGCATTGCGACATATCATCCTGATACGGATTATATCGGCATGAAAATGTATAATGGTGGATTGGCTATATACTCTTACGCTAATAAAGGGACATATGTAGGGCAATTGTCAAGTGGAGCAGATGGACCGGTGCTGCAGGGCGCATATGGACACAATTTATCTCTCGGTATAAGTACAGATAATACAAATACTGCGCTTGATGGTTATTTAGTTATGGATAATGGCGAAGTGTCATGCTATAAAACGTTAAATATGCGCGGACACAGTATAATAAATCAATCAGACAAACGATTAAAGAAAAATATAAAAGATATAGATTGTTCTTTTGTATATGATTTAGAAGTAAAACAATTTGATTACTTAAACGGTGATAAAAACAAAATTGGTATACTTGCAAATGATTATACGAACAAAGGCTATTCTAAATATTTTCTACATAAAGGAAAAGACGGGTATTATGGTGTAGATTACCAAAATATTATGAATGCACTGATTAAATGCGTGCAGGAACAAAACAACCGTATAAAAGCGTTAGAAAGGGGAACAAAATGATATTTAGTACAATAACACAAAACAATCTTAATTTAACCGCTGATACTACCGAAATCCCAGCACAGTATAGCAATAATATACAGTTTAAATTTATTCAAGATAATGAACGTTTTAGCGGATATATACCGACTATTTATATTGGTGTATATGACAGTGCAATGATAGAGTGCGGCGACGTTATTAATGCTGGTGGTGCGGTTGTTGTAGACGGTGATGGTGTGTTCGCTATATCTAATGAAATAATGTATCGTAACGGCTTTTTAGCGGTTGGGGTAACATTAACCAACAATGACGAGAACGTATCTCTAAAGCCCGTTATTTACCGTATACAAGCAAGTGTTGGCGGATTAAGTCCATTACCGCCAGATGAGGGCGAATGGCAACAGGTTGTTAAGGCATTTGTTGAAACACTGTTTAATAACTGGTCTGCTGAAAATCTCGATCCAATAAAAGCACAGCTTGAAGAACTTATCTCTACAGCACAAACACAACAAGAAAAAATAACATCTCAGCAAACGCAGATTGATAATGCGATTGGAAACATGGGAGATTATGAAATCGTACAAGAAGACCCCGTACAAATAAGATTTAAAAAAGGTGATGGAACATTCGGGGAAACTGTTGATTTAGGCGACGGATTAGCATCTAAAGCAATGGTAAATGCTGGCTATTATACTTATAAAGGTATTAGTTATGATGGTTCTGCAAGTAATAACGGGATTGACGTTGCAGAAATAGACGGAGCATATTCTCAAGAAACAACAAACGGATTTCAGTTATTCGACGCAAGTAAACTGCCTACTAAATCTCAAGGCGGTGCTACAGTAACTAACAACGGTGACGGTTCGTTTACTATTAGTGGTAGTGGGAATTTAACAAGTGATTGTGTGTTTTCGTATACTTATTCACACGAAGAAACATTGAGATTAATTAAAAGTGGACAAATAAATTTTAAAAATGAAATGACTACTAAGCCAAATTTCGCTGTACAATTGTTTTACGAGAACAATGGAAAGATGGTTCTTCTAAGTAATGCAACTAACCCTACTGACAGCGTAACAATAACCCAAGCGATGTTAGATGATAGCACATCATCGTTGAGAATATCATTTTCTGGAACGACAGGGCAAACCATCAAAGCAGGAACTATTAAACCAATTCTCTACCAAGACGGAGACGGAACTTTCGAGCCATTCACGGGCGGTATTGCTAGTCCTAACCCCGAATATCCTCAAGAGCCTAAGTTTGTGGGCGATTACAACGAGGATACGCAAAAATATGATATTGACTTTATGACGAGTGGAAAGAACTTATTTGATTTTAATTATTTAAAAAATGATTTTGTTATCAGTGGTATTAAAACTTATACAGATAATTCGATTACATTAACGTCTAATAGGGATGATTGTTATGACAATAGCTACTCGAGAAATACAAACTTTCGTATACCAGTATTGCCGAATAAACAATATACACTAATGTTTAGAAAAACAAATAGTGTTGCCGGACTTGTGTATATATTTCCTTTCACAAAAAATAATGTAATGCACAAACAATTTATAAGTAAAAATATTTCATGGGATGGTAATATTGCATATACGTTCACCACACCACAAGATTGTTATTATGTGAATTTTAGAGTAGGTATAGCCTCAAGTGGTAATACTTGTACATTTAGTGATTTTATGCTTTTATATGGGGCGCATACATGGGATGATGTAACCGAATTTACACCATACCAAGGCTTAGAAACCACAACCGTAGAACTAAACCAACCGTTACGTGAGTTACCAAACGGTGTTAAGGATACGGTAGAAAATGGTGTTGTTACGAGAAGAGTTGGGGAAATAACTTTTAATGGTTCAGAAACATGGTTAAAAAACGCCGGAAATACTAATAATTGGCTGTATCATATTGCTATAACACACGTTAACGCAAAAGGGTTGTGTGATTCGTTACCACACAATGAAATAGATGTTATAAATAGTGATGGTTCCGGGATTAACCGAGTTGGCTTCAATTTTACTCAATACGAAAAAGTTATGTATCTCAATGTTGGATATTATATGGAACAAGCAGGTCTAACCAACACGGTAGACAACCTAAAAACTTGGCTACAATCTAACCCTATTACTGTATGGTATGAACTCGCTACGCCAACTACGAAACAAATTACGTTGCCTACTCTGCCGAGTTGGTATCCTTATACTGATGCGTGGGTTGGAACTGAATTACAACCTAGCTTTGTAGAATGGCATATCAAAACCGCAGGAGCTAACCAAAATGATTTAACCGTTATTAAAGAAGATATATCGCAATTACAAACCGAAACCACGCAGTTAAACGATGATGTTACAATGCTTATGGGAGCTTTTACATCGGTGACAGATTTAACTAAGCGATTATTCTTGCTTATGCATCGTGTAGGTGATATTATTTTCAGCACTTCCGATGAAAACCCAAGTACAATTTACGGCGGAACATGGGTAGCGTGGGGGAAAGGTCAAGTACCAGTTGGTGTCGATACAAGCGATAGTGATTTCAACACTGTAGAAAAAACGGGCGGAGAAAAAGAACATACATTAACTGTCGATGAAATGCCGAGCCATAAACATGATTTTGGACAACAATTTGCTACTACATCTAATTTGAGTGGGGCATATGGTTATTATATGATTGCAGGAACACAAACCGATGTTATAAAAAATACAGGTGGAAACCAACCGCATAACAACTTACAGCCATATATAACTTGCTATATGTGGAAAAGAACTGCATAAAAACTTAAAGGCCGAAAGGCCTTTTTAATATTAATAAAGTGAGGTAATTTTATGAACAAAATTAATTTAAAAATCAGATTAAAAAATCCCATGTTTATTGCACAAATTGTATTAGCTGTACTTAATAAAATTTAAACTGAAGGTGAGGAAAATGAAAAAAATGAATGTTTTAAATAATATGAATTACATGGACACATACAATGCGATTACTGGAGCGGTAGTCGCTTTTTTAAGCTTTATTTTTGGAGAACACTGGATCCTATTTGCATTATTCTTGTTATTTAATGTGATTGACTGGATCACTGGTTGTATGAAATCCAAACTGGCTAATAAAACAAACTCAACAAAAGGATGGATGGGAGTTTTAAAGAAACTTGGGTACTGGATTATGATTTTATTAGCGTTTTCAGCTTCTGTATTATTTGTTGAAATTGGGAATACATTGGGAATTGATTTAGGAGTTACAACCTACCTGGGGTGGTTTGTTTTAGCTTCTTTAGGAATAAACGAACTAAGAAGTATTGTAGAGAATCTAGTTGAAGCAGGTTATAACGTACCAGCGGTTTTAACAAAAGGATTAGAAGTAGCAGACAAATTAATTAACAAAGAAAGTGAGGAACAGTAATATGAACGAAAAAGAATTCATTGAATTATGTAAGAAAGAGATTGTTGAGTATACGAATGAACATCTTGATAAAACGGATAAAAAGCAAATTACAGAAGTTGATGTGTTTGTGGTATGGAGTTGTAAAACATTGCAAAATAACAAAGCTTTATTGTCTACAACTGTTAGTGATGGAATGTACTATGAATTAACATATAACGGTGATAAAAATGAAGTGTATTTCGATGCTTACAAAAAATGGGAAAACAAATGCATTAAATTGGAGGATAAATAAAATGACAACAGTAAAACAATTATTAGACTTAGCAAGAGCGTGGATTGGATGTAGAGAAAGCGATGGGTCTCATATGGAAATTGTTAATGTATATAATGCTTATACACCATTACCACGCAATTATAAAGTTAAATCGAATGATAGCTGGTGTATGGTATTTATTTCAGCTTTGTTTATTAAGGTAGGGCTTGCAAATTTATGCCCGCTTGAATGTTCTTGCGGTAAAGCAACTGAAAAAGCTAAAGAAATGGGTATCTGGGAAGAAAATGGGGCTATTACTCCTAACGTAGGAGACTTAATTATGTATGACTGGGATAAAAAGGATGGATGGCCAGAACATGTCGGTATCGTAGAAAGCGTTAATGGTAATACATTTACAGTTATCGAAGGTAATAAAAATGATGCAGTAGGACGTAGAACTGTAACTGTGGGAAGTGCGAGCATTCGTGGATTCGTTAAGCCTATGTACGATGGTGCTACACCTAATGTTAGTGATATTCCACAAGCTGAAAATAATGCTGGTGTAACTGTAAACTATAAAGTTAAAGTCGATACGCCAAGCGGTGTAAACTGTAGAAAAGAGCCAAGTATAAACGGGGCTAAGGTGACTGCTTATGCCAACGGTACAGAATTAACCATCTCTAAAGAGGAAAATGGTTGGGGCTATACAGGTGAAGGATGGGTATCTCTACAATATTGCACTAAAGTTCAAGGTAATTCTTCATCTAACACAAAATCAACTGGAACTTATGAAGTACGTGTAGACAGTGCTTTAATTGTTAGAAGTGGTCCAGGGACAAATTATTCAAGAAAATCAAAATCACAGTTAACAGTCGATGGTCAAAAACGTTCAAATGACAACGGTGGGTTATTAAACGGTACTCGTGTTACTGTTTCGAAATGGAACGGTAATTGGGCTAAGATTCCATCGGGATGGGTAAGTGGCGATTATCTAAAAAAGGTGTAGCGACATGAAACGCATTGAAGTATCAATTTTAGCTATTCTAGCGTTATTATCACTATTATTAGGAATTGCCTTAGTACAAGAGAAACAAGCCACTAGAAACCTAAAAATCAATCTAGAATTAACAAAACAGGAATTACAAGATACTCAAGGCGATAGAGATTATTATCAAGGACAGTATAAAAAATATTACGAACTATCCGAAGAACTTCAAAATCAAATGGGTGTTTATGCTTATGAATAAAGTTTACTTGAAAATAGGCGCAGAAGATATTCAAGGAAATAAGCTGAATACACGGGTAGAGTATGTTCTTATGTATGTGGGGTTATCGCACAGCATTATCAACAATGGGTATCGTGATATACATGTAAATAATAAATACATAAAATTCAAGCCTAGATCAAAATAATCTAGGCTCTTTTTATTTTATTCGTACATATCTTTTATTGTATCAATTACGTCTAATTGTAGTTGTACTGCTTCGTCTTCGGTTACGGGGTAATTTGTTTTTACGTAGCTTATATAATTATCGTCTATGACATTACTTAGATAATAATCTAATTCACTATCATAATCTTCTAAATAATCTATGTGTGAACTTGGACTTGTTTCAATTTCAACTAAAATATTTTTTAAATTAGTTATAAAAGAATTTCTAACATCCTCAAGATCAATAATATTAGCTACCTCAGTGTCTAAGGCCATTGCAATCTTATATACAGTAGCTGTTGATGCAGAATTTAAGCTTTTTCTATCCTGCTCATAGTCCTGTAACGTTCTAAGGCTAATATCTGCTAATTCCGCTAAATCTCTTTGACTATAAATAGTATTTTTTTCTCTATAATTTTTAAGTTTACTCATTTTAAATCTCTCCTTTTTTATATTTTATTTTTAAATGTTAGTTAAATCAACGAAATTACCTTTGTTGTTCCAGTATTTGCTCATTCCATTAGTGGTATAATACGCTCTTGTTTTGCCGTAATTTTGCCGTAATTTGAATTCAAAGCTGTAACATTCTGCAATATTATAGTAATCCCTTATTTGTTTTTCTTTTTTAGCCATTAGCCAAGCCATCTTTAAGGCAACCTTTAATGTTTTATTCCATTTTCTAATAATAATCCAAGCATTGCACATAATTTGTTTTTTATTATATTTCATCGTTGTAACCGCCTTTCACCTTACAAACATATTGTACGCTAATAAACGTACTAAGTCAATGGTTTTAATACGTTTTTTTGCGTATATTAATATTTTGTTTGTTGTCTGTATAAAAACCATCTAAAAAACCACTCCAACAAATTATATTCAAATATAGTCATAACGACATTCAAATGATATATCGCTAATTTTATTAAAAACAACTACTATTGTTTAAATATCGTTTAAATATTGTTTGAATATCCTAAATTAATAAATGTGACATTTGCTTACGTTTGTAACTTTCTTTTATCGATATGTAAAATCTCTATATTTATCAACGGTTTTGAGGTTTAGTAATTTCACAAATTGTATAAAAAACCACTTTTAGACCACTTTTTAGTTAAAAACTTTATCAACTGTATCTTTTAGTTTTTCATTTTCTAAATGTGTGTAGATCGTCATTGTTGTATTAAAATCTTTATGTCTTAACAGTTTTTGACTTGTCTTTGCATCTATCCCAGCATTAAATAGCGTAGTAGTGTATGTATGACGAAGCATATGGAAACTAACGTGCTCGTATTTTTTTGAAAACCTGCTTAATTTAGCCTTTATTATAGATGGGCTCATATAACTCCCGTTTTTTGTCACTACAACGTCACTTTTGTTAATTTCGAACCATTCTACCAAAATATCTTTTAAAGGCTCTACAAGCGGAATAACAGCGTTTGAAGAACTTGTTTTAGTTTCTTTGACAATCAATTCTTTTGATATTGGATCAAGATATAATATTTTATTGATGCTTATAGTGTTATTATCAAAATCAATGTCATTTTTAGTTAGTGCTAATACTTCACCAATACGACATCCCGTATACTTTCCAATATAAAAAGCAATTTGGTATTCTTTTGTGGAATCGGCAATTAATTTTTCAAAAAGTTCATCTGATATAACCTTATTTTTATCTTTTTTTGTATTCTTTCCTTTTATTTCGATTTTATTAAATGGCATACGTTCAATATATCCCATGTTGTAACAGTAATTAAATATGTATTTCAATGTTGCGACAACGTTTGTTATAGTCGGCTTTGCATAACTGCTCTCAAGTGGTTTTATCAATTCGTTTATAATTTTAAAGTCTATTGTATCAACAAGGCAATTACCTAGCTTAGGTTTTATGTGCTTTCTAAAAGTCAATTTTCTTGACGATACGGTCGATATTGCTAAAGAGGTATTATTTGTCATACATTCGTTAAACGCTTCCTCAAGCGTAATTTTAGGCTTTGTAGAGTATCCCTCGGCAAATTTAACTCGCATTAACTGCTCATGTTTTTCGGCTTTCTTATGTGAAGTGAAGCCGCGCTTTGAATAATATTTTTTTCTACCGTATTTATCTTTGTAGGTGAATCTGACTTCATATGTTGTTCCTTTTTTATTTTCAAACTCTCTAATTGACATAATAAAAACACGTCCTTTCTTTGTTTGCCTTAGACGTGTTCAAATGTTATAATTAAGCACGTAAAAGGACATTTAAGAGTTGTACTTTACGTTATGGACCACCGCTATGAGCAGTGGTCTTTTTTATATTTTGGCTAGATTTTCTTTAATTATTTCTATACTGTTCTTTCTCCAACCATCAGCATTACGGTACGGATATTTAACATAGTGGTGTGCATAGTATCCTACATTGTACACTGCTAAATCCAAGTCTTTTAATTCGCTTGCATTTTCTGCATTGGAATTTTTTTCGATATATGTGTATATGTAATATCCATAATAAATTGTTTTTTCCATCGTTGTATTATCAACGGTCAAATTATCTACATTAGCTTTGATAAAATATAATCCATCATTAATTGTTTTTTCAATATCCTTTTTTGATGCGCCATCTTGTTCTTTTTTTGCTTTATTAATAATTTCTGTTATAGCATTATCATTGTTGTGCTCTGCTATTTCAAGTTTTAAATCTTCACTTGATGAAAATCCATAATCGATATTAGTTGTGCCTTGTTGCGATCCGATTATTGCTCCAGCAAGTAAAAGTATTAAAAATATTCCTATTACTATAGTTTTCTGTTTAATTCCTTTTTTCCAAAATCTGATCATATTATTTTCTCCTTTTTAATAGCATTTTTGTTAATTTTCAAGCATTGACGGAATATGCAAATCATTAATACTTTTTTCCCAATCTACTGAACTAAAATTATCACAATCTTTTATTGCATTAGTTGTTAAAAAGCCACTAACTACGCAGATTACTTTATCATCTTTAATTACATTTCCAACAAATTTTATTTTTTCATAGTTGTTTAATTCTTTGTTTTCTTGAATATAATAACAAGCATCCTCAATCGCTGAATAATAATTTTGAAGAACACTATCTTTAAAAAGCTGATCACCATCAACAGCAAAGTAAACATTAAGTGTTTCTTGTTCTTCTTTTGTTTTACATTCATCTAAAACAGACGCCAACACCTCTCCTATAGGTGCGTCTGAAGATTTTACGATGCTCATTTGTTTCTTAATGTTTATAGCTACACCTAAAATCAAAATTACAACAACAATAGTTATTATTTTCTGCTTTTTTCCCTTTCTCCAAAACTCTTTAAACTTCTTCATCTATTTTTTCCTCCCATATATTATTTATATAAACACCTAATGTGTGTTTATCGGTTAATTTCTAAAACATTGATAAATCAAAACATGTACCAATTTCAAATTTAAATTTATCAATAAGTTTTTCAACTTCTTTATCACATTCTTCAGCAGTCAAATTGCAATCATGGGCAAAGTGGTTTTTTAAAACATGTGCTAACTCATGCAATAAGGCTTCTTTTTGAATATTGATAGCTTGTTTGCTGTTTATTACAATTTCATAATATTCGGTTGTATGCACGCACATTCCTTTCAATTTATTAGGCAAAATGTCGCTAAAACTTATAATTATATTGTTGAAACGACAAAAATCCTCAAAATTCATTTTTAATAATTCGTCAACCTCCATTACTTTATCCCTCCAAATATTATCTTCTCCCGTTTTGTAGCCCAATAATAACGCTAATGATAACGTCTATTTCTTCTGGTGTTAGGTCTTTTGTTTTGTCGAACAGTAATGCAAAATGATCGTCGTTTAAAATTCTCTTATATACGTCAAGATGCTCGGGATTATCTTTAAGATATTCCACTACCTCGTCGTAGTCTCCATAATAAGTACTTTTATCAACTGTTTGACTGTTTTCTAAATCAATATTTACTAAATCATTTATAGGTATATCAAATATATCAGCAAGTTGTTGAATTGTTCCCATTGTTGGTGATCGATAATTTGTTTCCCACATTTGGATAGCGGACGCTGATTTATTAAGCTTTTTAGCCAAATCAGGCTGAGACATTTTTTTATTTTTTCTTAAATATCTTATATTTTTACCAACAAAACTCATATTATCACCTCCATCACATCTTTAATTATATATGTAACATCACAAAATGTAAATAAAAAACCACACATTTTGTAACAAATATATTGACACTACACAAAATGTGTGGTAATATATTTGTGTCAGGAGGTGATAACTTGAAATATACATTAAAAGAAATTAGGGCAAGAAGAAATTTAACCCAACAAAATATGGCTGATAAA
>OLQZ01000212.1_pt1 | contig 24884 bp, 38 predicted proteins | sample 1643191 | NCBI WGS metagenome assembly OLQZ01 (sample SAMEA3136768, study PRJEB25190) | human gut metagenome | biome: human gut; feature: human-associated habitat; material: faeces | place: Austria | collected 2013
AGCTTAGCTCAGTTGGTAGAGCAACGCACTCGTAACGCGTAGGTCACAGGTTCGATCCCTGCAGCTGGCATAGATTGAAAAGACAGATACACCAAGCCGTAAAGGTAATAGGTATATCTGTCTTTTTTGTGTTTTGAAAGTTTTTGATGCCTAAAATTGCCTACTTATTAAAAATTAGTATTTAAAACATGTTATTTTATAGCTCGAAAATATCATAATTATCAAATTTATCGCTCATTGATTTTTGAGAATTAGGGTATAAATGACCATAAGTATCAATTGTAGTAGTAATTGAAGAATGACCTAATCGTTCTTTTATAGTAGTGTTCTTTTCGTTATTGTGAATAAGAAGAGCTACGTGTGAATGTCTAAAGTCGTGTAATCTTATAGATTTAAGGTTCAAGTTGTTTTTTACAATTATTTTTTTTATTTGTTTAGAGTAATAATCGCTCGAAGGGTGTTTTTCACTGTATTGAAAAACAAGTAATTTGTCACTATCAATATTTTGAAAATTATCTATTAGTAATTTTGGTTGTATTTCTTGCCATTTTTTTAACATGGCGGTAATTTTTGAGTTGATAGTAATATATCGGTTGCTGCTTTCCGTTTTTGGTGTGGTAGTTACGTAGTTACCATTAATTAGTTTAGCACTTTTATTTATATGGACTGTTTGATTATAAAAATCAATGTCACTCCATGTTAAAGCAATCATTTCTCCTGCACGTAATCCTGTAAAGAACGCAAATTGGTAGAATACTTTTAAAAATGGTTTATTTTTATCGATGTGAGAAATAAAAGTTGTAAATTCGTCTAGTGTCCAAAAATCAATTTCCTTTTTTTGTACTTTTAACTTGTCTATTTGGTTACAAGGATTTTCGTAGGATAATCCTTCTTTTATAGCTACGTTAAATAATTTTTGTAGATGAATAATAATCATATTGATAGTCTTGTTTGATAAAGTCTCTTTTCTCTTAGGTTTACTGGTTAATAGAAACTGTTGAAAATCATAGATTTGTTGTTTTTTAATTAGTTTGATTTGAGTATTTTTAAAATAAGGTTCTATATAGTTTTTAAAAATTCTTTCTTGGGTTTGTTTGTAAGATGGTTTAAGGTTTTGTGTGTATTTTTCTTCGTAAATTTCGTAAATATCTTTCAAATTTAAGTTTGAATTAGTTGTTAATTTATTTTCGTGGTATAACCTTAAATACTTTGATTCAATTTGCTGGGCTTCTTTTTTAGTTGAAACTGTAAGTCTCTTTCTACGTTGTTTTCCTGATATTGGATCAATCCCTAAGCTAACGTCAACAAAGTACCCATTTTCTTTTTTTGTAATCATATGTAGCTCTCCTTTTATTAATAATACATATTATCCATAACGAACATATGTTCTTTTTCGTTTAAAAAAAATAAATCATATTTCATTTTTACAATATCAAAGTCTAAATTAAAGTAAGAAGATAATTCGTAAATATTCATATTTTGGATAAAGGGTAATTCTTCTTTTAGCATTGAATCATTCAATAATAATTCAGTTGCGAATATATTTGCTTCATTTTCTAAAGTAGCTTCAAAAGCTAGGGTGTGCATATCTACACAGAATATATTTAAATGTTTGTGTAAGAAATAATGTCCTAGCTCATGAGCTATTATTTTATCTTGTATCGTTTCATCAGTAATATTGCTATTAATGTGAATGATGTAAGTGTGATTGTAGTATTGTAGAAAACCTTCTACACTTCCTAGGTTAGAATTTAGAATGTGAATTCCTAAGAATTGTGAAATTCTTTTTGGATCATTAGATGAATAAAAATTAATTATACCTTCAACTTTGCTTTTTATTTTTGAGTAGATGTTACGTATTGTACTCACTCCTTAGTCTTTTTTTGTCATATCGTCAACAGTTTTTATTGCATTTTTCATTGCAATTTTTAAAAGACGTGCGGTTTCTTCGTCAATATCTCCGTTTTTTCCCATAAATAGAAGAGTATCTTCATTTTTTAATTCTTCAATAGTTTCTTTTATAGTACTATCTAGTTTAGTGTCATTTTTATCTGGTATATCTAGCAAGTAATTTGCGCTTACATTAAAATATTCAGCAATTTTTTTTATTGTTTCTGGATTAGGAGTAGAACGATTATTTTCATAGTCACTAATTGAACTTTGTCTTAAATGAAGAATTTCTGCAAGTTCACTTTGCTTGATTCCTTTTTTCGTTCGTAGCTGTTTTAATTTATCGGAGAAAGCCATAATATCACCTCTTTTCTGCAATAATATCACTAAATGTTATATGGGTTAACTTTATTTGTAAAAAAAGAATATTAGTTGTTGACAAAACGTAAAATACGATATATACTAAAAACGTAATAAACGATATGGTTTAAAAAAAGGAGGTAAAAAACGTTATGAAAATTAAGTTTTTGACAGCAAATGAAATTAGTGAATTAATGAATTGTTCAAAAGCTAAAGCCTACGGAATTATCAAAGAATTAAATAGCGAATTGAAAGAACAAGGAATGAAAACTTCTGCAGGAAGAGTGAATGAACAATTTTTTGCTAAAAAATTTGGTTTTGAGCATGAGTAATAAAATTGGATATTTTGTTTTATTAGAGTATCTGATTATATGTCGGATATTCTCATAAGGCAAAAAGCCTTAATAAAATTAAATAAACAAAAAAGCGTTCACGAGAAGAAAATGAATTTCTGTTTCGCAAACACTTAAAGTAATACCTAGACAATATTATTTTAAGCGATTTGACGTAATAATACAAGAATGAAATTTTTGTTCGAGGTTGTAAGTCTTGTTGAGGTGGTGTGTGCCAGCCGTTGAATGGAACACAAGGTGGCAGTAGTATCTTTAAATAGAGCCATGTTGATGACAGATTAGTGCCGAGCTGTCAGATTATTTCCGTTAACCATGTCGTGATGACACGTTGGAAATAGTTGCTGAATTAGATTGAATGAAAAAATCTATGCAAGCTCAATAAAAGGAGGAGACCTGCACACCGTATAAAGTTAACCTATTAATGTGCCGTGATGTAATTTTAATTACTAGCCATTGAAAAGTGATTCTAGGGTTTGCTTTGAATGTAAGAATCTAAAATTGAAATACAATTAAGGTGGTTATTTGTAAGCATGGAAAAGATTTTTTCTAAAAGAATAATCAATCTTAACTGGTAACGTTAAAAATAGGAGCTAATCACTTAACTCCTATTTTATATAAATATTGCTAGAAGTGAATAATCTTCACTTTTAACACTTTTTCTAAGACTTTGTTGGTTGCATATCGAAATACAATTGAACAAAGTTCTAAGAAAAACACTTTATTTACGCTGAATCCGTAAATATGAGTTAGTATTGTCAATCTAAATGTAACACAACTGGATTTTCTCTAGTTGTGTTTTTTGTTTTCAAATTAAAAAATAATAATCTGTAAAAAGATTTAAGAGGAGGAACCATTTGAAAGAAGAAATCTTGATTTTTGTTGAGAAGTTTGTTGCACGCATGAAACGTCAGAAAAAAGCATTCTCTATTACGGATATAGAGAAAAGCTATAATTTGGAACGTAAGAAGTTAGGTAAGAGTGCTGTTAAGTTAACAAACATGGAACGTTTAACAATTGAAAGTCGTTTATTAAAGAATCAGATTTTACAACGAACCTATAAAATGACAGGCTATCATAAGCCTATCAAAGTAATGTTTTTGATAGGGTAAGAGGAATTTAGTTTGAATGAAATGAATCTATCGTTAATTTTAGCGATAATTACACTTGTTGGAGTGATTTATAGTATTAAAGAAAAGGAAATAGTATTAGGTCTGTATAGTTTAGCAATATTACTGTTGGTGTTGATTAAAATAATCTATTATTTAACCATTGAATAAATTCCAGTAAATAATTGGAAAGCTAAAAATAGTAAGAAAATGGTTATTTCTATGTGTGATAACAAATAGACTTGAAGTTTATATTTGTATAAACTGTGGTGAATTCTAAAATTAGGTGTTCGAGCTTTTAAGCCAATAATTTTTCTAGTTCTGTTTAATTCAGAATAGTAGTTTTTAGAAAAAGCTCGATAGACTTTGTTAATTTTTTTACCAGTTAATAAGTCTTCTTTTTTGTTAGATTCTGCAACAAGAGTTTCTAAAGGAATTAATAAAGAGTCAGAAATGTAGAAGAGAAGCCCAGTTTGAATTAATTTTTCATGTAGTTCTTTTATGCTTTTTAATCTATCTGATTTATTTTTTTCTGTGATTACTTTAAATAATTCACATTCAATATTTTCATAAAAAGGAATAAATATTTGTTCAATTAATTTTGAAGCATAATTTTGTGTGGAAGCAAGTGATCGAATTTTTCTCGTATTATATATACCCCAACAAAGGTTAATAGTCGCAATGACAATATTTAAGTTATCGATGTTTAGATTTTTAAGATTCAAAGGAAAGAACTCCTTTGTACTATATTATTTAAATTAATTATAACAACAAACATATGAAAGAAGGAAAGTATTTTGGCAAATAGAATTCAAGAAATTGCATTAAGTGATAAAAATTTAGGAAGTAAAATCAAAGCTGTTTATAAAACAGAACGTGATATTTATGTGAATGGTGCACCAGTGAGAGGGCGTGTTTTTACTGCTTCTAGTGAAAAACAACGTGATTTTGAAATTTTTGTTCCTCATTTACGAAATTCACAAATGTTGAATGGTCGTGAAGAAGTAAAATTAATTGATCCAGTAGCGCGAATTAACGTGAAACGGAATAACATTGGTAATAGTCGCTCAATTGACATGGTAGTTTATGCAAAACGTTTAGAAGTAGTTGGAGGTAATAAATAATGGGATTAACATTTGAAAATAATACAATTGAAAATTTTGACGTACAAGGCACATTTGGTACGATGAATTTCTTAGAAGTAGTGGCAATTAATGAGCGTGATGGTGAAGGAAATGTCACTGAAGAAGTTCGTGAACAGCGTGTGACTGTTTATTCTAGTAAAATGAATGACCAAATCGAAATTGCTATTGATCCAGATTATGATGTTAGTGGTATCAATTATGATGATGAAGTTGAGTTAACGGGTAATGTAACTGCTCGTGGTTGGCTTAATACTTTTAAAGGATTTAATGACAATGTGCAAACAGAACAAGCCTTTAAAGTACGTGCAGCTGGTATTAAAAAAGTAGGAGCTGTTAAACCGACACAGGCACCTCAACCAAAGGAAAAACAAGAAAATAAATAATAGAAGTAAGTAAATATTATATTCGGACGAATCGGTAGCACCGTTTAACAGCTGTTAAGGGCATTCTAATGAGTGCCCTTTTTATTATTAATTTACATTACTAGGTTTTTATATACATAATAAAATAAAAAAATACTATTTTTATATATTTTTTGTTTTTAGCACATAATTATTTGTAAATAAAAAAATATGCGCTACCATTATGCGAAAAAATAAAATTTTGGAGGATTTGTATGGGCTTGTTTGGAAAGAAAAAAGAACAAAGAGAGTTAACAGAATCAGAAATAGAGGAAATTAAAAACCTAATTTTAAAACGTAAACTAGAAAGAGGAACAGAGCGTATACCCGTTGAAATAGTTCATAATATATACGAAAAAATAAATAAATCAGCAAAACAATGTAAAAAATTTATGAAGAATATGAAAAAGAAGTCGCAGAACAACTCTACAAAAAAATTAAAGAATAACAGTAAATGTATTTAATCGTCTATAAAAGTCACAAAAAGTAGAATAAAAAATAGAGTGTACAGAAAGGGATGATTTACTGGACACTTAGTATTACTGTTTAATCGAAATAAGAATACAAAGATACGATGAATTGACAACATATAGATATTCATCTATATTATCTATATAAATAGATAGCCGTCTATGCGTAACCGAAATAAGAAAATGAATATTGGACATTCTTACAAAGATTAACAGGTCAAGTACTTAGAGTTCTTTTGTCAGTTGTTGCTACTTATCTCTTTAAATCGTCTTACCTACAGACTTTGTAATAAATATCCTTATCGTTATATTTGTCCTGTAAATAGTAAAAAAGGAAGGAGTGAAGTAATGAATTACGAAGTGTATTCAGAAAAATTAAAAATAATAACTGATCCAAAAAGAATGAAAATTATTGATCTACTATCTTGTGGTGAAATGTGTGCCTGTGATATTCTAAAACATTTTGATTTTACTCAACCCACTTTATCTCATCATCTGAAAACTTTAGAGAATGCTGGTTTTGTTAATGTTAGTAAAAGAGGTAAATGGAGTTACTATAGTTTAAATCAGGAAACTCTTACAAATTTTATGAGAGACTTTAATCAACTATTCTTTAACTCCGATAACTGTATTTGTCAAGAGCCAAAATCTATGAATGAAGTTGAGTGTAATGATAAAGTTTCAGAACTATAAAACGGTAAATTTATTGTGAAACAATGGTAAGCTAAAAAATTATTTTTTGACCAATATATAGATCACGGTCTATGATGTTAGTCAATATTATTTGGAGGATTAATAAAAATGAATGGTAAAAGTATTACAAAAAAAATGTCTATTTTAGATAGATATCTGACTTTATGGATTTTCTTAGCTATGGCTGTAGGAGTTGGAATCAGTTATTTATTTCCAGGAGTCCCTAAAGCTATGGATAATATGTCTTATGGAACAACAAACATTCCATTAGCAATAGGTTTGATTTTAATGATGTATCCACCATTGGCTAAAGTAAAGTACAAAGAAATTGGTCGAGTTTTTAAAAATTGGAAAGTGCTATTATTATCTTTATTCCAAAACTGGGTTATAGGGCCTGTTGTGATGTTTATTTTAGCAGTAGTTTTTCTGAAAGACTATCCTGAATATATGGCTGGTCTTATTATGATTGGTTTAGCTCGATGTATTGCAATGGTAATTGTATGGAGTGAATTAGCGCAAGGAGATAATGAATATACAGCAGGATTAGTTGCTTTTAACTCTATTTTTCAAATTTTCTTCTATCCAATTTTTGCATATATTTTCTTAACAGTATTACCAAAAACAATTGGTTTAGAAGCGCATACTCTAAATATCACTATGGGCGAAATCGCTAAAAGTGTTTTCTTTTATCTAGGAATTCCTTTTATTGCTGGATTTTTATCTCATGTTATTTTGACTAAAGTTAAGGGGGAAGAATGGTATGAAAAGGTCTTTATACCTAAAATTAGCCCAATTACATTGATAGCTTTATTATTTACTATTATAACAATGTTCTCTGTTAAAGGAGACAAAATTATTGAATTACCGATGGATGCTGTTAGAATAGCAATACCCTTACTTATTTATTTTGTAATAATGTTCTTTGTATCATTTTTCCTTTCTAAGAAAATGGGAACAAGTTATCCAGTAGCAGCGTCACTTTCCTTTACAGCAGCTAGTAATAACTTTGAATTAGCTATTGCAGTTGCAGTTGGAGTATTTGGTATTAATTCGGGTGAAGCTTTTGCTGCGGTTATTGGACCTTTAGTGGAAGTTCCTGTATTAATTGCACTGGTTAACTTAGCTTTAAAATGGAAAAGTAAATATTTTAATCAAAAGGGGGCTTTGCAATAATGAAGAAAATTTATTTCTTGTGCACAGGTAATTCATGTCGAAGTCAAATCGCAGATGGACTAGCAAAATCAATTTTAAATTCAAATGGATGGGAAATTAGAAGTGCAGGAATTGAAGCACATGGTATTAATCCAAGAGCAGTTAAAATAATGGCTGAAATCAATATTGATATTAGCAAGAATAAATCTGAAATCATTGATATAGATTATCTCAACTCATCTGATTTAGTTATTACTTTATGCGGTGATGCGTTGGATAATTGTCCAGTAATTCCCAAAAATATAGAGCATCAACACTGGGGATTAGAAGATCCAGCAAAAGCTACTGGAACAGAGGAAGAAATTATGAATATGTTTAGAGAAACAAGAAATGAGATAGAGAAAAGAATTAAAACTTTAATTGCTTAACTAACTTAAATTTTCTAGATAATTTTGATTGTATCTCAATCAAAATTGACTATTTATATAGTTGTAGGAGCTATATTTCTGTTTAAATATTTTAAGAAAAAGTAAAATTTAAATAAATATCTAAGGAAAAGGGCATTCTGACGAGTGCCCTTTTTATTATTAATTTGTGTCAACAAGGTTTGTTAACAGACATTAATAATAAAAAATGAGGTGGTTATTTAAAAGATGAATCGATTAGAGGAATTAATCAAGAACCCAACAAAATTCAATCTATCAAATGAAGCGATTGATTCATTAAGGGAATTATTTGTTACTTTTGAAACGAACCCATTTTTCCCAATGAGCGGGTATGATTATGCTCGGAGATTCTTAATGCAACTATATTTTGCTGGTTTTATTAGTAGTGATTTAGTTCAAAGTATTTTGAGTGAGTTCAAAAAGAGTGGGTAAAGTTAATAAAAAATAGGAGTGATTGGAATGAAACAAGGGAAACGCCCAGTTAGAAAAGAAAAAGAGTTGTTGAAAAGTCGCAGATTGAATGCGAAGAATTGGTTAGTGGAAAGACGGTTAAAAAGCAGTGTTATCTTCCTTCATAAGGAAAGTGGAAATTTGAAAGAGATTTTTTATTAAGAGTAATGTTGTTCCTGTTTTAAAATCTTATTCAAAGAAAGTGAGTGAAGAAGATGAATGAGCAAATAAGTTTGTTTGATACAGGTAATGTTAACCGTTGCCGATTTTATGGATGTTACTGTAATGACGATTGGTCTACTAAAACAGAAACAGTAAATGGCGTTTCTGATATAGTGCAAAGTTTTAGCATTGAGCTATCTAAAGATGAACTGAAAAAAATATGTAGAGATGCCGTTAAAATAGGTAGATTTAAATATGGATATTACGTCAGGTTTATAAAAAATAATGTAAAGAAAGAGCTATTCATTCGTTTTGATAACTATACCTCTAGCAAAAGAAAAGATGTCTATGAACATATAAATTTATATTTTTAATGTAATAATTTGAAAGAAATACATTATTAAGAAAGGAGTGCTGATTTGGATAACAAAAAAATAATTAAAAAGATAAAAGGTTTGCTAGCCATTTCTAGAGATCAAAAAAATGACGAAGAAAGTCAATCAGCTTTTATTTTGGCACAAAAATTGATGATTCAATACAATATTGATAAAAATGAAGTAGAAGAATTATCTATTGATTCTGAAAATGATGTAATTGGAGAGGAAAGTGTCACGATATATAAAAGGCTTTATTGGTGGGAACGTCAATTAGCATGTATTATTTCAGAAAATTTTAGAGTTAAAAATTTTTTAAATAATAAATATTCAGGTAGGCAAAAAAAACGAAGAATCGTTTTCTATGGTTTTGGTCGTGATTTAGAGTTAGCTAAAGAAATGTATATTTTAGCCTACGAAGTTATTTTGTTTCATAGTAAAAAATTTATTGATAACTATTATTTAGAAAATCCTGAAATTAGTCGAAGTAGGTATATGACCAATAGTTTAAAAGCTAGTTATATTAATGGTTTTTTGGAAGGATTGGAACAAAGGTTTGATGAACAAGTTTCAGCGCTAAGAGAAGTTTATGAAGTTCTTGTATTAGTACCAAAAGAAGTAGAGAGTTCTTATAAAGATTATTCGGAAAGATTTGGTAAATCAACTTTTTCTAAACCTAATTCTAATATTCATGAAGCATATTGGGATGGATATGTTACAGGGAAAGAGATAGATTTCACTAAAAGTACAATTGATGGGTGATAAGATGTTAGATAATAGCAACTATAATGGAAAAGGGGAAATACTCGTGGAAAAAAATAATGAAAGTAGTAAATTATTACAAAAAATTTTAGGAGAAGCTAAAATTCAATTTTATGAAACATTTTATGGATCGATTGGCTACAAACTTTTAGATGTCGCTCAATTTAAAAAAATTGAAAGAAAGATAAATTTACGTTATTGCTGCACAGACCCAGAAAAAAATATCTCAATTTATGAGGTGTACGATGAACAGTTTGGAGATGTATATATTGGAAAAGGTGATTGAAAGGGGGTGTCTTGTAAGTTAATGAGTATTCTGTCCGAGAAAATGGAGCATAAACAAGTAAGGTATCGAGCTTTTTTAGAAAGAAGATTTTATTCATACAGGGGGTGGCAAAGTTTTAATTATTACCGTGACTTGTACTTAAAATTGTTTGATGAAACGAGTAATGCTCTTATTCAATTCTTATTACTAGATGATTCTTTTTTTGAAAGTGAACAAGCTGTTTTGAAATTGTTAGATAGTTTTTTGGATCAATTAGTTCGTGCGTACGATATGAAGTTCCATGAAGATTTTGAAAAGAAAGTGTATTTTGAAGAATATTCAGTAGGAATAAGCGAGGTAAATTGATTGTGATTCTTTGATAGCTTATAATGGATTTAGAATAGACGTCAGAAGAGGTGAGACAAATGGTAATGACAATGAAAGAAATTAAAGAGCGTGTGAAACCTGTAGCAGAAAAACACAATGTACCAGTCGTTTATGTCTTTGGTTCTTATGCACGTAATGAAGCGAAAGAAACCAGTGATATTGATTTTGCTGTAGATATTACAGGACAATCAGAAGAAGCCTATTGGAATTTATATGGAGATTTCTTTGAAGAATTAAAAGAAGCTGTAGCGCATGATATTGATTTAGTGGAGCTAGAAACTCTTGTTGAAACACAAGATAAACCCGAAAGAAGAGAATTGTTAGCTACCATTTTAAAGGAAGGTGTAAAGGTATTTGAGAGATAGTACAGCAAAGGATTTACGTTTGTTAAGAGGAACGCTGATCTACATTGAAGATATAGAACAGACACTCAATCGTTTTGGAAGGGATTATGAAACCTTCTATCATGATAGAGTGTTTTTTAATGCAATCAGTATGTGTTTAATGCAAATTGGTGAATATACTGTTGGGAACAGTGGCTTTTCAGAAGAATTTAAAGAGAAAAATAGTGGTAAAGTTGATTGGAAAAGACTTAGGAATATGAGGAATATGTTTGCACATTCGTATAGCACAATGAATGAACGTCAGATTTTTCGAATGGCTACAGAATATATTCCAATGTATAAAGAATTTTGTAGACAAGAATTAGCACGGTTAAAAAAAGAAGGTAGGTAAATGGTAAAAAAATTATTTAGATATAGAGGTAGAAGAATTCGTTATTCTTCAAGAAATTTGTTGGCACTCTATAGAGTGTTATTTTTTATGCCAATTTTTGCTTGTTTAGGCTATTTTGTGGGCTATAAATGGATGTATCCTTTATATCTTTCAAATCCAACTGATTGGAAAATATATATTGTACCAGCGTTAATCATTATGGGTGTCTCGATAGGCTCAATCGTGCTAATTACATTGCTTGTTAAGGCTTCAATTATCAATTCGGGCTATTTTTCTAAAGTAGAACAACGTCAAGTGTTAGCTCGTATGATTATCGACAATGGCTATTATACGAAGAAGCAAGTTAAAGGTAGTGATGGTAAAACAAAAGAAAAAATAAAGTTCCCAAAAATTTATTATAAGTCTGCAAAAAATAGTATTTTCGTTTCATTTGAAACAGCAGGTAATAAATTTCAGGAAAAATTTGAAACCATTGGTGGTTTTTTGGAAACAGCGTTTCATGCAGATAATTTAAATAAAATTGATGAAAAAGGTTTTATTACCTATGAATTGGCTTCTGATGTTTACAATAAGCGTATTTGGATAAAGGATATGCAAGCGGACAAAGGAAAGGTTCAATTAATGAAAGGGTTATATTGGTATTTTGATAAAGACCCACATTTATTATTAGGTGGCGGAACTGGTGGAGGTAAAACCTTTACCATTTTATCTCTAATTTATGCGCTTTGCCGTGTGGGTGAAATGGAAATTTGCGATCCTAAAAATTCTGACTTGATGGCACTAGGTAAGTTACCAATGTTTGCAGGAAAAGTGCATACAGGAAAAACAGATATTGTTAATTGCTTGAAAAATGCAGTTGAATTAATGAATGCACGTTTTGAAATGATGAATAATAGCCCTGATTACAAAATGGGGAAAAATTATGCGTACTATGGTTTAAAGCCTAAGTTTATTGTTATTGATGAATTTGCAGCATTTAAAGCAGAATTAGCCAATGACTATTCAACAGATGGAGAAGTTGATGAGTATTTAACGCAATTGATTTTAAAAGCTCGTCAGTGCGGTATTTTTCTAATTGTCGCTATGCAAAGACCAGATGGTGAATTTATTAAAACGGCTTTACGTGATAATTTTATGTTTCGAATGAGTGTTGGCCGTCTATCTGAAACAGGAATCCTTATGATTTTTGGTGATGAAAACAAAAATAAAAATTTCAAATATGTAGAGAAAATCGATGGACAAAAAGTATACGGTCGTGGGTACGTTGCACAAGGCGGTTCTGTCGCAAGGGAATTTTACAGTCCACAAGTACCAACAGAGTTTGATTTCATTGAAGAATTTATCAAAATTTCTAAAGAATTAGGTTATGAAGATGTGTCAAAAGAAGTGCAAGAAGAAGTATCTCAAAAAATATCTAAGCACGTGGATAAAGAAGCCCTTGCGGAAATTGATGAAGAGTTAGAAAAAGGGCAAGCAAAGTTAGCTAAGTTAAGTGAAAAATTTGAGTAATAAGAAAGGAGATTTTTATTGGATTCTAGCGAAATAATCAAACGTGTTAGAGAGCGAGTGTATGTTGAAGTCAAGAAACGATATAAAAAGGCTGATTTAGATATACGTATTCGTGACATTCTGTATGAACAATCAGAAAGCTATGCAAAATTAGTTCGATTTTCTAATGGAAAGCGAATAAAAAAATTAGCTGACCCTGTAGAGTTTGAAAAATTTATGGAAAATAGGGGAGCTAAAATTGTTGATGAAGTAATTGATGGATTAATCAGGGAGGAATGATAAATTTGTCTATTAAGTCTTATGATTATTTTCTAGTTCATTGTGAGCGAATAATTGGTCGTGAAGAAGATGATTTTTTGATGTATGTATCTATGTGTGAAGTCAAAGAAACAGACCCGCTTTTTGTTGAAGGGATTGCTTTAATTAAACAAGCAAAAAGTGATGTGAATACAAAAATGACCAGTCTTTATAATGACGGAGTTTTTCAATCATTTGCCAGAGTGGATAAATATTTGTATCAAAGATATTTAAACCGTGTATCGGATTTATGTAGGATATTTTTGAAACGAGAGGGGTATAGTAATTAATGCAGTTTAATAATAGTAATCAACTAATTGAGTATTGGGAAACGAAAGTGAAGGAATTTGAAAAAGAACTTAATAATGAAATTTCCCAATTATCAAAAGAAGAGAGACAAAAAACGTGTGTTGTTGAAGCAAAAAAATATTTAGCAGAAAAAAGAAAATATGCGAATAATCTTCATGCGCTATTTTATGTGGAGGATAAATTTAAAAATTCAAATGAAGTGGATAGGAAATTTGAAAGAGAATTTTATCCCGAGTTTTATTCATTTTTGAATGATATTGACATTATGGTTCACGTATAAAGAAAGGGGAAAAGAAAATGAAATTTAAATCACAAGGACAAATGTTAAGTTATGTAAAAGAGAAGGAAAAGGGAATTATTAAAGAAACAGATCGTAGAGCAGAAAGAGAAGGTATTGAAGATAACAAACAATTATCTGAATACAAATATGTAGTGACTTCTGTTTTAGATGCAGAAGCTATTTATGATGTTGATAGACCTATCGAGGAGAAGAAATTTTCATCACCAAAAGACGTTGATAAATATTTAGCAACAATCTTTAAAGATCAAATGGATTCTGCTTGGAAAGAAATGTTTGGAAAGTAGGTGTTAAGTATGTTTTCATTTGATGAAGTAATTTTAGCGTTAGATAATGCTATTTCTTTGAAAACGTTGAAAAATTGGGCAAATAAAATTGAGAAATTAACAGATGTTCGATTTGTTCGCCAATACGCTAAAAATAAACAGGGTAGAAACTACTCGTATAAAGTTTTTAGTGGGAATCAAATTGAACAATTTAACGAATTAGTTCAATTAAGGAAACAAAACGTACCGTTAGAGCAGGCAATGATTGAGGTGTTCATGTCTGCAGAAGAAAAAGAAAGGCAACAAGTAATCTCCATTGCAAAAAAAGAATTTGAGGAAAATCAAATGTCAGTAAAAGAGCTTGTTGAATATACTAAAGAAGTTTTGACGGAAAATGCAGAGATAAAAAAACGATTGAAGGCATTGGAACTTAAAATGGAAATGTTGGTGAATTAGACTGGCAACCGCTAGGGATTGTTGCGTTCTTTGTAGATGGAATAGGGGCGGCGCCCCAAGGCGCCCGCCCCTATTCCATCGTTAACAAAAGTAGCAACGTATATCCCAAGTGTTGTTAGTCGTGAGGTGGGCTTGTCCCACCTCAAAAGTTTCTACCCCCGTTTTATAACATGGGGGTAGAATTTAACATACCATATAAAAAAGTTACTTAAACGCTATGTCCCACAAGGGATTGAGGGATTTTGTTTTTGTCACATTTTTTGACTAAAGTTGTCACATTTTTTTTGGAAGTAGGTTTAAAGCAGTGAGAGGTGTTGATTTAAAGCGATATAGAAAAGAGCTAAAATTAAAACAGCAAGAATTGGCAAGTAAATTAGGAATTGAGCGTTCGTTAATTTCAAAAATAGAATCTGGAAAACGTGTTATTTCTAAAGAGTTAGAACAAAAGATTATTGATGTGTTGAACTTAGATGGTGGGTATGCTTCGGTAGAAGCAAAAATTGACTTTTTAAGAATACGATTTAAAACATTAGATGTTCGGACAGTTATTGAGAAGTTGTTGCACATGGATATGAACTGGTTTACTTATGAACCTAGAGGGTTTTATCATTATACAGAAACATTTTCATATAGCTCTATTCGGATTTTTCGGAATCCAGAAAACGTTAATATGGGAATTATGTTGGACTTGTCTGGTGAAGGTTGTCGACAACTAGAAGAAATTTTTGAAGAGGATAACAATAGATCGTGGACAGAATTTTTTCGCTCTCTTTATGATGACGATATTTTCGGTCAAGGTATTTTGGTAGATACAAAAATTACACGAATTGATATTGCTCTTGATGAATTGATTGTGAAAGGACAAGAAAATTTTGATTTATATGTTTTGAAAGAAAAAATGGAGCAAGGGCTTGTGGATACCACTTTTAAGAATTTTGATTTTAGCGGGGGCTTTGCTTATGAAAATAAAAAAATGGTAAATAAAGGTTTGTCTCTTTATTTTGGTAGTCGTCAATCGCCATTGTATTTTAACTTTTACCAAAAAGATTATGAGTTAGCACGAAAAGAAAGTATAAGTGTTGAGGAAGCAAGAGAAAAACATGAAATTAAAAATCGGTACGAAATTCGCCTTTCTGATGAAAAGGCGTTTTTGTTTGTAGAATATTTTCTTTCTAGTGGTGAAACGTTGGATTGGCTAGTCAAGGAAATTATTAATCAATCTTTGACTGTCTATGACATTGAAGATGATATGAAAGTCTATTGCAAAGCTTGGTATGATGTTGTTGATAAATTGGAAGGTTTAAAATTGTCTGTTCAAGGTGAAAAACCGTCTATTGAGAAAACACTTCGGTGGTTATCAAATTATTTAGCCCCTTCATTAAAGATGATTAAAGAAATTGATCATTTGTTAGGAACAAATGAGCTGATGGAACGTATCGATTTAGCAGAATTAAAAGAGAAACATGAAGAAATAATTGAAATGGTCTGTGTTGATGCGAAAGATTTATTGTTTACCACTAATCAAAATAGCAGTGTTCGATCTTATATGGAACAAGAATTTGATTTGGAGGAAGTATATCCATTTTAAAGATTAAGTGGGATATAGATATAATTGATTCGTTATTTTAAATAGATATTAGTTTAGTTGAAAGGAATGTATGAATTATGAGTAGAGAATTTATTGAACGCAATACTAAAGTAGCAATTTCTATTACTGAAAAAATGAAAAAAGGTAAAAATGATTTACAAAAAACAAAAGAAAAAATTGTTCAATTAGATGAACAAGGGGAATTGACTATTCCTTATTTAAAGATTACTTTTGAAAAGCTTTCAGAATCAAATGAAGAGCTTTTAAAAGAAATTTCAAGATATGAATATACTTATGTGGTTCATGAAGCAGAAATGGCGGTTAAAGAGAAAGCAATTTGGGAAGAATTTTTCAGTATAAAAAAATTGTATGATAAAGAGCTTTCAGAATTTGCCAGTTTTAAAGAGAAGTATAAATATTTTGAGCCTAAAAATAGTGAAGAATTAAAAAAAAAAGCTCGAGTGTTGCTAGAAAAGAAAGGGTATATTGTTGATAGTCCATTTGAAGGAGATTTTGAAAGATGGATTGGCGTTTATGCTAGACCTAAAGATAAACCAACTTATTTAGATCCAACTGATGGAGAAGAAGCTGGATTACAAGAATTGTACAGTGTAGATGGATTTAAGCAAGACTTTGCAGAATGGTTTGAGTTTGAAGTTGTGGAAGGGAAATTAAAGGAGGACATTTTGTAGTGAAAAAGATTTGGCAATTGGCATGTTTAGAAAATAATTATGATTCACACAGCTCTTATTTTCGGGATATGGTAAGATATTTTTCCTATACACTGTTAGCACTACTTTTATTCTTTTTAGGTTTGTATTTTAACATAGGTTGGGTAAGTGGTTTCTGTTTTGTAGGTTTGATACTTTTACCATATATGGGCTTTTTATCTCGTGATAATTATAGAGAATTTGCACCGAGGGTATGGAAAATAAGAGATGTTCGAGAGTTAGAAGAATTGTATCCTGTAGTTGTTGATAGAGTAAGGGATAGATTACTTTTTTATGAAAAGAAACTCTATTTAAAGGGAGATAGTTTGAAGCACGCAGATTCAATGAAAGAAGGTTTTGTTCTTTCAGAAATTTCTTTAGAAAATGAGTTGATTTTTAATGCTAGTATAGCAAAGAAAAGTTGTATAGTTGTTGAGGAGTATGTATATGAAAATGTAAATTTTAAAGAAGAATTCCAGAATAAAAAGAATCAAGAAGCTCCTGTATTACGCTATATAGTTTATACAAATAACTTTTTAAGTGAATAACTGTGGAAAGGTGAACCAATGAAGAAGATTCGTGGCTCTCCTATTTTTTTATGCAAAATCTAGGAGAAATGAAATAGAACTACAAAAAATTAATAATGAAAAGAGGAAATATTTTGAAGAAAACAACGATTATTCAAGGATTAGCAACTGTAACAATTTTAGCAGGCATGGCAATGCCAATGATGGTTCAAGCACAAGAAAGCGGACAAGTACCACAAACAGTGAAAGCAGATTTTTTCCAACGTGCAAGCGCTAATTCAATCATTAATGCGCCGAATGCTTCTGTAGTGACACCAGATGATGAAGCTGGTTCAAAGTATAGCTTTATTGCAAAATTTATTAAAGGTGTCACTACGGTTGAAACAGGTGGTGATGGGTGGACAAATGATGTTTACGTTAATATGCCTCCACAAAAATGGGACGGAAAAATCGGTCTTGATGTAACGAAAACGAAGAAAGGGCAATCGTGGATTCGTTACAACAATGTAGGTACAGCTGATGATGGGACACCAATTGATTTAAAAATTACCATTCAAGACTGGGAACAATATAAAAATGCACAAAATATGGTGTCAAATAATATTGTTGCTTTTAACAATGTATCCGCAATTGCAACCTACCAAGGTGGTTTCTCATGGGTGAAACAAACATGGACGTACCTAGAACATGGCACAGACAAAGAAAAGCCAGTTTCAGGCTACTATTCATGGATTGATATTGATAATTTACAAGGAATGACGATTGACAAAGATTCGTACAAATCAATCGATAAATTGTACGTACCAACGAAAGATACAATCGTTAAATATAAAGAAGAAAAAGACGGTGGAAAAACTTTTTATGATTCTGATGACATTCCCTTAGATGATGGCGATAACCGTGGTGATTTTACGTTTTTGTATTCTAATCGTTCTCGATTCGACTTCACATATAGTGAGGACTTCGCGACACGTGAAAAGAATTTAGGGTATCCTTTACCGCCAAAAAATAATAACCAGTATAGTTATTTTGGCTATAGTGCAAAAAAACCAGTTCGGACAGCGCCAATGATTCCTACTAAAACAGTGACAGATAGTGATGAAACAAATGTTGATAAGAATACCTTAGAAGGGTTAGGCGAAGTATATAGCTATACGATTACACATAAAGTTCCTGATGAAATGAAAGAATTTTACTACAGCAACTATGAAATGCAAGACGAACTGATTCCTGAATTGGAACGTGTGTCTGATGTGAAAGTCACTGACGAAGCAGGAAAGGACGTTACCAATAAATTTGAAGCGAAGCATGAAGGCAATTTAGTACGTATAGTTGCAAAGGCTGACGTATTAAAAACAGCGGATTTCTATAATCACGAATACAAATTCAATTTCCAAACAAAAATTCGTGAAGGTGCCAGCTTAGATAAGTACCTTATTGATGGCAAGCTACAAATTCCAAACAAAGCAAAAATTATCCAAAACAACAAAGAAGTCCCAACTGATGAAACAACCACCACTGTTACACCAAAAGACCCGTCTATCGCTAAGAAAATCCTTGAAGGCGATAAAGAAGTAGATTTAACCAGTGCCAAAGTGGGCGATGAAGTGACATTCAAATTAGATGTGCAAGTACCAAACACCAAAGATATGACTTCTTTAGTCATTCAAGATGATTTAGAAGATGTTTTAGAAGCGAATAAAGAAGTGAAAGTCACTCTTTCAGATGGGACAGATATTACGGATCAAGGAAAAATTAGTGTTGATGAGAAAACACAAAAAGTTTCTTGGACTGCCAATGAACCAAACAAATTAAAAGAAAAACAATTGTTTGTGTACATTAAAGGGAAATTGAAAGACGCAGATTTTTCTCAATATGTTGATGATAAAGGAAATATTATGATTCCAAATGTGGCACAATTGGTGATTAATGATGAACCGACAGATTCTAACAAAGTGAATGTGACAACGCCACAAGCAAAACCTGAAATTTTACCAAATACAAACTTGAATGTTGGTAATGGTACAGGATTTGCGGTAGGTGCTTTGGTTGTGATTGGTTTGAGTGGCGCAATGGTTGCGGTGAAGCGCAAAGGTAAACAAGAGCAAGGAGAATAATATGAAAACATGGCTAAAAAAGAATAAATATCTTGTGGGAGCAATTGGTTTTGGTATGATTGCTCTTTTTTGTTTCTTTTTTGCCAATTTAAATCAGAAAGAAGAATTTACGAGAGAAGCCAAAACGCTTCTCTCTTCTGGTTTAGAGGAAGCAAAAAAGCCAAAGAAACAAGTGGAAACAAAAACGAGTAAAACAAATTCTTCTCAACCAGAGGTAGTGACTGGTGCAGAAATACCTGTTGAACCAGAAGAAACAGCTCTTCCTACTGGTGTTGCATTATCTGAAGGGGAACGACCAACGGTTGAAACACTGCAAGAAGCACAGAAAGATTTTGAACAAGTAAAAGACGATATTTTAGGAACGATTCGTATTGCTTCTATTGGTTTAGAAATGCCAATTCTTGAAGGGGATAGTTTTGAAAAAATGTTATATGGCGCTTGTACGGTGTTACCAAAACAAACAATGGGAAAAGGAAATTATACGTTAGCAGCGCATAATGCAGGTGTAGACGGATTAATGTTTAGTTCTTTGGGAAATGTGTCAGTAGGTGAAACAATCACGTTACAAGACCGTTCAGGACATGTTTATAACTATAAAGTTAAAGAACAGCGACATGTGAACATGACAGATACAAGTATCTTAAATCTTACGAGAAAACCAACCTTAACCTTAATTACCTGCGACCAAGCAACAAAAACTGATGGAAGAATTGTTGTGATTGCGGAATTGGATTAAGGCGAAGTAATTATGTTCTTTTTTAGGCATATGTTTACTTATCTTTTGGTTTATTTGTATTTACTGGTTTAAAAACTTTCTGTTTTTGTTTTTTCCAGTATTATTTACAGAAAAGCGCTAGTATGTTACACTTTAAGTGATGTAAGTATTGTTTAAGGAGTTTAAAGGTGTATTCAAATAAACAAAAAAGGAGAAAATTTGTTGTAAATATTGGGTGGTTGATGCTTACAACTCTTTTTTCATTAATAGTAGTCTTTAAAACAAAACAAACAGAGTTTTGGACATATACGTTAATTATGTATATGATACCTATAATAATTAATTTATTTTATTTCGTTCGTATTTACGATTTTTACGAAGATGAAACAGATTTTTGTCAAAAATTCATGTATAAGTATAAAGGATTAGAAGAAACAGTGGCGAAATTTTATTTTAAACGTTATGAAAAAGCAAATTTAATGATTCGTTGCTTTTGTGTAATGCTATTCTTGAGTACCATAGTGATGATTTTTTTGACTTGTTACTTTTCAGAAATATTTAAAAATAGCCTAGTTTTTTATTGTTTGTATACCTTGCTTTATCTTGGCTATTTTTTTAGTTCTGCAGTAGAAAAAATGATGTCAAGAAAATTAGATAAAGATCCTGAGCGTTAGTAAGAAGGAGGTAATAAATTATGATTAATATTTTATTTGTTTTTGTGATATTGATTCTATTACTAGTAGTATTAGTAATGAGTTTATTTGTTGTGTCATATTTACAGACTTTAGACGCGATAACAAGTATTAAAGTTGTTACTTTGCAAATTTATAGTTTATTTTACCCAAAGGTTAAATTTAAAGCGTATCAAGAAGCATATAAATTAAAAAGCAGAAAAGTGTTAACGGTAATAGTTAATACTAAAGATAAAGATTTACTTAAAAAAAATCCTGAATTGAAGATTGCTGATATAAAGAGGGTTAAGGAGATTTCAGCAGAGTTATTAAAAGATAAGTCTTATGGAATAACTTTAGAGCAGTCTAAAGAAATGTTAGAAGATATGGGAGAACTAGATTTCTTTTATTCTTTTCAAAGCATGGTAGAATTTTATTCAGATCCTAGAAATCAAAGTTGTTATGATAGGGTACGATCGAAAAAAACTTCTAGTAAAAATGTAAATCTTAAAAGAGAACGTATTAAATTGTTAAGATTTAAATCTAAAAATAATGATTTTTACGATAGTTTAGTAAATACACCCAATATAATTAACAATATAAAGAATGGAAATTTATCATTTAATTAAATTTAAAACTGTTTGAAGAATGGTGAAATATTTTCATCATTCTTTTTTGTAGTAAAGAAAAATGTATTATTTAAAATAAATAATTATTAGAAAGACAGTTGATACTGTCTTTTTTTTGTGTACAAAATTAAAAGAGGTGAAGGTAAGTGATTGTAAAATCGACAAGAGAATTAACTAAAGAAGAATTTGTCAATCAGTATATGTTTGATTTTAAGTCATTAATTTTTAAATCTTATAATGCTGAAAAAATAACAGCGAAACAAGAAAAACTTTTGGAATGTGAAAAGAAAATCGCTGTGTTATTTTATGAAACCTATAAGCGGAAGAAGGGGTATCCGCCTGATGAAAAAGAGTTAGGAAGGATTGTTCAGAGAAATTTTCTTGACCGTTTAAAATTATTTAGAGTGGAATATGATGTGATTAGTGAAGAAAAATTTTGTGGACTACACACAAAAATGGTGAAACAGAAAATGCCATTAGAAAAATTTTCACCTGATGATCTATCTTATATTTTAGGTAGAGAAAAGAAGGTGGCTGCTAATTATTTTTTAGCCCATGATGATTATCCAGTAGGCTATGAACAATTAATGATTAGCCGTTCTAATAAAGTAATAGCACATGGGTTGGAAGATTTAAGATTAGATTTTATGGAGCGATACCATAAGTACTATAAAAAAATGGAGAGGAGGGTTGTTACATGAATGAAGATATAATGCCTATGTTTAGAGAAAGGAGTGAGTTTTATAAAAAATATTCTAAAATGTTAATTCAAGATATGTTAAAAGAATATGACTTTTTTGTTGAAGAAGAGCATTACACACAAGAAGATTTTAATGAAATAGGCACAAGAAAAAAAGAATTAATGGCTATGGGAATTACAAATGTGCCAATTAATTTAAAAAGAGAATTTCTCGCAGAATTTTCTCTTACAAAAAGTACAAGTATCTTTGTAAAAGGAGAGTATTTAAGAAAACCGTCTGGGGAAAAAATGTATAGTTCCTATTATTATACGTACTATAAAGAAATTAAGAATCTTTATCGTGGAACAAAACGAACGATCATGTTAGTTCGTACTGCGAATAAAAGTAAGTTGTTAAATGATTTTGAACACTCTTTTTGTGGTAAAAAAAGAGATTTGTTAGGAGGCAGTGATGAATTTTAAAAAAATTAAGAAGAAAGAAAAATCAGAAAAAGTACCAAAAGTAAAAGCTTTTTCTCAAAAAAAGGCGAACCGTGTGGTATTAATTGGTGTTAGCTTTTTACTAATAATGTCAGGTGTTGGAGCAATACGAGCCAATGTGATGGCAAGTAATGTAGACAATTTGTATTCAAAAGTGGATACGTTAAGCGAACAATCAAAAAAGAATAAATTTGATAGAGAGGAGCTTGATTATTCAGCCCTCTCTTTTTATACCGAAAATTTTGCGAAAGAGTATTTGAACTATAATTCGAAAGCAAGTGATGAAACGAAAAAGGCTCGTATTGATCGATTATCTAAATATTTATCACTAGATGTAAAAGATGTTGATGAAACAGAAAACCTACAAGGGAATGTCTTGCGTACGTTTAAAAATACGTCTCTATCACGTATAGAGAAAATGGAAGATTGTTATTTGGTTTATCTAAATGTGAGTTATGAATGGGAGAAAGATAAAAAGACTGAAAATGTGACACAGAATATGGTTTTACCAATTCAAGTAAAAGACAATTTGTTTTCAATTGTAGGACGTCCTTATTTTGTAGCAAGTAGTTTACCACAAGGAAAAACAGTACCTCTAAAACAGACAGAAAATTCAATAGATGTTGATGGGAAAGAAAAACAATCTATAGAGAAATTTTTAAAGATGTTTTTTACAAAATATTCAGTTGGGAACAAACAAGAATTAATGCTGTTAATGAAAAATCCAACAACGACAGCAGGTCAAGACTCATTTGTTTCAATAGATTCTGGTGATATGAAATTTTTTGATACAAAGCAGAAAGACGTAACAGGGGTTCAAGTATCGGTTACTTTTTCAGATAAAACAACAAAATTAACGCATACAGAGGATTTTTCGCTTTGGTTATCTAAAACGGAGAATTCTTATTTTGTTAATACGATGAGACATTATTTTACAGAGAAAGAAGGAAATGACTAATGAATACAGGAAATTTGAGTAATTTTTTAAGTACAAGTTTTATTACAATTATGGCGGCTGGTGTAATTATTTTGATTCTAAAACACTGGAAAGGTGCTGAATGGGCAAAAATTGGTTCAGTAATTGTCATTGCCTTAATCTTACAGGACTTTGCGACGAATCAAGGAAAAAATATTTTTGCAGTTGTTAAATGGTTCCTAAGTTTAGTTGGAATTAAGATGTAGGTGAGTATATGAAATATTACGATTATTCGAGGGGCTTAAAAGCCCCTTATTCAATGCAAGTTATTAAGTCGCCTAAGGGTCAAGTGGTGTGGGTATTTGCACAACCTGTTAGCCTATCCTATCTCCTAATTCTATTCTTAGGGATTGTGTTAACTGGTTTGTTTTGGAAAGAAGTACCATTACCACAAATTTTAGGAATTAACTTAAATTTGTTAATCATGGTATTGGTTCCGAATAAAGTTGCTCGTTGGTATTCCGAAAAGGAATTCGAAGGAAAAACAGGCTTTGGTTTTTTAAAAGATGGTTTTGTCTATTTGAAAAATTATGTGTTAGATAGTAGACCAATTGTAGCTTTTGAACGAGTAAAAGAAATAGAAGAGTTTTCGTTTAAACGATAAAAAATAAAAAGGAGTGTGAATATGCAACTAGAATATCCATTAACGAATCATATGAAAGGAAATATTGTTTTAACACAAGAAAAAACAGCGATAGCTTACTATCGTGTTCGCTCTGAAACCGTCATGTTGACTGATGTTGAAAAGAAATTAAAAACGAAAAGAAAAGTTACTCGTGCGTTAAATCGTTTAAAAGCAAATGATGGATTTGAAATTAACCTTTTGCCAGTTAATGCCGACATTCGAGGAAAAATGGGTGCTATGCGTTCTTTAATTGATTCTAATAATTATGAAGTAGGCGTAGATAAATTGATGAAAACGGCAATGGTTTTAGAACAAGAAATGGGCATGGTTTACGAATATACATGGGTAATTGGTGTACCTTTAATCAAAAAAGACTTGGCTGTTGATTTAAAAGAAACCGTTACTAACTCAATTAGTAACGTATCGGAAAAGTTTGTCAAAGGCTTAGGTTTTGATGTAGAACTAGCAGAAGATTGGGAAAAAGATTATCGAGAGCAAGAATTAGAGGTTTACCAAAATCTATCTGAATTGTTAATTGAACGATTAACAGAAGATGAATTGTATTATTACCAAGCGTACCAATTCTTGAAAAATATTCCTCATGAGCGACAAGATGTTCTTTCTAGTCAAAATTTAGATAATTTAATGGCAACAAAAATTAAACCATTGTTCGGTGGAGGGCTTCATTTAAATTGTGATTATGGCGAAAGCTATATATCCTACCTTCCAATGGGAGATGTAGGTGTTTTTCTTGATGGTAATCATTTTTTAGAGGTCGTTCAAAAAATGCCTTTCCCAGTTGAAGTGAAGATTCAAGCGACTTTTGCAGAAAGTAAAGGGCAATTGGCACTGTCTGGGCG
>OLQZ01000214.1_pt1 | contig 24808 bp, 26 predicted proteins | sample 1643191 | NCBI WGS metagenome assembly OLQZ01 (sample SAMEA3136768, study PRJEB25190) | human gut metagenome | biome: human gut; feature: human-associated habitat; material: faeces | place: Austria | collected 2013
CTTCACCTGTTTCCGCCTCATCTTGAGTTGCTAAGTTTTCTACGTGATTGGCCGCTATCATGTATTCAAAATGTTCATTAGCAGATAGCTCAATAGTGACATCAAGACACAGATAATCAATATTCACTGTTGAATAGTTTGGACTAATCGTGGGCTCACTGTTGCTTAAAACAGAGATTTTTCCGCCATTAATCAATTTCTTCCAGTTAGTATCGGTACTTTCTATAGTCTGACCAATTCTGGTAACTTCGTTTGCTGCGGTAGAATCACTAACCGTCCATGTTCCATTCCAATTACGATGAGTAAGTTTATTAATACCGCCACCAGAGCCATAACCGTAAACATTTGAAGTGAAATCAGTTATTAAACTTTCTAATACTTCTACTTTTTGAGAATCAGTAGTCGCTCCACGAATAGTAAAGAACTTCTCACCCAAAAGTGATTTAAAGAAACCAAGAATATCACAATCATATTTGAGTTGTTTCATATAATTAGCAGCGACATCTCTAGCAGAGTAAAGACTTCCGTCCAAAGAAGATAAGTTGTTCAATTGTTCTTCTGTCAATGGTGTCCAACTCACATTCGTTGGTGATAATAAAGTTGTGTAACCTACTGACGAAACCTTAACAAACTCACTTTTTGCATCCAGTCTAAAAGTTATTTCAGCTTTTTCTTTCCCAATTACTTGGTAGATCACGTTTGCGGAACTTTCTTGCTTGGTGAACACATCGTGCTCTTCAATTGATTTCAGGATCTCTGCTTGCATTTCTTGTATAGACTTTGTGTCTTTTGATAACTTATCAAGTTTGATGACTAAATCGTTATACATTTGATAAATATTCTGATACTGTAAATCTTTGGCTTGAAGAAATACTTTAAATCTCTCCTCAAAATCAACGGACTGGTTGCCAAATCGCTTTTCAAAATCTGCCAACAATTGATCCAATAACCTGACATATAAAGTTACCTGACCTTGATCAATATCAGAATTGTTAAGCACATCGACTGTGAAATCTTGGAAAGTAACTCTGCTTCCTTCAGCATCAGTCAATTGGAAATAAGCTCTTTTGAACTCTTTCAGAACACTAAAATTTTCTTTAGTGAACGTGTAGCGGATGATCCCTTTTTGACCATCCAAAATCTCAGGAACACCATCTGTATACTCGCCCTTTGCATTTGTTCCTACAAATATTAATTCATGATTTGAAAACACCGCATATGGCGTCTTTCCATCCGATTGAAGTAATTCAACATCAATTGTTGTTAGTCCACCATCACCTAATCTTCCTACAACTCGCTGCTTTCTATAGGGAGTTGCTTTATTTTCAGTTAGTATTAGTTTTATGTTGCTCAAGTTCTCTCCTCCCTATTTGGCCAAATAGATTCCTGTGCCTAAATAATAAGTATTTCCTTTCAGACCCCATACAGTACTGACTGCTTGAGTTTGAGCATCAACGAGTAATTCCCCTGTCCCTGTCAAAGAGATATGTGAACTAAAATCAATTGCAAGGTTTTCAGGGACTTTACTTATTATATTTTCTTTCGCTTTTAACCCAGCATCTTTAGTTTGAAAACTACAATGGACTAAAACAAAATCTCCTGTCCTGATGAATCTTATTTGACCAGCTTTCAATGCTGGGTCAGTATTTTTTGTTCTGTCGACAATTACATATCCTTTATAATTTGACTCATTCAGTTCGTAATTAACATTTGAACCATTTGAGTTGAAACTACAAAGTGAAAATGTATATACTTTGTCTCCTTGATTAAGATTGCCATTTACTAATGACGTAACCCACTCCAAACTGACTTGATTATTTGTCCATGTATATAAATCAGTTGCAGGATCATTTTCCAAATCTGGAACGACTTCTTGAGTTAAATCGATTCTCAAGACGATATAACCACTCGAATTTGCTGGAACAGTTATCGTCTGAGCTTCTTTTAAATAAATAAAACGCCCTTGTACTAATGCACAACCAGCACCTACAGTAATTTTTAATCCACTCTTCGAAAGTCTCAGTTCCTGCTCATATCCCTTTATCACATAGTTCCTTCGCTGAGCTAGGGTATGATACAACTTCGCATCATTCGCAGCACTCACCTTCACATTGTCAAACTGGAATCCATCTACATTATCTGCCAAACTAATCACTCCTAATCTTCGTCAAAATAATCACTTACCCTGCTTCTGATATTTCCAAAAGTAAGATTTATTGAATTGCTGTTACTGTTGATTCTCCACGCACTTAACACGGACTTATACATTTTTTCTTTTACTGTTACATCAAAAAGTAATCCTGTTTGTAAATCACGAATATCAAAGTTTTTCGAGTCTAGAATGATACTCACGCTGATTTCGTGACTGTACGCGTTGCCTTTTAATTCAGAATTTGCTACTTCTTCATAGCTAGGCTTATCCTCTTGTTCGGTGTCGTAAATCGATACAATACTGACTGTCGGTTTGAGAATACTTTCGTTAGTTTTATCTGTGGTTAGTTCATTCTGATCATCTAGATAATATGTAGAAAGGATTCTAGGATTCTCTATATCAGTCATTTTCTTATCCACTATCAACAACATGTTTTCGTTACCATTTCCTGGCTTTTTGATGAAAACATTCCAGTCGTAAAACTCACTTGAATTATCCTTGATTTGCTTCGTCGTATCGATTCGCTTAATACTTGAAATGATCTTATCGTCGCGAATCTCTTCAAAGCACCATTTTATGTTGTATTTTTTAAATGCATTTCGTAGGTAGCTATTCAGTTTTCTCGAAGTAACTTCGGTTGCCTGATAACTATGATTCGTATTGGTTACTGTATTCACAGATAGAATCTCTGAAAGATTCTTTGTCGGATCACTTAAGAGATATTTTTCTATCAACCGCTTGAAATGCTCCTCAAAACTCGGACCAGTAGTTTTACAAGTTGGGATACTACTATCTCCAAGTGCTTGCGCTAAATCTCTACATCTTATTTTGATATCTTCTTGTGAATCAATTACACCGAAATATAGTACTCTTCCGCTCTCAATATCTTTTGCTAAAAGAAAATCTCCTTTCTCAATTTGCACATACTTATTCAAATCAAATTCGCTAACCCAATTTGAAGAAATCTCATCAATTCCAAAATCAAAGTCCTCGCTAATGTATTCTTCTTCGTACTTCGATAAGTCAAACCTATATAGATGAATGGACAGAATCAAAAAACATCACACTCCTCATAAACTTCTACAGAAACCTCAGCATTTGCAGTATGAAAAACGATGGATGAGTTTCCAATAGGCATATGCACAAAATTTGTTTTTGTGTGATCCTGCTGTTGGTAAACAGAAGAAATATTCCCTTGAGAATCATAAAGTAGCGCTGTTCGTTCCTGAAAGAGACTCGATACTACTAGTGTTTGTCCTTCTTCTAAATTCAAAAAGAACCCATCACTAGCGACGAGTTCTCCATCCTTAAATACTTCCCAATACGGATTTTTACATTCACCTGAAACCGTTACTTTTACAGGCGAACTACGATCTTTATTGTTGAAAAGATAAACTGAATCATTCGAAACATTAAAAGTTCCGGTCTTTTCATTTGCATTTTGAGTATACACGTAAGGAAAAGTGAATCCGTATATTTTCCCTCTCGTATATATTTTTTGATTACTTTGTTGAATTTCTGCCTTTTTTACTTCATACCAAGGGGTTAAATATTCGAGTACTAAAGACTCTTTAAGCAACCTTCCAAATGAACGTTCCGACTTAGTTAATTGTTTCAGCGCAACATTTCTGTATTTCTCCCCTGCGTCACTTGCATACTTTAATACAATAGGCGGATGAGAAAGGAACTTAACAAACTCGAGATAAATTTGGTATGTTTGTTGGTGATCACGAAGACCATAAATGATGTCTATTTTGAACTCTTCGAAATCCGCTTCACACTCAACCAATCTCTGGTTACCATTACTAGCATTGAAATTATTACTTATTGAGATTCCAAGGCCTTCTGGATCTACTCCCAGAAGACCTTTTTTGTCATTTAAGGAAATAGCATCGCCATCTCCGTTAGTTAGCTCAAACTCTCGACGCATACTATAACCCCTTTCTTACTATTTCTTTTGCGATAGGTTCAGCTAATTCTTGCGAAACTTTTTTCTTATCAAGATAGGTTGATGAATCTTTCACTGCAATTTCATGAAGCAATTCATTATTTACCTTAAGTAAATTGATAATCTCCGTTAAGTCGATCATCCCACCAGATTTTGATTGCATAAAGTTTCTAGCGCCTTGTGTCTCCATCCCTATAATTTCAGCTAGATTAACAGTCATATTTGATGCGAGATTATTCAAACCGGTACTCGCTGAGTCAAGGATATTTGATCCATTGTTGACCATGTACGAAATAGCTTGACCAATCAGTTCCATGGCACGAGCTGGCTTAGTCACTGGTAGAACGACCTCTGGTTTTCCTTTTTCTCCAGCTCGGTAAAGACCGTCTTGAGTAATCCAACCGCCGTTTTCGTATCCATGGCCATGACCGATAACCCCAAGCATATTTGAACCATAACGGCCTTTCGCATATCTAATTGCAGCCAAGATATTATCGAATCCATTCATTATGTTTCCATGTCCTGGAAAAGCATTTGCCGCAAATGTACCTGGCTTAGTTTGAAGCAAGCCTGTTGCATTTCCATCTGCCAAACCGTCATTACCACCTATCGCTGATGGATTCCCTCCTGATTCTGTCTGGATTTGAGACATCCAAGCATTTACATAAGCCTGAGTTGTTGGTAATCCGTTCATTTTAAGTGCTTTTTTCACATACGAACGCCACCGCTCTACGGCAGACCCTCCAGGAGTAGGCAGACCACCAGCAACGTCTGTCCCAGCCTTATATACACTGCCAGCACCTAATGAACCATTTAGATGGATGTGATCATAATGATCGCCATCAGGCCAAGGTACCCATTGACCTGTTGCTGCTTGACCAGACATACCAACTCGATCACGAACTCTGCCGTTGGTAATTACATATGCTATTTGTTTAGGGAATTTCTCAAATGCCCAATTAGCTGCTTCTGTATATCTCGGACTTCCGTATGGGTATCCTGAAATATCTAATGCCTGATGTTTTCCATGATAGTAAGGATCACCAGGTCGATATCCAGAAGTTATTGTTAATCCACCGAATTTAGACATAACTTTTTGAGCGATATCAACTAAGTATTGATAAACATTATTCGCATTCATGGCACCGTCAAAACTACCACCGTATGCATCCTCCACTTGCTTCTGTGCAAATGGATAAGCTGCGTTAGTCATTAACTTAACGCCTGCTTTAGTCATATTTCTCCAAGGTTCGACGATACTGTTATAATCTACACGCTGATCAACAAGTTTTTTGAAGGCTCCTTCATCATCTATGAGGTCGAAAATATCGAACTCTCCAATGCCATCTTCATATTTTGGAATCATACTACCAAGGTTATTCTGAGCTTTTAAGACTCGTTCAGTCATCGTTGCATTGAGTACCTTCGCACCCTTTTTAAGCCAAACAAGAGCATTTCTGCCCTTCGCCATGAAAGTAGATCCGTCTGGATTTTGGATGATTTCCTGATACTTGGAGCCCTTCTGATCGTTGACAATCGCCGGACCATCAGCCGGATGGCCTTCAGTTCCTCTGGCATACTGCGGCACTGTCCAAGCTCCTAATTTCTTGTCGGACTCTACTTCTTTTAGGACATAGTTAACTCCACCAATTACGCCATTAACACCTTTACCGATACCACCAACCATCTTATTAGCGACACTGTTCATTGTTGCAGATAGAGAACCGCCCATAGAATTGATGCCATCGATCAACGATTGCATCAAAAAACGTCCAGCGCTATTAAAGCCGCCCGACTTCGATCGAAGATTATTAATCGCATCATTTCCCAGCTGATTCACCCGATTGATGAATGTTTGGTAGAGTGAGTTCCAACCATTCAACAGATTTTGAAGCCAAGTGCGGCCAGTTTGGTACATCGCATTGTAAAAGCTCCGTAAAAGATTCAAGACTTGATTGCAGAAGTTTCTCACAGTCGTAATGAATGTAGAAACAAAACTATTCCAGCCGTTTAACTTATTCTGCATCCAAGTTCGTCCCATTTGATAATTCGGGCTATTCTGACTAGTAATCAGTGTTGTGTATTGAACAATAAAACTATTTGTCGTTGCAAGCATAGTCGGAGCAACTGAATTCCAACCATTCATGAAGTTCGTTAACCAGTCTGCACCTTGCGTGATCATTGACGGGCTAATTGAACTAAACTGACCCAAAATACCATTAGCAGCTGATAAAGCTGTTTGAAGCAACTGCGGCGTTGAATCAGACATACCCTGATTTCCTGCTTGTGAAGCTTGTTGAGCCGAGGCCTGCATCTGACTCTCATCCGGCATCCCGTAACTCTCTGTCACAATCATATTGCTAGAAAGTCCGACAGGTTCTGCATCTTGAACAGCCTTCGTCATTAAATCAGTCATAGATTTAATAGCTTCTTGGATTCTAGGTTTCCCCTTATCAATACCGACTGCAATACCGGCAGGTACCCATGAGGCATCTGCCGCCATTACTCGTGATGGCGACTTGATTTTTAGTTTATCTTTGAACCATTTGCTAATGTTTCCAGCAACATCATTTACAGATTTCTTGAGCGATCCTACCGCGTCAGTAATACCTTTTCCAATTCCTAGCAGAATGTCTTTACCGATTTTCCACCATTGAATATCTCCGAATGCTTTAAATATCGCGCTGACAACTTGTGGCAACATCTTAATCAAGACACCAATAGTGTTCAGAATGCCTTTACCAAGAGCGATCAGTATTTGAACACCGGCAGCTATGATTTTCGGTAAATTCTGAATAAGTATCGCCACAATCGTAATGATTAGTTTAATCGCTAATTCAATTAATTTAGGCAAGACATTTAGAATTCCTTGAATTAATGAACCAAGAATTTTGACACCCGCTTCGATAATCTTCGGCAAGCTCTGAATCAATGTCGTGACAAGAGAAATAATCAGATTGAACGCTAACTCAATCAATTTCGGCAGCATCATCATAATCCCATTGATTAAAGCAACTAGAATTGTCATACCAGCTTCAATAATCTTCGGTAGATAGGTAATAATCAGTGAAAGAATCATCTCAACAAGTGAAATAACCGCACTGATTAGATTTGGTAGCATCTGAATGATTCCGGTAATAATCGCAGTCAGGATTGTAACTCCGGATTCAATCAACTGAGGCAAAACAGAGAGTAATGACTCAATGATTGTCTTAGAAATGGTGAATGCGACTGTTACAGAAGCTTGTGCTAAAGGAATAAGTGTTTGTAGTATTCCTTGTATGATATTCGTTAGTAGATTGACCCCAACTTCTATCATTTTAGGTAATATTTCAGTAAACGAAGTCACCAATCCTAGAACGATTTCTGAAACTTTTTCCAATAGTTCTGGCACCGTAGTTCCCATACCTTCTGCGAGTTTCGAAATGAGATTGCTTCCAGTAATGATCAGACCTGGTATTCCACCAACTAAAATAGCTATAATTTTTGGTAACAACGATTTAAATATGTTCAATAGTGGTACGAAATTCCCATCGAATGCTTTGTCTATTGCAATTTTGAACTCTGCAAACTGCTGTTTTACACCTTGAACAAAATTTCGGATGCCTTGACCTAAGCGATAGATCATATTTAGTTGATTTTCACTAAATGATTCACCAAAAAGATTCGTCAGGCCTTCAAGGCTGGTAATATTTCCTGAAATAATGAACTTTAATCCTAAGAATGCGCGCCTAATTTGCTGAACGATCTCATAGAATTTTTCAAAACGTTGAATCGTTGCATCGCTGAACATGTTTGTATTGATAGCTTCGGAAAACGAATGAAAGTCCATATCGCCAGTTAGAACATCTTTGACGATTTGAATTCCATTTTTCAGTCTGTTAAAACTTTCATGAAGTATAGTTATTCGATTCATGATCGCATTAACAGTGTCTTGCGGTAAAAAGTCAGCTAAAGCCAACTTCAAATCTTCATACTGCTTGCGATCACCGCCGTGAAGAATCTGATCTAGACTTGATCTGATGATATTTGACGCTACTTGAACTCTTTCGCTTGCATCTTTTTTGAATTGATCAAAAGCTTTATGAAGAATCGTTAAACGTTCAAGAATTTTATTAGCGGTTTCTTGAGGAAACAAATTATTGAGTGTTTGTTTTAGTTCCTCAGTTTTTCCTCTATCTCCACCAACGAAGATTAAATCAAAGCTTCCTTTGATTGCTTGAGCAGCTAGTCCGAACTTCTCACTAGCCTTTTCTTTAAACTCTCCAAATGCTTTATGCAACGCTGTTAATCGATCGATAATGACATTAACAGTCTGCTGTGGCAAGAGCTGATTGAAATTTTCTCGAAGCGCTTCAGTCTTTTTGCGATCGCCACCAACAAATATTAACTGTAATGCTCCATGAATCGCATTTCCTGCAATAACAAATGTTTCTCCAAGCTTCTTAACAAAATTAATCAATGGAGCTACTAACTGTCTGAATTTCTCTGAGCGTTTGTAGAGATCAGTTATTGCGACTGCTAAACCTATTACTGCAGCTGTAATAATGATAAATGGATTTGCTGTTGCAATTTCAACAAATTTTAAGAGCCATTTACCGAATTTTATCAGTGTTGCAAACAGTAATACTAATCCGCCATATGAACTCATAGCAGCAAATAGCCCTTTTACAATAGAAATTAGTGGATTTGCAGATTCACCAATATTTTCCAATGCTTTAGCGATTGAAGCTAATACTTCTTGTACTTTTTCGGAGCCTATCGTGTTATCTCTGAAAGATTTCATTGAAGCAGTCGCAGAACCTAATGCATCAACCGCAACTTTTTTGAAAGGTTCTAAGCCTTTGACGATAGTTGTAGTAATAGCCGTTCTGAAATTGGCCATTGAACCAGACAGTGTATCACCAGCAGTTTTGGCCAAACCTGCCATTCTAGCTGTTGAACCTGCAACTCCGTTCGTTCCTTCCTCGATACCTTTTCTAAGCTGTTCGATTGCATCACCTGCTGAAAGGGTTCCATCAGAAACTGCTTCTTTCATATCTGTTACAGATTTCTGACTCGCATTAGCTAGAATTTGCCAAGCAGGTATCCCAGCATCAACCAAGCGATTAATATCATCCGCATAAACTACACCAGCAGATTGCATTCCTGCAATTGCGCTTGTAATCTGATCAATGGATTCAGCACCATTACCCACACCATAAGCAGCATCGGCGATTGCTTGGAACACACCTTTAACTTTTGTGCCTTCCATACCAGCTGCAACCATTTTTTTAGCACCCATCGCTACATCATTCAATGCAATAGGTGTTCCCTCAATAGCAGCTGCCAAATCATCCATGACTGTTTTCGCCATTTGTGCGCTGCCTGTTAAGACAGTTAGTGATTTAGTTGCCGTATCAATCGTGTCAATACGATCAATAGCCCTGCCGATTGAATCCCTTAGAATATCAAAAGCTTTAGCGACAATCGCAATCGAAGCAATTGAGCTCGCAACATCTTCTACTGATTTCCTAGCAGATTTAGAAGGATCATCAACACCCGATTTAATTTGATTCCTGATATTAGGAAATATTGATTTTGCTTTATCAAAAACAGATTTAAATCCACTAGTAAGATTATTCTTTACTGATCTTGATGCATCTGACGCACTCGTTGATATTGACTTGATACCACTTTTTACTGATTGCCAAATGTTAGAAGCGACACTCGGAATGCTCTTTATTCCATTCACAAACCCTGTTCTTATGTTTGAGGCTACCTGTGACGCTTTTGAAGGAAGCTGAGACAATCCGTTGCCGATTTTAGATACAGCACTTGCAGTCGTATTAACTATTGAGTTAAAACCAGTAACAAAGACATCCTTAGTTCGATTTAAGACTTGAGTTGCCTTTGTTGGAATTGACTGTATCTGAGAAATTGCTTGATTTTTTGCTTGAGCGAAACCTGAACTAACAAAACCAGTTACGGATTTCATGGCACGTTGAATGGTTCCTGGTAATTCTATGACTTTATCGACAGGCTTTTTAATCAAATCCAGCAATGAATTTCCAATTGTCTTAAAGCCATTCTTCAGATCGGTAAAACTTGACTTCAAATTGGATATGCTGCTTTTCATTGAAATAACTAATGCTTTATTCATCGCTTTGCTATCTTTAGTCATTTCTGAATAGGATAATTTTGCATCGCTTTTCATCTGATCGAAATTCTTTTTCGAATCAGCAGATAAACTAGCATTTGCGCTTTTCATTTTCTGCGTCATTGATTGAAAACCAGTTGAAACTGTCTTCGCTGATTGGCTTCCTTTTTCGCCTAAATCTTTTGCAGTCTCAACCGTGTTACTGATTTTACTTGCCAAATCAGTAGCGGCCTCGCCAGTTCTTGTGAACCAGTTGAAAAAAGTGGCTACCGCCTTCTCAGCTGGTGCAGAGTCTGCTGTGATTTCTATATAAGCACCGCCAACTTTTGTACCTTCTGCCATTTGCTCAACTCCCTTCTATATGTATTTTTTATTGGTATAATTATTCTCAAAGTGAGGTGAAAACTATGAAACTAAATCAAAACTGCATTCGTGATATTCTCCTAGAACTCGAAGATGAACTTGGGTTTGACCTCCATATTTCAAAATACGATTTAGATGAACTAAAATCTTATAAAAAATATGGTGAGGATGAATTCCTTTATACTATTTCTAAGCTATCCGAAGCTGGATATATTAACGAAAGTCATCAAGCTGGAGGAGATACGATGTATTACCAATTGATGATTCACTCTATAACTTGGGAAGGACACAAATTTTTAGATACTATTCGTGATAACCAAGTTTGGGCCGAGACGAAAAAGGTTGCATCTAAGTTTTCAAGTGTATCGGTCAATATGATTTCAACAATTGCATCTACCGTCATTACTAATCTTATTGAGAACCAAATGCGTCAAAGTGGTCTAATTTAATCTCTGTATTTCCAACCAGAGCATATAGATTACCTTTTGCTTTCGGATGTTCGGAGAGAATCTCATCTAAAAACTCTTTATTTGTTAACATGGAATAACCATTATTTGATTCCATCACTCTTAAGATGTGATTTTCTCCATTCTCTTTATAAAAAGTGATTACACTAGTTTTCATCGACTTTACTTCCTTTCCACCATTGAGTGGTGTCTATTCCCTCATCGTTTGCATTTTGAGTGATATTTTCTTTTGCGCTCTTGATAGCTTCTTCATAGGGCTTCATCAAATTAGATTCATAACCCTGTTGGCCGGTCAAATTACTCAAGAACATACCAACAGAATCAACAATCGCTACTTGAATCTCATATTGACGAGCACGCCTTGATTCATATTCCTTCTTGTTTCCCCACTCATATTTTCGTCTCAGCCAACTAAACGACTGATCTAAAATCTCTGACTCAGGAATATTATAAAAATGCGAAACATATTGTATTTGCTCAATTAGGCTTATGGCGAAGGACTCAATTGCACTACTGATGCTTTTTGTGGTTCCACGGTCTGTTCCTTCTGAGACGCTTCCTTCACTTCTTCTTTGCTCATCGTGCGGAATTTCGGACGGATCTTTTTTACCAATGCGGTTAATTTTTCAATTGGTGTATTTGCTAGAAATTCAGCAATAATCAGTGAAGTATCAAAGAAATCCATTTCTTCTGTTTCGTCAGCTGTCTTATCCAAAAGAATGGCCAGAAGATTAGCAATTTTTTCGTCTGGAACTTCCGAAAGGAAGAATTCAACACCCTTTTCAATCGTTGGAAACTTAGTATTAAATAACGGATTGTTTTCCTCGTCAACTTTTTGCTTTCCTTCTTCATCCAAAATTGGCGTTACCTCAGTGTGATCTTTGCGCCAATCCGTAAACTTGCTATAGATAATCATTCCATCACCAGCAACAAACTTCACCAGTTGCAATACTTTCTTATTCGTTAAGCGTGGTACAGGAATCTTGCTACCATCACTTAACTCCACCATTTTCATTTCAGTTACTACGCTATTGATTTGTTCTACTGTTGTATTTTCAGTCATGTTCTTCTCCTTTTTTTTAGACAAAATAAAAGACCCTGCTGATAAGCAAGGCCATGTGATTACAATACTTGTTCGATTTCAATGAAGACATTTTCATCTTCGGGCAGGTCGTCCTGAGCGAATGAAGTAAACGAAACTGGAAGTGTTGCCTTTTCTTTTCCGTGATTTGTTTCGACATTATCGCTAATCTTCACTTCATAATAGTGGACCATTAAGAATGTCCCGTCTTCACGTTTTACAATCAGAGTTAAGCTATATGAAGCAATTGACGTTGGTGCTCCATAACTAATCGTCTTAGTTCCGAGTTCTTTTACTGGTGTCAAAGTATCAGTTGTGGAATATGCTTTTGAAACACCTTTTTTCAATGTGATAAGATCGTCAGCGGCTTGAACAGAAGAAATTTCAATTGTTTCCTCACCAATTTTAGCAAAACGGACGGTTTCGAAATCAACGCCTTTACCAGAGGCTACTTTGATTTTTCGGTTACCTTTATTAATGGCCGCAGCTAGGGTCGCAGGATCACCGAGGTCGGCTGCTGTCTCGGTAATATCGCCACCAGCCATAGCTAACGAACGATTGTCAATTGAATTTTCCATTAATGTGGTACCAATAGTGTTGGTCCATCCGCTAATTGTTGTATCAATAGGAGTAACTGATTGGTCAATCGTTACTTCTTCTGTTTCGTTGCCACGAGAACGGCTGATACCTTCCGTTGTTCCACCAAGATCACGGAAACCTTCCTTTAGCTCAAAAGTTTTCATATCCATTACATCTGAAATTTTTGTTGGACGAAAAGTCGTATCTTCACCAATGATTAGACGTCCAGCGCCCCCTTGGATGTTCTTTTTATTAAAATGGAAAAATTGGTCTTTTGCCATTATTTAGTTCCCTCCTTCTTTTCTGTTTCTTCATAACTCCATGACGAGCTAGAAATTTTCAATTTTTGAAGTTGCTTCTCAGTCAATTCAAGGATTTCCCCATGAATGATAACTTTCGGAACACCTTCGATATTGACGCTTAACGTCGTTCCAGCACCAGAATTCGATTTAGCCATTACTCTGACTTTCGATTCTTTATTTGCAACTGCTTCTTGCTTTGTTTCTTTTTTCTTATCTTGAGCTTTCTCTGCCAAAATAGTTCCTCCTTAATTTTCGAAATAGTTAATATACATGTAGCACCAAGCTTCATCTTTTTTAGACACATCATCGACATTTGGAACTGGTGACATCTGAAAATCAACATCAAAGACATTGACACCCTCTATATCAGAAAAGTTCCGTTTTAAATAATTTCCAACATCTGTGCATTTCTCCAATGCCTCTATATCGCTTTCTGAGCGAACTAACAGTTGGATGGTATTTTTCCCTATTGTCTTAATTAGAAGACAGGGAAGTGGTGCTGTGGCTTCAATTTTCCATATTCTGAATGATTCGAAGCCATCAAAAAAAGCAGCCTTCAGGAATTCCCGAATACTGCTTGAAGCATCAACAAAATCCATCGAGCTACCCCTTTCTATGTTCGTAAAACTTTCTTCATCACGTCCAAACCAGAACTGATCATCCGATCCATGCCGTTTTCAAGTCCTCTGGCGTAAATGTTGTAACGACCTTCTAGATAAATTGCGTATGGTACGCCTGATCCAGTCTTGAGAGTAGTTTTAGTTCCCGTCTCTTCCCATTCATTAATGATCGGGCCAACAGCGGAACCGCTTGGACCCAAATAATGAGTAATGAATCCGAGCGAGTTAATGTACGCTGCAGTATCTATGTGATTATCAGCAGAAGTAACTTCTTTCGCACTCTTCGCCCATTCCTTAGCCATTTCAGAAACCAAAGCTTTTCTAGCATCTTTCATCGATCTTGAACCGCCGAGTGTCTCGGAATCAAGTGAAATCGATACTGCTGCAAATTTCGACTTGTACTGCATTTTCTTCTTCATGCTACTCAGCGCCCTTTAAGAAAACTTTGTAATGATGAAGCGTGCGGTCATCATGATGAGGTGTGATAGAGTCTACTTCAAGTTTTGCTGTCGTGAGCAGGTTTCCTTTGTCATCTTTGATATTTTCAACAGTCATTTGCGGATCAACAGCTGTATCGGGTGTTAGATGTAAACTCATTTCTATTACTCGATCGGCACCAGACGAATCTCTTACATAGACATTTTTAGTCATGTATCGGCATTTGACGATTTCGGGGTCATTTTTTTCATAGATAGGGCGTCCCCATTTATCCTCACCAACATACTTTTTTCCAGGCAATGTCAGGTCGCATGTGTGAATCAATAAATCATCAAACAACACCGATTCTCACTCTCCTTTTTCGCAGGAGCCCTGTTCCTTCCAAAAACATTAAGCAAGAAGGTGCGACTCTTCCAGCTTGTCGGCTAGTAGATCCACCACTTGCAGAACGACTGTAGTCTCCAATGGAGTAACTTAGCGAGCTTTTGGGTGTTCCTGTTACATCTACATCAATACCCTCAACTTGGTAATATTCGATTTGAGCGCAACACGCTTTCTTGATCAGTTCTTGAACATCCTCGGAAAACTTATCCAATCCAATTTTGAGAATCTGATACTCTGTCAATGCATCTACTATTTCTGTTGCACGTTTAGAAAATCGAGAGAACTTGTCATCGCTGACAGGAGTTCCCTCGAATTCTTCTTCATAATACTTTTCGTCAACATAAGGTTGAGTCATTCTGCTCACCTACTTTTCTAATGCTTTTTCAGCTTCACTTGCAGCAGTTTTACTACCTTCGAAAATATCGCCGTTTGATAATTCATACTTACCACGACTGATCGCCTTCGGAAACTTTTCAGAACCCAAATCTTCAGATGCTACTTCATCAACGGATGCCGATTCCCTATCTGCTAATTCATTTTTTAGACGATCAATTTCTTCAAGTAATGGAGCTGTCGCTTCATCGACTGCTACTTGAACAAAATCCTTAATCTGACCTTCATCTTTTGGAACGATTTCTAAATAATCAGCCCCAAGCTTCTTGACAATTTCCTTTGCCCGATCTTCCGTCAGAGTTATAACAAGACCCGCACTATAAATCTCATTTGTGTGGGCATCCTGAAATACTTTATTTACTTTATAACGTGGCATTTGTTGTCACCCTTTCTTAACCAGCTGGAATAAACGTATCCTCATCTTCAGTACCTGAACCATCAATGTATCCAAGCATATTGTTTTCTCGAATAACAAAGTCAATATCTTCTAACATAAAGTGATAAGTTGATTGTTTAGCTACCGCAACGGAATCTTGAGCAGCAGTAGTCAAAGTGACATTTAGTCCCCATACAGTCGTTAAATTCGCGAATGGGGTAAACAAAATAACTCCGTTTTTCATTCCATCAACAATTTCCACAGGGTAACCTGAAATCATTGTTACTTTGCCATTAGTAATAGTCGCATCACCAAGATTGGTTTGGCGATTTTGAATTTCAGCAACATAATGAGCATTCGTTGAACGTGACATATGCCAAACAAACGTGCTGTTGATGTACTTATCTTGAAACTCACCAATAACTTTAGTCAAAGTAGTGATTTTAGGTAGTTTAGTGAAGCTGTGTTTCACTGCGGCATTAGTTTTTGCTTGCTTAATAAAGCCATCATTCAACTTCAAGAAATCATCAGCATCAGATTCATCACCATTGTAAGCAAGATCTTGCGTATCGGCTGCAAACTGTTGTTGCATCAAAGAAAGTAACGCTTGACGAACATCTTGACCGCGCGTGCGAGCAGTATAGAATGTATTGCTATTTTCAATCCACGTATCTAGGTATAACGGTGACAGATGGAATTTAACTTCGCTTTCTTCAGCGACATCTGTTCCAGTCGGTTCAGTCAATGTGCCTTTGTGAGCTTTAAGAGTCCGGCGTTTCACACCTAGTTTGTCAATTGATCCAGTACCGGAGTTAGCAAAATAGACATTTAATTTCTGCAGAGTCGCACTAGAAGCAACAGCATCCAGAACAAAAGCTCGTGCATTGTCATCCCGCAATGTTACGTTGTTTCCTGCCTTTTGAATCGCAGCCATTTGTTTTAAAATAGTTTCATTCGATAATACATTTACCATTTGGTTTTTCCTCCCTTATTCAGAAACGGGGAAAACAGCGTCCACATAAGATGGAACCTCTGATTTCTCTACTTCTGTTGTGTAATTTTGTTCTTGATTGTTACTGAAACGAGCTTTTTCAAGCGCTTCAACCTTTTCATTCAAAGGAGCTACCGCTTCTTGAACTGCTTTAGTGATGTCTTCAGCAGTGAATGCTTCTTTTTTCACCTTTTTCTTTGCAGCCGCCGCTTCCTCTTCTTTTTTCTTCTTTTCCTCATCTGTTAATTCGTCATCATCGCCAGACTTCGGATTTTCTAACTTTTCTAAGCGTTCGGAGATTGGTGTTAACGCTTCTCCTAAAGCTTTTTTTAATTCTTCTTCTGTCATTTCGTGTTCCCCCTTCGATTTTTTAGTACTAAAAAAGGACTTGATCCCATTGACCACGCCCTGTTTTGTTACTGATTTAGTTGTTTGAATCGTTCCTAGTAAAACAGACAATTCATTAACTTCGTCTTGGATTTCTGATAGTTTCTCAGCATCGTTCGCTGAATAGTTATCTAAAATGGACCATGCAGCAGATTGGAAAGCTTCGATAGCCGAGTTCACATCTCGGAAAGTCTTCCTTCGATTGAAATTGTTTGTCGTCTGTTTTTTGACTTCTTCAACCTCTGCAGTGCCAGCAAGTGAGTATCCAGTGAACTCGCCTTTTTGAATATCTTCCCACATTTCGTCTGTCGCTTTTGTTACGAGGACCCATGTTCCCTTGCTGATCGTTGTGTCTTCAATTGTCATATCGACAGGCGCAACATAGCTTTCCACAACTTTTCCAGCACTAGTGGTAAAATCATGCTGCTTATCAATTTGCTGGTAGTCTTCCATAAAGCTATGTGCCGCTTTTTCAATTGTCTCAGCATCCATGTAGTCGCCGTGAGCATCTTCTGTTTCAGGTTCATAAACAACACCATACACAAGCTTTTGCGGGTCGTCAGCTTTCGCCACGAGCTTAACAGCCGTTTCAAATGTCGGTTTGCCTTCCGCTTTTGTCAGGAAAAATGATTTCTTATTCGCCGCTTTGTCGACGTAAGACACATGTGTTACTTTAACGTTTTCTAGTTTTCGCATTTTATCACCACCTTTCGATGTTCTTGATTCATTAGATATGGCTTCAAGCCGGATCACCTTTCCTTTCTGGCAAAGACTGCCGATTGTCTTCTTTATTAGATTCATCAGGAGGCTTTCTTTCATAATCAAGTAAATTCAAATGAGTTTTATGGAACATTAATAACAAGCTAGTTAACGTCATCGGTCGAAAGTTACAACGGTTTTCTTGGTTTTCCATATCTTTCACTCCTTTAATCTACTGGCGGTTTTTCAATCTCATATTCAATTTCATTTTTTGAACGATCGAAAATCGGATCAAGCCAACAGTGACAATAGATGGTTTCCTCAACTGGTGCTAATGGATCACGCGGATATCGAATGAACGTGCCGTTGATATTGAAAAACTCACCTTTGGCCGCCGTCATTCCATCAGCGGATACATGCGCCGGCCGTGGTTCCTTAACACCGTCAGCGTGCCGCCAAGTACTTCCTATCACATGACGGTTTAGCATCATCGCTTCATATTGAGAACCGCCGTACATCCGAGTAATTTCAAGGATGGCGATCGATCGAGCACGAACATATCCGAAAACTGCTAGTTCCGCTAAAGAAATACCTTTCTTTTTCTCCTCATCGTCTTTTTCATAGTATTTATCCAGCTCACGACTAACCGTGTTATCCGTTGTTTCTCGCAGTTGACTGGGCAAATCCTTTAACCAATTTTTCAGCTCTTTGTATGCCTCTGAATTTTCATCAAAGGGTAAATCACTACTGTATTGCTTTCTAAAAGCTTCTAGCAACGCAAAAAACGCCGCTTCTAATTCAGGAACGATTTCATTTTTCATCGTTGAATCAAAAGAGCGCTTTTTCATTGCTCGCTTTAATTGTTTTTCGGTTGGCGGCTTCTTCTTGAATTTCTGGATCAACTTATCAACTATGTTTTGCAGTTCCTCGTAATCTGTCTGAAAGGCATCTTCAATCTTTGTTTCTACCAACAAAATGTACTCCATTAGCAAATCGATAAACTGATATTCTGCATTTTCCAGTAGCTTATTTAGTTCCTTGTCCTCTTCTTCTTTGATTAGAAAAGCCAATTCTATCATTTGAGAATCATCCATCTTAGGACCTCACTTCTTTGATCAGCCTGCGTAAAGTTGCTGCTAACTCACTTGTTTCAGACCTACCATAAGCTTTTTCGAGATCAATTTCACCAGTAAGTGAACCAATCGCATTCCCTTGACTATTAGTAAGAATAGGTTTGTTGTATTCATCGCCATCAAATGGCTCTAAAGGCTTGTTTAAGACTTTACCAACAACATCTCGTAAATCATTCGGAGCGACTGCTTTTGCCTCAATAGCGGGTTCAAGAATCGCTTTGATGTCATCCATTTTGACAATGTTCGAAGTCTTGAAGAAGATTTCTACATACTGGAATTCATATTCTCGGAACAGTGAGTTCATTCTAGCCTCATAAGATTCACGTAGCGGCTGAAAAACTTGTTCTTCAGTCAATTCTTTAGCCGTCTCGGCAGTAGCGCGAGTATAATCACTTGATCTAGCAACATATATTGGTGGCAGTCTAAATGAACCTAATATAGAATCAATCACATTCTTGTCATATTCGAGAAACAACGCATCCTTCTGTAAAATATCAGCTAACTTCTCAATTCGGATGGCTGGCTTATATTTATCATCTTCACCAAGCATCGCATCAGCAGGTGTTACTTTCTCAGCTTCTAGTAAAAGAAACTTGTGTTGATTTTCCTCACCACCAATTGCATTCGCATAGGATTGAAGTGTCGCTTCTGATTCAGCGGTTAATTGGGCATTCTCTAATGTGATTGCTAGCGGAATGTGTCTGCCTTGCGTAAAATATCGGTAATTCAATTCATCCGCTTTTCGATTTCCAATAACCTTGATTAGCGCTCCAATCCACCGTGGAATACCGTATGGGTCTTGGAAGTCGCCCTTTTTAAGGTGGATTACCTCGGTTGCTGTTCCGCTGCCTTCTTTTCCGACCGATCCATTTATATTTAGCGGTGTAGGATCACCAAACGTCTTGTACCAAGTGCCACTCTCGACTCCAGAATCCATTAACGGATCTCGAAAACAAAAATAACGGACCTTGATATCCTGTCCGTTTTCGTTTACCACTCTATTCAGTTTTGTAACGGACATATACTCCGGCTTAATCGAATCAATGCCCACGACCTCGCCTTTGCCATTTCGAATTACCTCTAAAAATCCATTCCCACACTCTTCCACGTGACTAATGACCTCTTCAATTACTTCTTTTGCAGGTCGTTCGTAGCAAAGTTCTTTCACCAACAGTTCAAGTTGATTCCATTCAGCTTTCATTTCTGGGGTTTCTTCTAAATCTTCTACTTTGTAACGAATCCCCATTCCAAAACCAACAACGTTCGTTTTGTAAGCCTCAATTGACTGATTGAGGATATCTGATAGGTCCGTGATTGAACGCAATACTGACAGATCATATGGAGGGTTTAGCAAAGTTAAGTCTCTAATTTGTTCTCTGCCACCAGACATTTTATATGTCAGACTTCTCTTTTTCTGAATCTTGATATCTTGTTTTTTAATTGGAATATTCCCACTTTTACCGCCGCTAATAATTCTCGATGTCATACTCCACCTCCTAAAATGCTGTTTTTCTATTTGTTCTCCGTTTTCTTGTTTGTTTGTTATCCATCTTCACTAACGCTTGAGACATTGCGTCAACATCATCATCGTGTGCTCCGTTCGGAAAAGCTTCTAACTCATCTAGAACTTCATCCGCCCATGATTTCCAAAGCGGATGTGGTACGTAGACATTTCCCGATTCCCAAAATGGGGCCACAGCCTGAGCTCTGACTTCTTTCCCACCTTGCGGATTCACTGCAACCATTCCAGGTATCTTTTTCTGTAGCATTTCAATGACGGCAGAACCATTTGCTTTATCCTCAACATATTTTGCTTTTGCGTCAGGCCAACGATTTGCCATAGACTGAATAGCTCTCATAGTTTCAACAATACCCATTCGTTCATGATGTCGATCCAACAAATAGTAATCTGCTTCATCACGTGCCCATACGTGTCCGGCAACAAAGTCAGAAGTGTTCTTGTCTTTAAAAGTACAATCCCACGATTGGGCTTGCTGAGAAAAAGAACTAGGCATGACTTTTACATCATCGCCTAGTCCTAATCGTACTTTCATTTCAATGGATGGTACATAATACTTCGCCCAAGACCGTTTGAAGATATCGCCGCCAGCTGGTGTTGGGCGCTGTTGGTAAAGAGAAGCCCACCCACGAGATCCAGTTACCGCTTTTGTTTGCGCCGCCCACTCTTCATCTTTTCCTATTTCAGGAGCTAAAGCTTCACCAACTTCACGACCAAGCAAGTCCTTTTCCTCCGCAATCGCTGGTATTTTGATTTCGATCCAAGGTAATGTTTTTTCTTTTAATAAACGACCCGCTAAATCATCTTCATGCCAACGAGTCATAATAATAATTACAGAACCATTTGCTGATAAGCGAGAATAAAACGTATCCCGCCATTCAGAATAAATTTTATCTCGCATTGTCTTACTTTCTGCTTCAGCCCTGTTTTTTACAGGATCATCAATTATCAATAGATCAGAGCCACGGCCAGTTGCGCCACCTAAGATAGATGTGCTGTATAGCTGACCTAAATGATTATCAATACCCCATTCAGAAACACTCGCTGTCTCAGAACTAAGTTTCAAATCGAATAGTTCATCACTGTATAAACGAAATTTTTCTCGGTTTTTTCGTCCGAACTTTTTGTAGAGTTCCTCTGAATATGAAACAACCATCGCCAATTTATCTGGATTCTTGCATAAAAAAAAAGCCGGGAAAGTCTCTGTGATAAAAGTAGATTTACCATGTTGCGGTGGTAACTCCACTATGATAAATAACCGCTCTCTATTTGCTATACGATCCAAATAAGGCGATATATATAACTGGTGTCGTAATGGTTTAAATGTGCAGCCGTGAGTATAGAAAAAGAAGTCAGCGAAATTTCTCCTAGCCAACTCCTTTAATGATTCTTTTCTAATTACCTCAAGCTCAACCATCTTGTTCATAGGCTAATCGCCTCAATTCTTCAGTGCTTAGTTCAGCATATGGATTTTTTGCTTTCACTTCACCGGATAACTCTAATTTCTTAGTATATATTCCATCCATTTTGTTCAAAGTATCAATCGCTCGAATCTGATCCCCTGGATACTCATCATCACTAGCAATCTCAGAAAGCTTCACCATACGTTCTTTTCGGGTCATAATAGCCTCGTCTTGAGCTTCTTCTTGAAGTTCCTTATACCTAGCCAAAACCTCATTTTCTCTGAACAAGACGCTAGCTTTATTATCTACAGTAGCATCTTTCCATCGCTTAGAAGATGCGAAAGCTTCCCTATAAGATTTCCTTTGTGTCATGCCTGAAATTAGGCATTGAACGAACTTTTCATGTCTTGCATTTTCTAAAACAGGCATAATTTCACCTCCTGGAAAAATAAAAAAAGACCACTTAATTGGTGATCTCTTTTTTCTGATCTAATTTAATCTGGCAGTAATTGTTCCATCACTTTTAATTGGTTCGCTTTAATAATTATTCCCAACCCAATCGGCAATCTAGCAACTGTGCCTAAATTAGTAGGAACTTGCTTTTCGACAATTTCACCTTCAAGATTTTGAATAAATACACTTGAGTTTATACCTAGGAATTTAACTCTTAACCCGCCTAATATAACATCATTTCCATTAAATTGTGTCCCTTTATCGAATAGAAAAACCGGTGAACCACTTGAACCGGGAAAGATCGAACAATCGATTATGAACAAGGGTTTACCATCATAATCCAACTTATAATCAGATGCAGTAATTCCTTTTCTAACTAATGGTCTGGCATTTATTTGATCCCAAAGCCCATTTGGGTATCCAATAACTATTACTTCTTCAATCGCACTAAGTCTTTTAACTTCCTCATCAGTTGGAATATCCTCTTCGTTAACAAAAACTATCTGAGGATGGAGTCCCATTACTTGCTTGGCTATATTGAATAAACCCGGCATTGGAAATACAGCTAAATCAATTTCCCTATCCGGGTGAAAAATTACATTCCCTCTCAAAGAAACTATCGGAAATTCTTTGAGAACGAATTCGCCGTCTTTTTCACAACGCAATTGGATAGTTAATTTATCTGCTCCTTCCAACACATGTCTATTTGTAACAATAACAGGTTTAAAGTCACCGTTTTCACTGACACACATTCGATAAAAGAAGCCCGTTCCAACACTCGATTCAGTTTGTAATCTAACTGTACATGAGACTAGTCGTTCAGTAATCTCCATTTACTACTCACTCTCCTTCAGATAAATTTTAACAGTAAATTGAGTAGGTTGAAACAAAAGATAGATTCATTTTTAACTTCCAATTAAAACCGCGAAAACTCATTTGCTAAGTCACTGGAGTGGTACTGCCCCACTCACGGTAGTTTCAGCTCGGCTTGTTGCGGATTCTACTACCAACCCTAGAGGTCTCTCACCTCTCGAAACCATTCATAATGATGGCACCACCGATAATTCAACCTATATGCGTCTTCTACTTCCGCCACAGTGACATAATAATCGGCGGCACATGAACTTTAAAGGAAGAGGAGCTACTCACTTCCTTTCACTGGCTACAACATTCATGCTGACTTTTTTTGGTGTGCCGCCTAAAAACAATTGACTCGAAAGAAGCTGTTCACCTCCTTCTATTCTTGTAGGTTATGTGAGTAGCCTACAAAAATTTAAGATAACTCTTTATATCAACGACTAGGCTAAGCACATTTTCTTCAAGGTGTCAGGACTTTTCGTCCAGCTTCTCTACATTTTGTTGTGTTGCTTGCTAGCCGCATCTATACTATTTCACATTACTATTTTATCGCGGATGAATGTCATAATACTCCCGACTTTCTATCACTTTTCTATCAAAAGACTCCCATTTTCATATGCTTCTGCAAATTTAATCATAGCCTTGTCTAGTTCTCGATAAAACGAACTAGAACTCATGTTATAGGTAAGATAAATCGCCGTATCCGTTAACTCGCGATTATCAAAATACTTATCATGGATCAGCTGCCGATCATATGCATTCAACTTATTCATAGCCTTACAGATTTTCTCAATTGTTTGCTCTGCTGTTACTTTACGTACAACCGCATTTTCAGTAGCCCGACTTACTGTGCCGGTGAAACTCTTTAATTCAAAACTATAGGTAGCGGTGACTTTTGGTGTATATTCTTCACCAGCTATTCTTACCATCGTACGATAGCAAGACAACAAATCTCTCACTTGCTTTTTGGTTTTATCTTTATTAATCTCTGGAAACAGTACCATCATTTTGTCACCAAGCCTTCCCCTATGCTATAATGTCATTGACTAGAAAACACATGGCATTGAGCGAAGGCTCGGTGTCTTTTTTATCCTGTAAGTATAATTTCATCATCTAAAAAGGCTTCGATAGATGTTGCTACTTTATTGGTCCACTTAATTTCAGTAATATCAGTATTTTTAATTTGCTTTGCCATTTGGGCACCAGGGTCTTTTTCATTAACGTACCCCCAAAACTCGCCGTCACCATATTTTTTCGGTTCAAGACTAAAGCAAAGTAACCATTCTGATTCTGGCTCACGTACAACATACTTGTACCCTTCAGAGAGTAGCTCTTTCAATCGCTCTATAGTTTCTTGTCGATTTTTCAGAGCGTATTTTTTCTTGATTTTCTTCTCCCATTGCTGCATATAAAACGAACCTCCTTAATTGGCGACGATCCCGGATCTACTAAAAGTCTTGACTGCGAATCAATTTTCGTGCAAATGAGCAGTTGACAATCTCATTAATAGACTTCAAGTAATCGCCAAGCTCTTTTTCAGCCTTTTCTTTTGCTTCAAACATAGTGGTAGCATATACAACTAGCGTGCAGCCAAAACCGTGTTTATTTGTGTACCTAACCATAAATTCATCTTTCACTTCGGCACCTCCTACGGCAATCCTATATAAACTACAATAGATTTTTCCCATTCATACTCATTTACTCTTGTTGTTGCCATTTGATTAATTATGGCTGGGTCTGGCTCAACATTGTTAGAAAATATCTCATCGTAAATGAGATCAAATTCTTTTTCTAGCAAATACTCTTCATCATTAGATTTGAAATAGATTCGTTCTCCGTTATCCCAAACATAATCAATTTCTGCTTTTCCAAATGAACCTAGCCAATTTGTGTGTTCATCACTAGCAACAATCTCACTGTCAACCATCGGAACAATAGGTAGATCAGGATTTTCCTTGATCAGATTAAGTAGCTCTGCTACGTTCTCTTTTTGAATCTCACTTTGTGTTTTCATTAGCTTTCCACCTCCAACAACTCTGGATTCTCGTAAATATTGCCTATAACTTTGAAGTCTTCAACTGATCTACAGATACATACATCAAAACCGGTTCTCTTCAACTTGA
>OLQZ01000223.1_pt1 | contig 24291 bp, 25 predicted proteins | sample 1643191 | NCBI WGS metagenome assembly OLQZ01 (sample SAMEA3136768, study PRJEB25190) | human gut metagenome | biome: human gut; feature: human-associated habitat; material: faeces | place: Austria | collected 2013
TTAAACGGATACGAATTTTTTGTTTTGCCATCTTGTTCCCTCCTTCGCCTATTTTGAAAAGTAGACATAGCTCCACGAAAATTTCCGTCACGCTCGTTCGTGGCAAAGCGTCCGGGCGTGTCGCAACCTCTCGTTTCTTAGCCGACGAAATCATTCTGATTACGTCTGTGCAATTCACTAAAGTAAACGCACCTTTGTCATTATAATATATATAAACTCACAAAGCAAGGCTTTTTCTTGTAAAAAACATTTTGTTTTCATAAAGTTTCATTTAGAAAATACTGACTCTTTTATTTCGTGTTTCTTCTATTATAATGCTCCTGTCTTTTTCCCTGATCCTGCAATAAATAAAAAAGCTCGGAACAAAGATCCTGAGACCTTCGTTCCGAGCGATTACGTCCGAATAAATGTTGCTTTACTTTAAAACTTAAGTGAATTAAGCTTTGATTTCTGTAACGACACCGGCACCAACTGTACGTCCGCCTTCACGGATTGAGAATTTAGTACCGTTTTCGATAGCGATTGGGTGGATTAATTCAACTTCCATTGTTACGTTGTCGCCAGGCATAACCATTTCAGTTCCTTCTGGTAATTCAACAACACCTGTTACGTCAGTTGTACGGAAGTAGAATTGTGGACGGTAGTTAGTGAAGAATGGAGTATGACGTCCACCTTCTTCTTTTGTCAACACGTATACTTCTGCAGAGAATTTTGTATGAGGTGTGATTGTACCTGGTTTAGCTAAAACTTGTCCACGTTGGATGTCTTCACGTGCAACACCACGTAGTAAAGCACCAATGTTGTCTCCAGCTTCAGCGTAGTCTAACAATTTACGGAACATTTCAACACCAGTAACTGTTGTTTTTGAAGTTTCTTCAGCAATACCAACAACTTCAACTTCGTCACCAACGCGAACTTGTCCACGTTCAACACGACCTGTAGCAACAGTACCACGTCCAGTAATTGAGAACACGTCTTCAACTGGCATCATGAATGGTTTGTCGTTGTCACGTTCTGGAGTTGGGATGTATTCGTCAACTGCAGCCATTAATTCAAGAATTTTTTCTTCGTATGAAGCGTCGCCTTCTAGAGCTTTCAAAGCTGATCCAGCAACTACAGGAACATCGTCACCAGGGAATTCGTATTCTGTTAATAGGTCACGAACTTCCATTTCAACTAATTCTAGTAATTCTTCGTCATCAACCATGTCTACTTTGTTCAAGAATACAACGATGTAAGGAACACCAACTTGACGAGACAATAGGATGTGTTCACGAGTTTGAGGCATTGGGCCGTCAGCAGCAGAAACTACCAAGATAGCTCCGTCCATTTGAGCAGCACCAGTGATCATGTTTTTAACGTAGTCCGCGTGTCCTGGGCAGTCAACGTGAGCGTAGTGGCGTGTATCTGTTTCATACTCAACGTGAGCTGTTGAGATTGTGATTCCGCGTTCGCGTTCTTCTGGAGCACCATCGATTTGATCGTAAGCCATAGCTTGGCCGCCGTTTTTCTTAGATAGTACAGTTGTGATTGCAGCTGTTAATGTAGTTTTACCATGGTCAACGTGTCCGATAGTACCAATGTTAACGTGTGGTTTAGAACGGTCAAATTTTTCTTTTGCCATTTTAAAATGTCCTCCTAAAAATACAATATATTTTTTATTTGTCTGATAGGTATATGATGTACACAAGGTACACCACATGCCCATATCATCGATAATTATTTTACACGAAACTATATTAAAAATATAGTCTCTTTGGATAATCTCTTTGCAAGACTATCCGGTTTTAAGAAATTATTCAGCTTTTCCGCCGTTTTTCTTAATGATTTCTTCTTGTACTGATTTTGGTACATCTTCGTAGTGGTCAAATGTCATTGTAAATGTACCACGACCTTGAGTAGCAGAACGAAGAGTTGTAGCATAACCAAACATTTCAGCAAGTGGAACCATCGCACGAACAACTTGTTGGCCGCCAGCGCGAGCTTCCATACCTTCAACACGTCCACGACGAGCAGTTACGTGACCCATAACATCACCTAAGTAATCTTCAGGGATAACAACTTCTACAGCCATGATTGGTTCAAGGATTACTGGATTAGCTTTCTTAGCTGCTGCACGTAATGCCATAGAAGCAGCAACACGGAAGGCAGTTTCATTTGAATCGACATCATGGTATGAACCATCGTAAAGTTTAGCTTTGATATCTACTAATGGATAGCCAGCTAAGACACCATTTTCCATAGCATCTTTCAAACCAGTTTCAACAGCTGGAATGTATTCACGAGGAACAACCCCACCGACGATCGCATTTTCAAATTCGAAACCAGCACCTTCTTCATTTGGTGTAAATTCAATCCATACGTGACCGTATTGACCTTTACCACCAGACTGACGTACAAACTTACCTTCGGCTTGAGTGCCAGCACGGAAAGTTTCACGGTAAGATACTTGAGGCGCACCTACGTTAGCTTCAACTTTGAATTCACGACGCATACGGTCAACGATGATATCTAAGTGAAGTTCACCCATACCAGCGATGATTGTTTCGCCTGTTTCCACGTTTGTTTCAGCACGGAAAGTAGGATCTTCTTCAGATAGTTTTTGTAAAGCCACACCCATTTTATCTTGGTCAGCTTTTGATTTAGGTTCAATAGCGACTTGGATAACTGGTTCTGGGAATTCCATGGATTCAAGAATAACTAGACTCTTTTCATCACATAGTGTGTCCCCAGTAGTTGTGTCTTTCAAACCAACAGCAGCAGCGATATCTCCAGCGTAAACTTCAGAGATTTCTGAACGAGAGTTGGCATGCATCTGTAGGATACGACCAACACGTTCACGTTTGCCTTTTGTTGCGTTTTGTACGTATGAACCTGATTGTAAAACACCAGAGTACACACGGAAGAAAGTTAAACGACCTACGAATGGGTCAGTCATAACTTTAAATGCTAAAGCTGAGAAAGGAGCGCTGTCGTCTGCAGGACGTTCTACTTCTTCATCAGTTTTAGGGTCAATCCCTTTGATAGCTGGGATATCTAACGGTGATGGCAAGTAATCAAGAACAGCGTCCAATAGTAATTGAACCCCTTTGTTCTTAAATGCTGAACCACATAGTACTGGGTAGAATTCTACGTTAACTGTTGCGCGGCGGATACCTTCTTTTAACTCAGCTTCAGTGATTTCTTCACCTTCTAAGTATTTCAAAGTAAGTTCTTCATCAGTTTCAGCTACAGCTTCAACCAATTTTTCGCGCCATTCTTCAGCTAATTCGCGGTATTCTTCAGGAATTTCTGTTTCTTCGATCTCTGTTCCAAGATCGTTTGTATACATTTCAGCCTTCATTGTTACAAGGTCGATAATTCCTGTGAAGTCGTCTTCCGCACCAATTGGTAATTGGATTGGGTGAGCGTTTGCTTGCAAACGGTCATGTAAAGTTGATACTGAATATAAGAAGTCAGCACCGATCTTGTCCATTTTGTTTGCAAATACGATACGAGGTACACCATAAGTTGTTGCTTGACGCCAAACTGTTTCAGTTTGAGGTTCAACACCTGATTGTGCATCAAGAACAGTTACAGCACCATCAAGTACACGCAATGAACGTTCAACTTCAACTGTGAAGTCTACGTGTCCTGGTGTGTCGATGATGTTGATTCGGTGACCCTTCCATTGTGCTGTAGTAGCAGCAGAAGTGATCGTAATACCACGTTCTTGTTCTTGTTCCATCCAGTCCATTTGTGAAGCTCCTTCATGAGTTTCACCAATTTTATGGATTTTACCAGTATAGTACAAGATACGTTCAGTAGCAGTCGTTTTACCAGCATCGATGTGGGCCATGATACCGATATTACGAGTATTTTGTAAAGAAAATTCTCTGGTCATTCTCCTTGTTTCTCCTCTCTTTACTATCTAGTTGCTAAAAATAAGGACACTATCTGAGGTCGACTTATAAAAGCCGACCAAACAGAGAGAATCTTACCAGCGATAGTGAGCAAACGCACGGTTGGCATCAGCCATTTTATGAGTGTCTTCACGTTTTTTAACAGAAGCACCTGTGTTGTTTGCAGCATCCATGATTTCTTTTGCTAAGCGTTCTTCCATTGTGTGTTCACCGCGCAAGCGAGCGTAGTTTACTACCCAACGAAGACCTAGAGTAACGCGTCGTTCAGGGCGAACTTCAACTGGTACTTGGTAGTTTGAACCCCCAACACGACGTGCTTTAACTTCAAGAACAGGTTGAACGTTTTTCATTGCTTGTTCAAACACTTCTAATGGATCGTTACCTGTAGATTCTTTGATCAAGTCAAAGGCATTATAGATAATGTTAGCTGCAATCCCGCGTTTTCCGTCAACCATTACACGGTTGATCAAGCGAGTTACTAATTTTGAGTTATAAATAGGATCTGGTAAAACATCACGTTTTGCAACAGGACCTTTACGTGGCATCCGTAACTCCTCCTTCCGAAATATTGTTCATAGTAATTACTTCTATATAGTAGAAGCAAGTTTCATTTGTTTAATAATTAAAATTAAGCTTTAGGTTTTTTAGTTCCGTATTTAGAACGGCTTTGTTTACGGTCGTTAACACCAGCAGTATCTAAAGCACCGCGAACGATATGGTAACGTACCCCTGGTAAGTCTTTTACACGACCACCGCGTAATAATACAACACTGTGTTCTTGTAAGTTATGACCAATCCCTGGGATATAAGCAGTAACTTCAATTAAGTTTGACAAACGAACACGTGCATATTTACGTAAAGCTGAGTTCGGTTTTTTAGGTGTCATTGTACCCACACGAGTTGCTACCCCACGTTTTTGAGGTGAGTTTACGTTAGTTTGAGTTTTCTTAAAGCTGTTATATCCTTTGTTCAAAGCAGGTGAATTAGATTTTTCCACCTTTGATTTACGAGGTTTACGTACTAATTGGTTAATTGTAGGCATTCCTTGTTTCCTCCTTCCCACGATTTGCGTCTAGTTCCACACATCCAGGTGGTTCTTTTTTTGTGATAAAAAATAAATGCAATGTCTGCATCCTTATCAAATATGCTTTGATAAACAGTCAGCACGTTTCTTCACAGAAACCTGTAGATAAAGCACCTTTGTTAGAATATCACGAATGAAAAAACATGTCAACAAGAGATGCAATTTTTTTTGAAAAAGCTTTATTGGAATAAAAAAGAATGGTATCTTTTTACCGTAAATCACGCTAAAATAGTGAGGAAAGCACGATGCTCAAACTAAAAAAAGGTGGACGCAAAGATGAATTTAAAACAATTAGCTGGCATTGAAGCCGCGAAATTCGTAAAGGACGGGATGATCGTAGGTCTCGGGACCGGTTCAACCGCCTATTATATGGTAGAAGAGATTGGTCGCCGTATGCGTGAAGAAGGTTTACGTATCACAGGAGTTACTACTTCAAATGCGACAAAAGAACAAGCGGAAAAATTAGGAATACCGTTAAAGAGTATTGATGAAGTCCCCGTAGTCGATTTGACAATAGACGGTGCTGATGAAATCAGTGCTGATTTTCAAGGGATCAAAGGCGGCGGCGCTGCTTTGCTTTTCGAGAAAATAGTCGCTACGTACTCAAAAGAAACGATTTGGATCGTTGATTCTTCTAAATTAGTCGATAAACTTGGGAAGTTCCCACTCCCAGTTGAAGTGATCCCTTATGGCTCCCAACAGCTACTTCATATTTTTGAAGAAAAAGGATTCCAACCTGTCTTGCGTACAGACGAAAACGGAGAAGTCCTAACCACAGATGGTGGTCATTACATCATTGATCTGCATCTAGAAGTCATCGAACAGCCAGAAAGCTTAGCTACCTATTTAGATGAACTTGTTGGGGTAGTAGAACATGGGCTTTTCCTAAACATGGTTTCTAAAGTAGTTGTCGGCTCAGAAAAAGGCGTTGAGATTCTTGACGCAATCCGTCGTAAATAAAGAAAAACTGCTTGATCATCCAATAAAAAAAGACAGCGGAAAATTTGCGAAAAAACTATCTTTTTGACGTACTTTATGCTACATTTTTACTGTTATATCCAGTTAGAAAATCACTGCTAGAAAGGAATCACCATGAAAATTATTGGTTATGCACGCACAACCATAAATGACGTTGATTTAACAACTCAGGTTGATCAATTATCTGACTTTGGTTGTCAAGAAATTTTCCATGAGACATATGAAGTGGAACAAAATGATTCTACTGCTGTTCATTTGGAGTCAGTGATCGCTGACATGCAACAAGGCGATGCACTAGTCATTTGCCAACTTCATCGATTAGGCAAATCTACGCGGCAATTAACAGAACTCACGCAATTATTCAAAGATCGCGGGCTGCACTTGATTAGTCTTGATGAAGGAATCGATACGCGCGAAATGGGAAAAATCTATTTCCAATTAATGGAAAACCTAGCAAACATGGAGTGCGCATTGATCAAAGAACGTACATTAGTTGGATTAGATGAAGCTCGTAAAAAAGGAAAAATCGGCGGAAGACCAAAAATCGATGCAAAAACGATCAAAAAAATCCGACGTCTCTATTATGAAAAAAAAGAAACGATCCAATTTATTTCTTCAAAATGCGGTGTTTCAGTTGGAACATGTTATAAATATATCAATTTACCTGAAAAAGAAATCGAGCAATTATGCATCTAATACCTAAAAACGAACAGTTGCGTGGGCACTGTTCGTTTTTTTATATTCTCTACTTGTTTTCTCATAGAATCTTATCTAATTTTTCGATGGAAATCTCTTCCAAAAAATTGTACAATAAAACAGAACTGAAAATTTCAGAAATATAAACCTATCTTAAAAGGAGAGCTAAACATGCCAAAATTAGTTTTTTCTCGTCACGGTCTTAGTGAATGGAATGCATTGAACCAATTTACTGGTTGGGCTGATGTAAATCTAGCACCAGAAGGAATCGAAGAAGCAAAAGAAGGCGGACGCAAAATCAAAGAAGCTGGAATCGAATTTGATGTTGCTTACACTTCTGTTTTAACTCGTGCAATCAAAACATGTAACTTGATCTTAGAATATTCAGATCAACTTTGGGTACCACAAATCAAATCATGGCGCTTAAACGAACGTCACTATGGTAAATTACAAGGTTTGAACAAAAAAGAAACAGCTGAAAAATACGGCGACGAACAAGTACACATCTGGCGTCGTTCTTACGATACTCTTCCTCCATTAATGGAAGAAACTGACGAAGGTTCTGCAGCAAATGACCGTCGTTACGCAATGTTAGACAAACGCGATATTCCTGGTGGAGAAAACTTGAAAGTGACATTAGAACGCGCTTTACCATTCTGGCAAGATGAAATTGCTCCAGCATTACTAGACAACAAAACTGTTTTAGTAGCTGCACATGGTAACTCATTACGCGCCCTAGCTAAACATATCGAAGGTATCTCTGACGAAGACATCATGGATCTTGAAATTCCAACAGGTCAACCACTTGTTTATGAATTAAATGATGACTTAACAGTTGCTAAAAAATACTACCTATAAAAAACACTATAAAAAAGGGACTGTGACACGATTTGTCACAGTCCCTTTTTTCGTATAAACGGTGTTCTCCTGCCAACTTCTCGGTCACAAGTAACAATATTCATCAAACATGAAAAGCTGTTTTTTGAAATTGTTCCTTGTGACTCAGAGTTAAACGGCAGATTCACAACCTCTTGGTAAACGGTGTTCAAAAGCTTACATTTGCAATAATAAGTCCAGCCAAGTCAAAAACATGAGGAGCTATTTTTGCTTGGATGTTCTTATTACTTAATGCAGGGCAGCTTTTTCATTTCCTTCTTATTCTGCTATCGCTGTTTCCAATCCTACTTCGATCATTTCATTGAACGTAGATTGACGTTCTGCAGCTGTTGTTTCTTCACCGGTGATCAAATGGTCGCTAACGGTCATCAAACTTAATGTCTGCACATGGTATTTCGCGCCTAAGTAATAAAGAGCCGCTGCTTCCATCTCCACTCCTAAAACGCCAAGTTCAGCTAATTGGAATGTCTCTGTCAAATCATCTTTGTAGAAAGAATCTTCCGAAAGAACATTTCCTACATGAACCGTATAGCCCTTTTCTTTAGCTATCTCATATGCTTTCAGTAATAGATTGAAATCACTGATTGGAGGAAAATGAAAGGCTTGGAAATTTTTTTCGATCATCGAAGAACTGGTCGCTGCACCTTGTGCTAGTACTAAATCACGAACATGGACGTCTTTTGACAATGCACCGCATGTACCTACTCGAATCAATTTCTTTACACCATACGACTGGATCAATTCATGGGCATAGATGGTGGCTGATGGCATTCCCATTCCTGTTCCTTGAACAGAAATACGTTCTCCTTTATATTTGCCGGTAAAGCCTAACATACCGCGTACCTGATTGTAACAAACTGGATCTTCCAAAAAAGTCTCCGCAATATATTTAGCTCGCAAAGGATCTCCCGGAAGTAAAATCTTATCGGCGATCTCGCCTTCTTTCGCTTCAATATGCACACTCATTTTATTGTTCCTCCTATTACAATAATGTCAATGTTTCTTTAACCAATGCTTTAAAAGATTGTTTGACTCTCTGAGTTGTTTCTACAACTTCTTCATGGCTCAGATTCGCTTGCATACCTGCTGCTAAGTTGGTAATACAAGAGATTCCTAACACTTTTAATCCGCTGTGAGCTGCTACGATGACTTCTGGAACAGTCGACATCCCTACTGCATCGGCTCCTATTGTCCGAGACATTCGGATCTCCGCAGGCGTTTCATAAGTTGGTCCAGAATAGCCCATATATACGCCTTCTTTAAGATCCAAACCTAGTTTTTCTGCTGCTGCTTTTGCTGTTGCTTGATAGTCAGGCGTATAAGCTTGACTCATATCTGGAAATCTAGGGCCCATTGCATCTTCATTCGGACCGATCAAAGGATTTTCACCAGTAAAATTGATATGATCGGTAATCAGCATCAAATCTCCTGGTACAAATGATTCGTTGACACCACCACATGCATTAGTCACAATGACTGAATGGGCCCCTAGTCCGGCCATCACACGTACTGGATAGGTCACTGTTTGCATGGAATGACCTTCATAGTAGTGGAATCTCCCTTGCATGGCTAACACTTTCTTGCCTGCCAGAGACCCATAAACTAGCTTTCCTGCATGCCCAACTACTGTCGAAACAGGAAAGAACGGGATCTCATCATAAGAAATCATTACAGCATCTTCGATTTCATCTGCTAATTCACCTAATCCTGAACCTAGAATCAAACCAAAATCAATTTCTTTTACTCCTTTATCAAGGATAAACTGGGTCGTTTCTTGTAACATCTCGCTTAACTTGGTCATTTGCTTTCTCCTATTTAAAAAGATTATTTTAATAATTTCAAGAAGCTTTCGCCATTTTCAGTCGAAGAAACACTAAAGTTCTCAGCAATCGTTGCTGAAATATCTGAATAATATCCTTGAGGCAATGCCCCTTGTTCTTTCATTTTTTTACTGTAAACCAATAACGGTACATATTCTCGCGTATGATCGGTACCAGTAAACGTCGGATCGTTTCCGTGATCGGCTGTAATCATTAGCAAGTCGTCTTCTTCCATCGCTTCAAGCAATTCTGGAATTCGTAAGTCAAATTCTTCAATCGCATGCGCATAGCCGACTACATCCCGACGATGACCGTATAATGCATCAAAATCTACTAAATTGGTAAAGCTGATTCCTGAAAAATCGTTTTTCATAACTTTCAGCAGCTGGTCAACGCCATCCATATTGCTTTTCGTGCGGACAGATTCAGTGATTCCTTGTCCGTTGAAAATATCGTTGATCTTTCCAACAGCAATCACGTCCTTTCCTGCTTCTTTCAAAGAATCAAGGACTGTGTGTCCGAATGGATTCAACGCATAATCATGGCGATTGCTTGTTCGTGTGAAGTCTCCTGGTTCACCCACGTACGGACGTGCAATGATTCGGCCAATCATATACGGATCATCTTTTGTTATATCACGAACGAATTGGCAAATCCGATATAATTCTTCTAAAGGAATGATTTCTTCATGTGCCGCGATCTGAAGGACAGGATCGGCAGAAGTATATACAATTAAATCGCCTGTTTTCATTTGGTGTTCACCGTAATCGTCAATAACAGCTGTTCCGCTATAAGGTTTGTTACATACGACTTTACGGCCAGAAAATTCTTCGATTTGTTTGATCAGATCGTCAGGGAATCCGTTCGGAAACACACGAAATGGAGTTTTGATATTCAATCCCATGATTTCCCAGTGGCCTGTCATCGTATCTTTCCCTACAGAAACTTCTTCTAATTTCGTCGCATAGCCTTGATGATCTTTCACTGATTCCACACCTTCAAGAGGACGGATCGTTCCTAAACCAAGCTGCTCTAAATGTGGAACGTTCAATCCTGCTTCTTTCGCAATGTGTCCTAATGTATCAGAACCAACATCACCGAACTTATCGGCATCTGGTGCTTCTCCAATTCCTACTGAATCCATGACGATCAGATGTACGCGTTTAAACATGATTATTCCTTCTTTCTTTTTATTTTTATTGCCTTTAAAACAAAAAGGGCGAGACGAAAAACACTTCCCGTAACCCACCCTTTTTATTCGCTAAAAGATTATTTTGATTTGATATAGTTCTTCCCGTTTGCTTTTGGACCAGAAGCTTTCCCTAAGAAAACAACCAGCACAATGATTGTCAGCAAATATGGAGCAATTTGCAGCAATACTGGCGGAATCGAAGAAATAACTGGTAATTGTGCGCCAATGATACTCAAGCTTTGAGCAAAACCAAAGAACAATGAGGCACCCATTGCCCCTAAAGGATTCCACTTACCAAAGATCATAGCAGCCATGGAGATGAACCCTTGTCCAACGATCGTACCAGCTGAAAAGTTACCGGAAATCGACTGAGCAAAAACAGCACCGCCCATACCGCCTAACAAGCCAGAAATCAGTACGCCTGAATAACGCATAGCATATACATTGATACCTAATGTGTCGGCAGCTTGAGGATTTTCACCAACTGAACGGAGGCGCAAGCCGAATTTCGTCTTGAAGATGATCACCCAAGCTAGGACAGCAATCAAAATAGCACAATAAGCAGGTAAGAATGTATTTTTAAAGAAAATTGGTCCAATGACCGGAATATCTGCTAATCCTGGGAAAGAAAAATACCCCAGATTCTGCGTGATGTTATCAGTTTGACCTTTACCATACCATGCTTTGATCAAGAAAACACCTAAAGCAGGTGCCATCAGATTAATTACTGTCCCGCTGATAATATGGTCAGCACGCAAACTGACTGTTGCTACTGCGTGAATCAGAGAAAATAGGATACCTACGACGCCACCCACTAAAATAGCGATCCATGGTGTCATAGAACCAAGTGATGGACTCATCGTCAAGTTGAAAACGATGGAACTAAAAGCACCCATGACCATGATTCCCTCTAGCCCTACGTTTACGATCCCGCTTCGTTCAGAAAAAGTTCCGCCTAATGATGTTAAGATCAACGGTGTTGAATAAACCAGTGTAGAAGTAAGGATCAAAGCAATTAATTCGATAGTCGACATTATAGTTCGCCCCCTTCATGGTTTTGATTCGTTGGTTTCGATTCGATTGTCGCAACGATCTCTTCTTGTTTTTTCCCTTGGAAGACTTTAGCCATGACGAAACGAATCAGGAAGTTGATCCCGACAAAGAAGATAATCAAAGCAATCGATACATTGACGATCTCAAACGGAACACCTGCTCCTGTCTGCATGCCAAGTCCACCGATCTTCAAAATACTGAACAAGATCGCTGATAAAAGAATACCGATTGCTGATCCAGAACCAAGCAAGGAGACAGCCATTCCGTCAAATCCAATAGATAGCGAAGTCGTTTGAACAAAGAAGTTTTGATACGTTCCTAATCCTTCAACCACACCGCCAAGCCCTGCCAAAGCGCCAGAAATGACCATCGACAAAACGATCGTACGTTTACTACTCATTCCTGCATACTCAGAAGCAAAAGGATTCAATCCAACAGAACGGATTTCAAATCCTAAAGTCGTTTTCTTCATCAGCAGCCAAACGAAAATAAGCGCGATGATTGCTAAAAATAATCCTGAGTTTACGCGAGAGCCGCCAAAAGCTTGTGTTAACCATGGTAACCGCAGTGAGGCATTTTGACTGATCATATTGGAAGAGTCCAAACTTGAGCGATAGCTTTCAGGCATCACTTCATGTAAAGCAAATGTGCTTACGTATAATAAGATATAGTTCATCATGATTGTTACGATCACTTCACTTGTTCCAAAAAATGCTCGAAGTAAACCTGGAACAGCCGCTGCCATCGCACCAGCTAAGGCACCTAAGATCACGCATAACGGAAGCAAAACAACTTTTGGCAGATCTGGAAACGCAAGTGCCACCCAGACACTGACGATCCACCCGCAAAGTGCTTGTCCAGAAAGCCCAATATTGAAAAACCCTGCTGAGTTAGCTACAGAAAAACCTAATGCTGTAAAAATCAACGGCGTTGCTTGCCTTAACGTTTCACCTATCCCTCTTTGCGAACCAAGGGCTGCATCTAGCATAGAAGAATAACCTTGGATGGGCTGAAAACCAAAAGCAGCCATCAATATCGCGCCTAAGATCAATCCTAAAACAACTGAAAGTACAGGCACTAATAAATTACGGAATTTTTCGCTGCGATCATTCATGTGCGCCAGCCCCCTTTTCTAACTCTTTTCGTGCTTCTTCTAAGGTATAGCCCGCCATCAATAGACCTAATTCATTTTCAGATGTTTCTTTCGGATCAACGATACCGACAATTTCTCCTTCATGGATAACAGCAATACGATCCGAAACATTTAAAATTTCTTCTAATTCGAAACTGATCAGTAACACTGCTTTGTATTTGTCCCTTTGTTCGATCAGACGTTTATGAATAAATTCGATCGCACCTACATCCAGTCCACGAGTTGGATTTGCAACAATCAACAGATCAGGATCTCGGTCGACTTCACGAGCGATAATTGCTTTTTGCTGATTTCCGCCTGATAAAGCTTTTGCGGGAACAAGTTCATTCGTTGTTCGAACATCATATTCTTCGATCAATTCTCTGGCATGTTCATTCATCACTGAATAATTCAGCATGCCGTTTTTACTGTAAGGTTTTTGATGATAAGTTTGTAGTGCGATATTTTCAGATAATGTCATATCTAGGACTAACCCGTATTTATGACGGTCTTCTGGCACGTGTCCTACACCATGTTCAGTGATTTTTCGGGGTTTTTTATTAGTGATGTCTTCCCCTTTTAGCTTGATATGTCCGCTTTCTGCCTTTCGCAAACCAGTCAAAGCTTGGATCAACTCCGACTGCCCGTTTCCATCGATTCCAGCGATACCAAGTACTTCGCCAGCACGAACCTCTAAGTTCAAGTTTTTCACGGCTTCTAATCCACGATTTTCTTTCACCACTAGATTTTCAATAGACAAAACGACTTCTTGAGGCTTCGCTTCTTTTTTCATCGTTTTGAATGAAACCGTTCTTCCAACCATCATATCGGCTAATTGTTGTGAGGTTACGTCTTTAACGTTGACTGTACCGATTCCTTTTCCACGGCGGATAACTGTACAGCGGTCAGCTACTGCTTTGATTTCATCTAACTTATGCGTAATCAAAATGATCGACTTGCCTTCTTTGACTAATTCCTTCATGATCACGATTAATTCATCAATTTCTTGAGGGGTCAATACAGCTGTCGGCTCATCAAAAATCAGTACATCTGCTCCTCGGTAAAGTGTTTTTAAAATTTCTACCCGTTGTTCCATCCCAACTGAAATATCACGAACGTAAGCATCTGGGTTGACTGACAATCCATACTGTTCAGAAACTTTTTGGATCTCTTTTCGTGCTTTTTTATGGTCAAGCATCCCTGCACGACTAGGCTCGCTTCCCAACACGATGTTTTCTGTTACAGTAAAGGCATCAACAAGCATAAAGTGCTGATGGACCATCCCAATCCCTAATTGGTTGGCTTTGGTCGGACTTGTGATCTTTACTTCTTTCCCACGCATCAAAATTTTCCCTGATGTCGGCTCTAATAATCCGGAAAGCACGTTCATCAATGTAGATTTGCCAGCACCGTTTTCTCCAAGCAACGCATGAATTTCTCCTGCCTTTACTTGTAAATTGATGTTGTCATTTGCCTTGAATGTTCCAAATTCTTTGGTAATATTCTGCATTTCTATGACAATATTTTCTTGAACCACCTTTTTTTCACATCCTAACGATTTCTATCTAGGGCAACGATTGACTAAGATTCACGCTTAGTGAGCGTTCTTCTTTTGAAACAAACATTACTTCAGGGAGTTGTTCCCTTATCCAAACTGTCACAAGGCAGCTTGGATAAATGAACAATTCTTGTTCTAATCAAACCATAGCCTTGTCAAACATGTGTCTAACAAGGCTATAGAAATGGTTTTAGTTTTCTTCAGGAGTTTCTGGAACTTTTACGTCACCTGAAATGATTTTTTCTTTTGCTTCATCAACTGCTTTTTTCGCTTCGTCAGAAAGTTGTCCTTCTGTTAGACCAACACCGTCTTCTTTCAATCCATAAACAGTGTGTTCGCCGCCAGGGAATTTACCGTCCGCTGATTTTTGTGCCAAATCTTCTACTACTGTTCCAACTGCTTTCAGTGTAGATGTCAATGTGAAGTTTTTCTTTTCGCCGTTTAATGTGTATTCGCCTTCGTCTGATTGGTCGCGGTCAACACCGATAACCCAAACTTTTTTGTCGCCTGATTCGTTCAATGATTTTGCTTCTTGGAATACACCGTTACCTGTACCGCCTGAAGCATGGAAGATGATATCTGCGTTTTGTGCATACATACCTTGAGCAATTGAACGTCCTTTATCTGGAGCAGAGAAGTCACCAGCATATTGATTCAATACTTTGATTTCTTTTCCTAATTCTTTCGCACCTGCATCAACACCGGCTTTGAATCCAGCATCAAAACGATCGATTACTTCACCTTTTACACCGCCGATAAAGCCGACTACGTTTGTTTCAGTCGTATAAGCTGCTGCAACACCTGCAAGATAAGAAGCTTCGTTGTCTTTGAAAGTTGCAGATACAACGTTATCTAATCCATCGATGACATCATCGATAATAACAAAGTTCGTACCTGTATTGTTTGTTGCTTGTTCTTGGATCGCTGGTTTTAGTTTATAACCAATACCAAAAATCGTTTTGAATCCAGCATTCAATGCTTGGTCAATATTTGGGATGTAATCTGATTCATTTGAAGATTGGAAATATTGGAAGCCATCATTTCCTCGTGAAAGTCCTTGATCTTTCCCCCATTTTTCTAGTCCTTCCCAAGCTGACTGGTTGAATGAACGGTCGTCTACACCACCTGTGTCTGTGATCAATGCTGCAGTTGTTGTGTCTGATGAGCTTTTGCCACCGGATGAATCAGTAGAGCCGTTGTTGCCGCATGCACCTAAAAATAACCCTGCTGCTAGTGCGACAGCACCTAAACCAAATAATTTTGCTTTTTTCATTTCTGTAAAGCCTCCTAAAATAATTGTTTTATTTTTCAACAGTCAGCTGACTGAATGAACATGAGTTATAGATCTTTTTCAGTAAATGCATAAGGCAGCAGTTCACGAACGGTCGTTGCCTTCGTCACACCATTGTCTCCTACTAGCGTAACCGGCATATCAGGGGAACAGAATTCTGCCATTACTTGTCGACATGCACCACAAGGAGAGATAGGATCGGGGGTGTGCCCCGCTACGACTAGATGCGTAAATGTTTTTTCTCCTTCAGATACTGCTTTGAAAAAAGCTGTGCGCTCGGCACAATTCGTTAATCCAAATGATGCATTCTCAATGTTGATGCCTTGATAAATCTTGCCTGATTCCGTTACGAGACAAGCGCCTACCGGAAAATGGGAATAAGGAACATAGGCTTTATCTAACGCTTCAATAGCTGTGTTGATCCATTCTTGTTTGAGTTCTGCCATGAGCTTCTCCTTTGAAAAAATTAATAGCCTTCACCAGTTGAACCAGATACGATTGCTACTCCTGCGCTTGTTCCGATTCTTGTAGCACCAGCTTCGATCATTGCCATTGCTTCTTCTTCGTTATGGATACCGCCGGAAGCTTTGACACCCATTTCTGGTCCTACAGTTTCACGCATCAAACGGACATCCTCTACCTTTGCTCCGCCTGTTGAGAAACCAGTTGATGTTTTGACAAAATCAGCGCCTGCAGCTTTTGCTATTTCGCAAGCTCGGATGATTTCTTCTCTATCTAATAACGATGTTTCAATAATAACTTTGACAAGCGCACGATCTTTTGCTGCTTCAACAACTGCTTCGATATCTTTTTGGACTTGTTGATCATCCTTTGATTTCAAAGCACCGATATTGATGACCATATCGACTTCATCTGCACCGTTATTGATGGCATCTGTTGTTTCAAATGCTTTTGTCTCGGGTGTGTTTGCTCCTAGAGGAAACCCGATTACTGTACATACGGCTACTGGCTCACCTTGTAATTGTTCTTTCGCTAGCGCAACCCATGCTGGATTGATGCAGACAGAATAAAAATGGTATTTTTTTGCTTCTTCGATAATTTGCATCACAGCTTCTTTAGATGCGTCTGCTTTCAAAATAGTATGGTCGATCATTCGGTTTAGTTCCATTTCTTTTCCCCTTTTCTTTAAAACGGTAAAGTCCGCTTTTTTCCTTTATTCTGTGATGATGTCATGAATCAACGTTGGCTTCATTGCCGATTCACCAATTTCAATATTTTTATATAATAATTCAATGACAGAAGTGATTTCTTCGTCGTTACTATAGATCGTCAATAGTGACTCACCTTTTGTCACAGTGTCACCAATTTTTTTATGCAGTTTCAATCCAACAGCGTGATCAATATCTTCTTCTTTGGTTTTACGCCCAGCACCTAGCATCATTGCAGCAATTCCTAATTCATTTGCCACGATTTTTGACACAACTCCGCTTTGTTTAGCAGGAAGCTCCATTGTGTAGCGTGCAGTCAAAATTCGTTCTGGATGTTCCACGATTGCTGGGTCTCCCCCTTGATTTTGGATCATTTCTTTGAATTTTGCTAACGCTTTACCAGATTCCAGAGCTTCTTGAAGCAACATTCTTGCTTCATCGGTTGTCTTAGCTTTGCCAGCAAGAACAACCATTTGGCTTCCTAAGGCGTAGCACATTTCTACTAGATCTTCTGGACCATTTCCTTGTAATGTTTCGATTGCCTCGACAACTTCTAGACTATTTCCGATGGCTTCGCCAAGAGGTTCTGACATATCTGAGATAACCGCCACTGTTTCTCGGTTAGCCAGTTTCCCAATGCTCGTCATGGTCTTTGCCAGACGTCTTGCATCTTCGATGTTCTTCATGAAAGCACCGTCTCCAGTGGTCACATCCAAAACGATTGCATCTGCTCCTGCCGCGATTTTTTTACTCATAATTGAACTGGCAATCAGCGGAAGAGAATCAACGGTCGCTGTGACGTCACGCAAGGCATACAATTTTTTGTCCGCCGGTGCCAAGTTTCCTGATTGACCAATTACCGCTACTTTACTTTCATTAACAATGCGTACAAATTCTTCATCCGAAAGCTCGATCTGAAATCCGGGAATTGCTTCTAGCTTGTCTAGTGTACCACCTGTGTAACCTAGACCGCGTCCAGACATTTTAGCCACTGTCACTCCGACACTAGCTACTAGGGGGGCTAAAATCAATGTGGTCGTGTCACCAACGCCACCTGTCGAATGCTTATCTACCTTTATTCCTTCAAGAGAACTCAAATCGATGACATCACCAGAATTAGCAATCGCCAATGTTAAGTTCGTGATTTCTTCATTTGTCATGTCTTGATAAAAAATTGCCATCAATAAGGCACTGACTTGATAATCTGGAATCTTTCCATTCGTATAGTTCGTGACGATGTACTCGATTTCCTCTTTCGACAGCTCGTTTCCATCCCTCTTTTTTTCAATCAGATCCACCATTCGCATTGCCTGATCCTCCTTGTCTTCATTCGGTATTATACATTATTTTTAGGAAAGGTAAACCACTTTAGTAAACTGGTTTACTAAAAATAAAAAAAGCACTAACTCGCCTTTGCAAATGCTTACATAAGCAATATACCGCCGAGTTAGCCCTTTGTCAATACTTTTACGCTCTCACGAATAATTAATTTTGTTTCGAACACTTTGTTCGGAACTTTTCTTTGAGGAAATTCGATCGTATCGATCAGGAAACGTGCAGCATAAAATCCAATATCAAAACTTGGCTGCTGCACTGTCGTCAATTGCGGAATCATGTATTCTGACAGCTTTAATCCATCGAATCCTATGACTGAGATATCTTCTGGGATTTTTTTGCCCAATTCATCGATCGCCTGATAGCATCCGATCGCCATGGCATCATTCCCGCAAAAAATAGCCGTGATATCTTTATGTTTGAGTAATTTTTTTGATGCAGTATATCCACCTTGAACAGTCAACTCTCCATGTTCAACAAATTTCCCATTAAAAGGCAGGCCATGATCTTTCAGCGCATGACGATATCCGTTGAAACGTTCTTCTAATTGATAGTATCCAGTGGTTTCCTTCAGCATGCCGATCTTCGTATGGCCACTTTCAATAAACAGCGAAACAGCTTGATAGGCGCCCTCATATTCCTTTACGATAAGCCGTCCGTTATCCCGACGATTCAATCCGCGATCGATTAAAATGATTGGCATTTTTTGATAAAATCCGCTGTCTAATGCGTATTTCTCAGGTAAAATATTTGGTGTGGCCAGCAAGATTCCGTCCACTGAGCGGTGGGAAAGCTCTTGTAAATACTTGATCTCATTTTCTTGGCTATGACGAGAATTGCATAACATGATCACATAGCCCAAAGGATTCAAATAGCTCTCTACACCTTCGATCAGTTTGGAGAAGAAGAAATCAGTGACATCAGGGACGATCATTCCGATGGTCTTTGAATGTCGATTGATCACATTTGAAGCGAAATAATCGGGCTTATAATGATGTTCATTCACGATCGACAACACTTTTTTCCTTGTCTTATCACTAAATCTGCTTCCTTTGTTATTCAAAATCTGTGAGACAGTTGTTACTGATACGCCTGCCATTTCTGCGATATCTCTGATGGTCAGCTTCATCCTATTGGCTCCCTTCTATCTAAATTCCCTATCAGTGTACCAAAACCCCCAAGAAAAGAATAGAGAAAAAAGGAAAGTATGTTTTTTGATAAAAATCTCCTTTATCTACCGACTTGGCAGCCTTCTATACAAGTTCTGTATCTTATTTATTTTATCGTAAAAAAACATGATTCTGATTCTGCTACTTCTTTTTTAAGAAAAGATAGTTCCTTGATTAAAAAAGTCATCAATAAAAAAGAACTGATGCGTACCATATATGTAATATGTACGCCCAGTTCCACTCTTTCGTCGCTCCACTATTTTTCAGCTAGTTATTCTTTCACACTTTTGATGATATAATATCCTTTATCTTTTGTGACGATTTCTGCATTGCCAAATGTTTCTTCCATTTTCTTTTGCGCACTCGGCGCTCCTTGTTTCTTCTGGATCACAATTGTCAGTGTACCGCCCTTCTTCAACCGATGATATGCGCCTGTCAAAATTTTATGTACAACTTTTTTTCCAGCACGGATCGGCGGATTGCTTACGATAGCTGCATAGGTTTCTTCATGAACTGCTTCATAGATATTCGATTGATGGATATCAACATGTTCGATTTGGTTACGCTTTGCGTTTCCTTGCGCTAGACTTACCGCTCGTTCATTAATGTCGACCATTTCAACAAACCGCTGTGTCGCAAATGCCAAAGCTAACCCAATCGGTCCATACCCGCATCCCACATCTAAGATCTTTCCTTCATCAGGTAACTCTTCCCAATCGAAAGCATCAATCAGGACACGTGAACCATAATCCACTGTTTCACGTGAAAATACACCAGAATCTGTTACAAATTGAAAGGTTTTGCCTTTTAACTCAAAAGCCCATTGTTCAAAATCGTGCGCCGTATCTGGGCGTTCAGAATAGTAATGATTTGTCATGTCTTCCATCCTTCTCATTTCTTTCATGACAACAGTCTATCCTTTTATGTATCCGTGCGCAAGTCAAGAATAAGACTCCGTTTCTTTCTATTATAAAGATTATACAAAAAGATCGGCAATCTCTCTTAAGTGGTGGGGTTTGCGTTTATTTTGTGTTAAAATAGTTCCATTGATGGGAGAACGCAGGAGGCTAATATGAATGATCCAATGAACTACTACCGTGTGGCAAGAGAAGAATGGCGAGAATTTTATCGTAATGGGCAAGCACCTTTGACACAAGATGAACTAGATAATATCAAAAGTTTGAATGACCGCATTTCCATGCAGGATGTTCGAGATATCTATGTACCTCTTGCTCATCTGATTTATCTTTATATGAAAGAATTTGAATCTTTGTTCTTGAGTAAAGGTTTATTTCTTCATAAATACGTAGAAGTACCGCCTTTTATTATCGGGATCGCCGGAAGTGTAGCCGTTGGAAAAAGTACAACAGCCAGACTGCTGCAGACGATTTTGTCTCGTACCTTCAAACGAAGAAACGTTCAGCTGATCACGACTGACGGATTTCTTTATCCAAATCGTATATTAAAAGAGCGTGGAATCATGGACCGTAAAGGATTTCCTGAAAGTTATGATATGGAGATGCTGATCGATTTCTTGAACCGTGTAAAATCTGGTCAGGAAGAGATAAAAGTACCTGTTTACTCACATGATGTGTATGATATCATTCCAGACAAGTACGAATTGATCCAGCAACCTGATATCTTGATCGTTGAGGGGATCAATACGCTTCAATTACCTGCGAATCAGCAAATCTACGTCAGCGACTTTTTTGATTTTTCTGTCTATGTCGATGCTGATCCCTTGCTGATCGAAAAATGGTATTTGGATCGTTTTGGTGCGTTACTGGATACAGCTTTCCAAAATCCAGAGAATTATTATTATCGTTTTGCTATCGGAGATCGTGAAGAAGCCTTTAAAATGGCAAAAGATGTATGGAAAAATGTGAATTTGAAAAATTTACAGGAATATATCTTGCCTACACGAGGAAGAGCCGATATAATTCTCCATAAAACTGAAAATCATATCATCGATTCGATTTTCATGCGAAAATATTAGCATTTTAAAATAGTTTGACTATTTTGAGATAAAATTTAAAGGGATAGGGGTAATAAATTTGACAAACGTTGCCGATATGACGAACGTTGAAAAGATTATCGTATTAGACTACGGTAGTCAGTATAACCAATTGATCACAAGACGTATTCGTGATCTTGGAGTCTTTTCCGAATTATTGAGCCACCGCATTACTGCAGAAGAAGTAAAAGCGATGAATCCAAAGGGAATCATTCTTTCTGGCGGACCAAACAGTGTATATGATGAGAATGCATTTGGGATCGATCCTGAGATCTTCAATTTAGGTATTCCTGTATTAGGGATTTGCTATGGTATGCAATTGATCACGTACAAACTTGGCGGTTCCGTAGAGCCTGCTAAAAACCGCGAATATGGGAAAGCCTTGTTAGAAGTAACAAGCGATCAAGCTGTCTTGTTTAAAGAAACACCAAAACAACAAACAGTATGGATGAGCCATGGTGACTTGGTAACTAAAGTTCCTGAAGGCTTTGAAACAGTCGGAACAAGCAAAGATTGTCCGATTGCTTCTATCCAAGACACAACACGTAATTTTTATGGTATCCAATTCCATGCAGAAGTACGTCATTCCGAATACGGAATCGAATTGCTGCGCCACTTTGCCTTTGATGTTTGTCACTGTGAAGGTAACTGGACAATGGATAACTTTATCGATATGCAAGTAGAAAAAATCCGTGAACAAGTTGGTGACAAAAAAGTCTTGCTTGGTCTTTCAGGCGGCGTTGATTCTAGTGTCGTTGGGGTTCTTTTACAAAAAGCAATTGGTGACCAATTGACATCTATCTTCGTTGACCATGGTCTGCTACGCAAAGGCGAAGCGGAACAAGTAATGGAAAGTCTAGGCGGAAAATTCGGCTTGAACATCATCAAAGTCGATGCAAGAGATCGCTTCTTAGACAAGTTGAAAGGTGTATCTGACCCAGAACAAAAACGTAAAATCATTGGGAATGAATTCGTATATGTTTTTGATGATGAAGCAACAAAACTTGCTGGTGAAGAAGGCGTCTCTTTCTTAGCACAAGGAACGTTGTATACTGACGTTATCGAATCTGGTACAGAAACAGCACAGACGATCAAATCTCACCATAATGTAGGCGGACTGCCAGAAGATATGCAATTTGAATTGATCGAACCATTAAACACATTATTCAAAGACGAAGTCCGTGAATTAGGGACTCAGTTAGGCATGCCTGATTCAATCGTTTGGCGTCAGCCATTCCCTGGTCCTGGTCTTGGTATTCGTGTTCTTGGCGAAATCACTGAAGACAAGCTAGAAATCGTACGCGAATCTGATGCTATCTTGCGTGAAGAAATCGCAGCTGCTGGACTTGACCGTGATATCTGGCAATATTTCACTGTTCTTCCAGGGATCCGCTCTGTCGGTGTTATGGGTGACGGACGTACTTACGACTACACAGTCGGTATCCGTGCTGTAACTTCAATCGACGGAATGACCGCTGACTTTGCCCGTATCCCATGGGAAGTCTTGCAAAAAATCTCTGTACGTATCGTAAACGAAGTAGCCCACGTCAACCGTATCGTGTATGACATCACTTCTAAACCACCAGCAACAGTGGAGTGGGAATAAAGAGCCAACAGAATATGGAAGGGGAATCCCGATAAATCAACATTCTTCAATAGCTAAAAGACTTGATTTTCATTAAAAATAAGATGGTTCCCTACCATTTTCCCTACCAAAAAACCCTTGTCAGATTAACGGCTGACAAGGGCTTTTTCTTTTGTTCACTACTTTTTAGAGCTAATTAGCTCAACTTTTTTTCAAGCAACTGAAAATACTTTAATAGTTGTTCCTAACATACTTCAACACTTTCCCCCACTAAGTAGAGCTTCATTTTCGAAGTAAAAAGAAGCTCATGTTGCAAATACTTGTCATCATAGGCGGTGATTTCATCTTCTGCAACGCTCCCGTAGCCGTCATCTGTAACAAAATCATCCGTATTAGCAAATTTGTACTGTAAGCAATCATACCGAAAAGAAAATTTCTGTATATTTTTCCATTTAATAATATAGTCAATATTTTCATAAGGATTACGTAAATACAGATTGACTTCTATTACTAGATTTGCTAATTCTTCTACTTCTATCTTTACTAATCGATAGTCATGAAGAGAATTATCTTTTAGAAAATGATATGAAGTACCCAAACGTTTAGATAATTGTTCTAAATTTTTATAATAACCTTCGATATCCCAGTGTTCATCATTAACAAAATATTCCATTTATAGGTATTCTCCTTATCTAAATGAATACTAAGAAAAACGCGCCCCAACTAGCTATTGCAGAAGCAGCAAAAATTGCAAAGCCAACTACAGCAATAAATATTCCAATTGCAATTACAATATCAGCCGTTTTCTTCATATTTAATTTTCGAGCTTTAATTTTCGAACGAGCTGCATTCATACTTTTTAAATCTTTTTGAGCCTTTTTATAATCATTTAGCCCTTTAACCTTTTTTTGAATATCTTTAGGTACTCCTCCTCTTGTCATATTTGTTCCGTGAGAATTGGATCCATCAACGTTTTCAGTAACATCTTTATTTCCTTTTTTCACATGTACATGTGGTTTTGTGTCATTACTCCCATGCGGTCTATCTACCCTTACCTTGTAGCCTTTTCCTAAATCATGCCACTGTCCATAACCACGTGTCAACGCTTCATTTTCTTCTGGAGTCCAATATGATTCAGAAATATCTACATCATAATTTTCTAACATTTTTTGTAGCTTAATTACTTCTTTATCTTGTTCATCCGGGTTAGCTATGCTTGCAACTAACTCTGCCTGATTAAGTAATTCCCTGGCAGCATCATTTTCTAAGTTTGATGCAAATACTTGAGATGGATAAATCAATAACAAAATAAACGTTGAAAATAGAATCATTTTTTTCTTCATAACAAATCAACTCTCCTCGGTAGCGTCAAGAATTATGTGTAAATGGAAAATCCATTCCGTTAATTACAGTTAA
>OLQZ01000237.1_pt1 | contig 21987 bp, 22 predicted proteins | sample 1643191 | NCBI WGS metagenome assembly OLQZ01 (sample SAMEA3136768, study PRJEB25190) | human gut metagenome | biome: human gut; feature: human-associated habitat; material: faeces | place: Austria | collected 2013
TTGTCCCATACTTGCAAGATCGCGCATCAGCTCCGGTATACGTCCCGGTGAAGCGTATGGCGTCCGTCATCGACGTCAGCAGATGGCAGACTTTTCCTTTGCGCGTCACGGTCAGCAGGCGGGCTGTCACCTCATTTCCCAGTCCCGGCCACTTTTTTCGTGCCTGCGGGCTGATGTTCAGCTTCACCAGATGATCGCCTTTACCCAGTTTTCTGATCTCTTCATATTGCGCTCCCTTTCTGAGAGGGATCATCCAGTGGCGGTGTTCTCCCGCCAGGCTCCAGGCATTTAACAGTCCTGGTGAGTAATAACCTTTATCCATTAACGTCAGAGTGTTATCGCCGGTTTGTTCTATAAGTTGCTCAGCAAGCTCATTTTCGCTGTTCTTCATCGTGCCGAAGGCTGCAGTCGTCAGCAGATGGCTGGTCAGTTCCATCTGGCAGACCATTTTGACCTGCGGGTAGAGCGCCGGGTTCCCGGCATGTGTCTGGCGGGGGAAGGCTGCATCGTTCTCTGGTGTATCCGGTGTGCGCCAGAACACACCATCGATGGCCAGCAGGGTCAGGCCGCACCAGTGCGGATGCGGCGTGGCGTTATGCCAGAGCTGCGCTGTTTTCGTGAACACGCGGCGGACAGCCTCAATTCCCAGACGCTGGCGGGTCTGAATAACGGCACTGGGGGCAACGAAGGGGCGATTGCCCGGCAGCATGATGTCCAGGCGATTCACAATCTGGTGAAGAGGTTCTTTACGCTCAAGCGCCATGCCAACAATACACCAGACCATCATTTCGAGGGGAAGACGGCGCTTGCGTAGCGTTACAGTACCTGATTCGGCAAGGCAACGAGAGATGAGTTTGGGGGCGAGGTAATCCCCCAGAGAAGTCAGTGGGTTACGCAGAGAATCGTAACGGGATACCAAATCAAGGGCCTGCCCAATGAGCATACAAAAATCCGGAAACGAGTGAGCGTTTCCGGATTCTTACACAGCCACTGGATCGGTCAACTGATCCTTAACTGACTGGCATTACCCCAGAAGGGGCCGTTTATGTTGCCAGACAGCGCTACTGATTAAGCGGATTTTTTCGCTTTTTTCTCAGCTTTAGCCGGAGCGGCTTCTTTCTTCGCTGCAGTTTCGCCTTCTACATAATCACGACCGTAGTAAGTATCCAGCAGAATCTGTTTCAGCTCGGAGATCAGCGGGTAACGCGGGTTAGCGCCGGTGCACTGGTCATCGAATGCATCTTCAGACAGTTTATCCACGTTCGCCAGGAAGTCTGCTTCCTGAACGCCAGCTTCACGGATAGATTTCGGAATACCCAGTTCAGCTTTCAGCGTTTCCAGCCATGCCAGCAGTTTCTCGATCTTAGCTGCAGTACGGTCGCCCGGTGCGCTCAGACCCAGGTGGTCGGCAATTTCAGCATAACGACGGCGAGCCTGCGGACGGTCATACTGGCTGAATGCAGTCTGCTTGGTCGGGTTGTCATTCGCGTTGTAGCGAATAACGTTACAAATCAGCAGGGCGTTTGCCAGACCGTGCGGAATATGGAACTGGGAACCCAGTTTGTGCGCCATTGAGTGACATACACCCAGGAAGGCGTTCGCAAACGCGATACCCGCGATAGTCGCTGCACTGTGAACACGTTCACGCGCTACCGGATTTTTAGACCCTTCGTGGTAGGACGCTGGCAGATATTCTTTCAGTAGTTTCAGTGCCTGCAGAGCCTGACCATCAGAGAACTCAGATGCCAGTACAGAAACATAAGCTTCCATGGCGTGAGTTACTGCGTCCAGACCACCGAAAGCACACAGGGACTTCGGCATGTCCATAACAAGGTTGGCGTCGACAATCGCCATATCCGGGGTCAGTGCATAGTCTGCCAGCGGATATTTCTGACCAGTAGTGTCGTCAGTTACAACCGCAAACGGAGTGACTTCAGAACCTGTACCAGAAGTGGTGGTGACAGCGATCATTTTCGCTTTCACACCCATTTTCGGGAACTTGTAGATACGTTTACGGATATCCATAAAGCGCAGCGCCAGTTCTTCGAAGTGAGTTTCCGGATGTTCGTACATAACCCACATGATCTTCGCAGCGTCCATCGGGGAACCACCACCCAGCGCGATAATCACGTCTGGTTTGAAGGAGTTTGCCAGTTCTGCACCTTTACGAACGATGCTCAGGGTCGGGTCAGCTTCTACTTCGAAGAAGACTTCAGTTTCAACGCCTGCTGCTTTCAATACGGAAGTGATCTGATCAGCATAGCCATTGTTGAACAGGAAGCGGTCAGTCACGATGAGCGCACGTTTGTGGCCATCAGTAATCACTTCATCCAGCGCGATTGGCAGGGAGCCACGGCGGAAGTAGATAGATTTCGGAAGTTTGTGCCACAACATGTTTTCAGCTCGCTTAGCAACGGTTTTCTTGTTGATCAGGTGTTTCGGACCAACGTTTTCAGAGATGGAGTTACCACCCCAGGAACCACAACCCAGAGTCAGGGAAGGTGCGAGTTTGAAGTTATACAGGTCACCGATACCACCCTGAGAAGCCGGGGTGTTAATCAGGATACGAGCCGTTTTCATTTTCTGACCGAAGTAAGAAACGCGAGCCGGTTGGTTATCCTGGTCAGTGTACAGGCAAGAGGTATGACCGATACCGCCCATAGCAACCAGTTTCTCTGCTTTTTCTACCGCGTCTTCGAAATCTTTAGCACGGTACATTGCCAGAGTCGGGGACAGTTTTTCATGTGCGAACGGTTCGCTTTCATCAACAACGGTCACTTCACCGATCAGAATCTTGGTGTTTTCTGGTACAGAGAAGCCTGCCAGTTCAGCAATTTTATAGGCTGGCTGACCAACGATAGCCGCGTTCAGCGCACCGTTTTTCAGGATAACGTCCTGAACAGCTTTCAGCTCTTTACCCTGCAACAGATAGCCGCCGTGGGTTGCGAAACGTTCACGTACTGCGTCATAAACAGAGTCAACAACAACAACAGACTGTTCAGAAGCACAGATTACACCGTTGTCGAAGGTTTTGGACATCAGTACAGATGCAACTGCACGTTTGATATCAGCAGTTTCATCGATAACAACCGGAGTGTTGCCCGCGCCTACGCCGATAGCTGGTTTACCGGAGCTGTATGCGGCTTTAACCATGCCCGGACCACCAGTCGCGAGGATCAGGTTGATGTCTGGGTGGTGCATCAGTGCGTTAGACAGCTCAACAGAAGGTTGATCGATCCAGCCGATCAGATCTTTCGGAGCACCGGCAGCGATAGCAGCCTGTAGAACGATATCAGCCGCTTTGTTGGTTGCATCTTTTGCACGCGGGTGCGGGGAGAAGATAATGGCGTTACGGGTCTTCAGGCTGATCAGCGATTTGAAGATAGCAGTTGAAGTCGGGTTAGTGGTCGGAACGATACCGCAAATAATACCGATGGGTTCAGCGATAGTGATGGTACCAAAAGTGTCGTCTTCAGACAGAACACCACAGGTTTTTTCATCTTTATAGGCGTTGTAAATATATTCAGAAGCAAAGTGGTTTTTGATCACTTTATCTTCGACGATACCCATGCCGGATTCGGCAACGGCCATTTTCGCGAGTGGGATTCGAGCATCTGCAGCAGCCAGAGCGGCGGCGCGGAAGATTTTGTCTACTTGCTCTTGAGTGAAACTGGCATATTCACGCTGGGCTTTTTTTACACGCTCTACGAGTGCGTTAAGTTCAGCGACATTAGTAACAGCCATAATGCTCTCCTGATAATGTTAAACTTTTTTAGTAAATCATCTGCTCGAATACGAGAGTATAGTCAGTGCGGTGATGATTTGCTTAACCGATGGAAATCAAAAGCTTACTCGCGCTCACACTCACTGTGATTTACTAAAAGAGTTTAAACATTAGAGTTATTATCTCTAATGCGTCACTTCCAGGTGGCGTAAGCAAGATTACTCACTTCTGGGTACTGATTACGTGATCCAAATCAAAATTTTGCAAAGCTGACACCTTTCAGCATGGCTTTTCGCCATTATAGCTAACAGTTAATAAATTGTAGTATGATTTGTTGGCTACATTAGCATGTTTTGCACAACTAGGTAACAATAACGAATGATAGCAATTTTAAGTAGTTAGGAGGTGAAAAATGCTGTCAAAAGGCGTATTGTCAGCGCGTCTTTTCAACCTTATTTATGGCTAACATTATCCGGCTTTTGCTTCGGAGCTAACCGTGATTCAGACCCTTTTTGATTTTCCCGTTTACTTCAAATTTTTCATCGGGTTATTTGCGCTGGTCAACCCGGTAGGGATTATTCCCGTCTTTATCAGCATGACCAGTTATCAGACAGCGGCAGCGCGAAACAAAACTAACCTTACAGCCAACCTGTCTGTGGCCATTATCTTGTGGATCTCGCTTTTTCTCGGCGACACGATTCTACAACTTTTTGGTATATCAATTGATTCATTCCGTATCGCCGGTGGCATCCTGGTGGTGACAATAGCGATGTCGATGATCAGCGGCAAGCTTGGTGAGGATAAACAGAACAAGCAAGAAAAATCAGAAACCGCGGTACGTGAAAGCATTGGTGTGGTGCCATTGGCGTTGCCGTTGATGGCGGGGCCAGGGGCGATCAGTTCTACCATCGTCTGGGGTACGCGTTATCACAGCATTAGCTATCTGTTTGGTTTCTTTGTGGCTATTGCATTGTTCGCTTTATGTTGCTGGGGATTGTTCCGCATGGCACCGTGGCTGGTACGAGTTTTACGCCAGACCGGCATCAACGTGATTACGCGTATTATGGGGCTATTGCTGATGGCGTTGGGGATTGAATTTATCGTTACTGGTATTAAGGGGATTTTCCCCGGCCTGCTTAATTAATTCCTTTCAAATGAAACGGAGCTGCCATGCTCCGTTTACTTCGTCATTATTTTTACTTTGTTCCTGCGCAGTTATCAAAAGCAAAAGGAATAGGTAAAAATATTCTTCTCAAATTACAGTTAGTTATAGGGATTTCCTTAACTGCTTCTCCTCACCATCATGTTATTTTCGCCACATCATAATCCTGGGCTTGCTGAAGAATAATTGAAATGATATTAGTAATTCCACTGCCTTTGGTAGAGGAAAGTGCTAAATAATAATCAATTGTTAAATTATTGTGCATTTCACTACTGGAACTGTAATCAGAAAAGAGAGACATGCTTAACCAACCTCTATTTGATTGAATTGAAAGATGTTTGTTAAGGCATGGATGCAAGCTATAGATTCTGATACGGTCAATAAAAGAGAATTGCTTAACAATTTTGCAAAATGTATTGGCGAGTAAGAACCGCATTTGGTACTTTCCGGGCAACCGCCAGGCGATTCTTTATTGGTAATGAGAATAATTAACAATTAAAGATCGTCGCGAAAGAATAATGTGTCTCGACAGGGGAGACACAGTACGAATCGACATAAGGTGATCGTCTGAATCACCAGAATAAATAAAGTCGGTGATAGTAATACGTAACGATAAAGTAACCTGACAGCAGAAAGTCTCCGAGCCTGTGCAGGGTCCCAATCCGGGATTACACATGCTGGTTAATACCAGTAATTATAATGAGGGAGTCCAAAAAACAATGACCAACATCACCAAGAGAAGTTTAGTAGCAGCTGGCGTTTTGGCTGCGCTTATGGCAGGGAATGTCGCGCTGGCAGCTGATGTACCCGCAGGTGTCACACTGGCGGAAAAACAAACGCTGGTACGTAACAATGGTTCAGAAGTTCAGTCATTAGATCCGCACAAAATTGAAGGTGTTCCGGAGTCTAATATCAGCCGAGACCTGTTTGAAGGCTTACTGGTCAGCGATCTTGACGGTCATCCGGCACCTGGCGTCGCTGAATCATGGGATAATAAAGACGCGAAAGTCTGGACCTTCCATTTGCGTAAAGATGCGAAATGGTCTGATGGCACGCCAGTTACAGCACAAGACTTTGTGTATAGCTGGCAACGTTCTGTTGATCCAAACACTGCTTCTCCGTATGCCAGTTATCTGCAATATGGGCATATCGCCGGTATTGATGAAATTCTTGAAGGGAAAAAACCGATTACCGATCTCGGCGTGAAAGCTATTGATGATCACACATTAGAAGTCACCTTAAGTGAACCTGTTCCGTACTTCTATAAATTACTTGTTCACCCATCAACTTCACCGGTGCCAAAAGCCGCTATCGAGAAATTCGGCGAAAAATGGACCCAGCCTGGTAATATCGTCACCAACGGTGCCTATACCTTAAAAGATTGGGTCGTAAACGAACGAATCGTTCTTGAACGCAGCCCGACCTACTGGAACAACGCGAAAACCGTTATTAACCAGGTAACCTATTTGCCTATTGCTTCTGAAGTTACCGATGTCAACCGCTACCGTAGTGGTGAAATCGACATGACTTATAACAACATGCCGATCGAATTGTTCCAGAAGCTGAAAAAAGAGATCCCGGACGAAGTTCACGTTGATCCATACCTGTGCACTTACTATTACGAAATTAACAACCAGAAACCGCCATTTAATGACGTGCGTGTGCGTACCGCACTGAAATTGGGTATGGACCGCGATATCATTGTTAATAAAGTGAAAGCGCAGGGCGACATGCCCGCCTATGGTTACACTCCACCATATACTGATGGCGCAAAATTGACTCAGCCGGAATGGTTTGGCTGGAGCCAGGAAAAACGTAACGAAGAAGCGAAAAAACTGCTGGCTGAAGCGGGTTATACCGCAGACAAACCGTTGACCATCAACCTGTTGTATAACACCTCCGATCTGCATAAAAAGCTGGCGATTGCTGCCTCTTCATTGTGGAAGAAAAACATTGGTGTAAACGTCAAACTGGTTAACCAGGAGTGGAAAACGTTCCTCGACACCCGTCACCAGGGCACTTTTGATGTGGCCCGTGCAGGCTGGTGTGCAGACTACAACGAACCAACTTCCTTCCTGAACACCATGCTGTCGAACAGCTCAATGAATACCGCGCATTATAAGAGCCCGGCCTTTGACAGCATTATGGCGGAAACGCTGAAAGTGACTGACGAGGCGCAGCGTACAGCTCTGTACACTAAAGCAGAACAACAGCTGGATAAGGATTCGGCCATTGTTCCTGTTTATTACTACGTGAATGCGCGTTTGGTGAAACCGTGGGTTGGTGGCTATACCGGCAAAGATCCGCTGGATAATACCTACACCCGGAATATGTACATTGTGAAGCACTAATGGCAATACGTGGGGCAGGAGTGTCCTGCTCCACGGTGTCTGATTTTTATCGCATTACAGAAGGCACAGGCCAGAAGGTAGGGCAATGTTAAAATTTATTCTACGTCGCTGTCTGGAAGCGATTCCGACGCTATTTATTCTTATTACTATTTCGTTCTTTATGATGCGCCTCGCTCCGGGCAGTCCTTTTACCGGCGAACGTACTTTACCACCGGAAGTGATGGCCAATATCGAAGCGAAATATCATCTTAATGATCCGATCATGACACAGTATTTCAGCTACCTGAAACAACTGGCGCATGGCGATTTCGGTCCATCGTTTAAATATAAAGATTATTCGGTCAATGACCTGGTTGCATCCAGTTTTCCCGTTTCTGCCAAACTGGGAGCCGCAGCATTTTTTCTTGCGGTAATACTGGGTGTTAGTGCTGGCGTTATTGCCGCATTAAAGCAAAACACCAAATGGGACTATACCGTGATGGGGCTGGCAATGACCGGGGTTGTTATCCCCAGTTTTGTGGTTGCGCCATTATTAGTCATGATATTTGCGATCATTTTGCATTGGCTGCCGGGCGGTGGCTGGAATGGTGGAGCGCTTAAATTCATGATATTGCCAATGGTGGCGTTATCACTCGCCTATATCGCCAGTATTGCGCGTATTTCCCGTGGCTCTATGATTGAGGTTTTACACTCCAACTTTATTCGTACTGCCCGGGCGAAAGGGTTACCTATGCGGCGGATCATTTTACGCCACGCATTAAAACCTGCTCTGTTACCCGTGCTCTCCTATATGGGGCCCGCATTTGTCGGCATTATTACCGGTTCGATGGTCATCGAAACCATTTATGGTTTACCGGGGATTGGGCAATTGTTCGTTAATGGCGCATTGAACCGTGACTATTCCTTAGTGTTAAGTCTGACCATTCTGGTTGGCGCGTTAACCATTTTGTTTAATGCCATTGTCGATGTGCTATATGCGGTTATCGACCCGAAAATCCGTTACTGATACTGGAGCTCGCGATGATGTTAAGTAAGAAAAACAGCGAGACGCTGGAAAATTTCAGTGAAAAGCTGGAGGTCGAAGGGCGCAGCTTGTGGCAGGACGCACGTCGACGTTTTATGCATAACCGTGCGGCGGTTGCCAGTCTGATAGTGCTGGTGCTGATCGCGTTATTTGTAATCCTGGCACCGATGCTTTCGCAGTTTGCCTATGACGATACTGACTGGGCGATGATGTCCAGCGCCCCGGATATGGAGTCCGGTCACTACTTTGGTACTGACTCATCCGGTCGCGACCTGCTTGTGCGCGTTGCGATTGGCGGGCGTATCTCACTCATGGTCGGTGTTGCTGCGGCACTGGTGGCAGTGGTCGTGGGGACACTTTATGGTTCGCTTTCCGGTTATCTGGGCGGTAAAGTGGATTCGGTAATGATGCGTCTGCTGGAAATCCTCAACTCCTTCCCATTCATGTTCTTCGTCATTTTGCTGGTGACCTTTTTCGGTCAAAACATCCTGCTGATTTTCGTGGCGATTGGCATGGTTTCCTGGCTGGATATGGCTCGTATTGTGCGTGGGCAAACCCTGAGTCTGAAGCGCAAAGAGTTTATTGAGGCGGCACAAGTTGGCGGTGTATCGACGCCGGGCATTGTTATTCGCCACATTGTGCCGAACGTACTCGGTGTGGTGGTGGTCTATGCGTCGCTTCTGGTGCCCAGCATGATCCTCTTTGAATCTTTCCTTAGCTTCCTGGGATTAGGTACGCAAGAGCCGTTAAGCAGCTGGGGTGCATTGCTGAGTGATGGCGCGAACTCGATGGAAGTCTCTCCATGGTTACTGTTGTTCCCTGCGGGATTCCTCGTGGTAACGCTGTTTTGTTTCAACTTTATCGGCGATGGCTTGCGTGATGCCCTCGACCCGAAAGATCGTTAAGGAGTGCAGCCATGAGCGTAATTGAAACTGCAACTGTGCCGCTCGCACAACAACAGGCTGACGCACTGCTGAACGTGAAAGATTTGCGTGTCACCTTTAGTACCCCGGATGGCGACGTCACGGCGGTCAATGATTTGAATTTTTCGCTACGTGCCGGAGAAACGCTGGGCATCGTAGGTGAGTCTGGTTCGGGCAAATCGCAAACCGCATTTGCGTTGATGGGCCTGCTGGCTGCCAACGGACGTATTGGCGGATCGGCAACCTTCAATGGGCGTGAAATCCTCAATTTGCCAGAGCGTGAACTCAATAAACTGCGAGCTGAACAAATCTCAATGATTTTTCAGGACCCAATGACTTCGTTGAATCCCTATATGCGCGTCGGTGAGCAGTTGATGGAAGTGCTGATGCTGCATAAGAACATGAGCAAAGCTGAGGCGTTTGAAGAATCGGTGCGGATGCTCGATGCGGTAAAAATGCCGGAAGCGCGTAAACGCATGAAAATGTACCCGCACGAATTTTCTGGCGGCATGCGTCAGCGAGTCATGATTGCGATGGCATTGCTATGTCGACCTAAGCTGCTGATTGCGGATGAACCCACTACTGCGCTGGACGTCACCGTACAGGCGCAGATCATGACGCTATTGAATGAACTGAAGCGGGAATTTAATACCGCCATCATTATGATTACCCACGATCTTGGCGTGGTAGCGGGGATCTGCGACAAAGTGCTGGTAATGTACGCCGGGCGCACGATGGAATATGGCAACGCGCGCGATGTCTTTTATCAACCCGTACATCCTTATTCTATCGGTTTGCTCAACGCGGTGCCGCGTCTCGATGCGGAAGGTGAAACAATGTTGACTATTCCGGGTAATCCGCCAAACCTGCTGCGATTACCGAAAGGTTGCCCGTTCCAGCCACGTTGTCCGCATGCGATGGACATTTGTAGTAGCGCACCGCCGCTGGAAGAGTTTACGCCTGGCCGTCTGCGTGCTTGCTTTAAACCAGTGGAGGAACTGTTATGAATGCTGTAACCGAAGGAAGAAAAGTCCTCCTCGAAATCGCCGATCTGAAAGTGCACTTTGAAATCAAAGATGGCAAACAGTGGTTCTGGCAACCGCCGAAAACGCTCAAAGCCGTCGATGGTGTAACTCTTCGCCTGTATGAAGGGGAAACATTAGGTGTGGTAGGGGAATCGGGATGCGGGAAGTCCACCTTTGCTCGCGCCATCATTGGCTTGGTTAAAGCGACCGACGGTCATGTGGCCTGGTTAGGTAAAGAGTTGCTGGGCATGAAGCCCGATGAATGGCGTGCCGTACGCAGTGATATTCAGATGATTTTCCAGGATCCGTTGGCATCACTGAACCCGCGTATGACCATCGGCGAGATCATCGCTGAACCACTGCGTATTTATCATCCGAAAATGTCACGCCAGGAAGTTCGCGAGCGCGTGAAGGCGATGATGCTGAAAGTCGGTTTGTTGCCTAACCTGATTAACCGCTATCCGCATGAGTTCTCCGGTGGGCAGTGCCAGCGTATCGGGATTGCTCGTGCTCTTATTCTTGAACCGAAGCTGATTATCTGTGATGAGCCGGTGTCGGCGCTGGACGTGTCAATTCAGGCGCAGGTGGTCAACCTGCTCCAGCAGTTGCAACGTGAGATGGGATTGTCATTAATTTTTATCGCTCACGACCTGGCCGTGGTAAAACACATTTCCGATCGTGTGCTGGTGATGTATCTCGGCCATGCGGTAGAACTGGGGACCTATGATGAGGTCTACCACAATCCGCTACATCCTTACACCAGGGCATTGATGTCGGCAGTCCCCATACCTGATCCGGATCTGGAGAAGAACAAAACCATCCAGTTACTGGAAGGGGAATTACCGTCGCCGATCAACCCGCCTTCCGGTTGTGTTTTCCGTACCCGTTGTCCGATTGCAGGTCCGGAGTGCGCCAAAACACGTCCTGTGCTGGAAGGGAGTTTCAGACACGCCGTTTCTTGCCTGAAAGTCGATCCGCTTTAAAAGCAATAAGGGCTGACAGTTGTCAGCCCTTTTTCACGCCAAAAGCGATTATTTATTCCCGCCAGATGATATGGCAAAGTTTGTGATCTTTTTCGCGGCATAACAGAATGCGCGCGAAAACATCGTTGATTTCACCATCTTCACTGTCCGCCAGACCAATCACCACTTCGGCAAAAAAGTCCGGGTTCAAATCGAAATCAACATGTTCCAGCCAGTCTTCCGCCGGATCGAATAACTCCGCGCCGCCGCGCTCTTCAAACTGAAGATTGAACAGCAGAACATCAGCTGGATCGAGATTGTCGGCAGCCAGTTCGAGAAAAATATCGTAGGCCTGCTCAAGCGTTTCATCTTCAGTCAGGCGATTGTTTAGATCCATATCCATAGTCACTACCTGTTTAACCTCTGTTGGCGACGTTTTACAGCAACGGGCTGAAGAAGTAAAACAGTCGCTCGGCGACACGTTGCCATAATGGACGTTTTAGCCATAAACGGGCATCGAGCAGACGAGAACGCGAAATATAATCGTCCTGAACGGCGGCGAGGTCTGCACCAAAACCTTTATCGTCGATTGCCAGGGTAATCTCGAAATTTAGCCACAGACTACGCATATCAAGGTTAACGGTGCCAACCAGACTTAGTTCACCATCGACCAGCACGCTCTTGGTATGCAGTAACCCGCCTTCAAACTGATAAATTTTAACCCCAGCAGCCAGCAGTTCTGTAAAGAATGCGCGACTGGCCCAGCCGACCAGCATCGAGTCATTTTTTCGCGGAAGGATAATACTGACATCCACCCCGCGCTGCGCCGCCGTGCAAATCGCATGAAGTAAATCATCGCTTGGCACAAAATAGGGCGTTGTCATGATCAAATATTCACGAGCCGAATAAGCAGCAGTCAATAATGCCTGGTGAATGAGATCTTCCGGAAAGCCGGGGCCAGAAGCAATTGTGTGAATAGTGTGACCGCTGGCCTGCTCAAACGGCATAATATTGACATCTGGTGGCGGCGGCAGAATACGTTTCCCGGTTTCAATCTCCCAGTCGCAGGAATAAATAATCCCCATCGCGGTGGCGATGGGGCCTTCCATACGCGCCATCAGATCAATCCATTGCCCTACGCCCGCATCTTGTTTGAAGTAGCGAGGGTCGACCATATTCATGCTGCCGGTGTACGCGATGTAATTATCAATCATGATCATCTTGCGATGTTGGCGCAGGTCCATACGGCGTAAAAACACACGCATCAGATTGACCTTTAAGGCTTCGACAACTTCAATACCGGCATTACGCATTAGCTCGGGCCACGGGCTGCGGAAAAAAGCCACACTCCCGGCGGAGTCGAGCATCAATCGGCAATGAATACCGCGCCGTGCAGCGGCCATTAATGATTCAGCCACCTGGTCCGCCATGCCGCCGGGCTGCCAGATATAAAACACCATCTCAATATTATGGCGCGCGAGCTGGATGTCGCGGATTAACGCCTGCATCACATCATCTGACTCGGTCATCAGTTGTAGCTGATTCCCTTTGACCCCAGCGATCCCCTGACGACGCTCGCAAAGCTTGAATAATGGCGCAGCGACACTGCTATTTTCTTCGGCGAAGATATGCTTACAGGCTTTAAGGTCGTTAAGCCATTTTGCGGTGGAAGGCCACATCGCTCTGGCGCGCTCAGCGCGGCGTTTGCCTAAATGGAGCTCGCCAACGGCAAGATAGGCAATAATTCCGACTAACGGCAGAATGTAAATAATCAACAGCCAGGCCATCGCGGAGGGAACTGCGCGTCGTTTCATTAGAATGCGTAAAGTTACGCCTGCAATGAGCAACCAGTATCCCAGAATGGCCAACCAACTCACCAACGTATAAACGGTTGTCATAGATTAGAAATCCTTTTGAAAGCGCATTGTTATGAGTTTACGCATATGGATTCATCTGGCAAATAAAAACGCGGGAAAAGCACTGGTCAGCGTCAGGGGCGGGGGTATAATGACCATTCTGTTGTTGCATAGAGTAGTTAACATGAAGCGGAGTAGAACGGAAGTGGGGCGCTGGCGCATGCAGCGTCAGGCTAGCCGACGTAAATCGCGTTGGCTTGAGGGGCAGTCGCGCCGAAATATGCGTATCCACAGCATCAGGAAGTGCATTCTAAACAAACAGCGTAACTCGTTATTGTTTGCGATCTACAATATCTAAATGTACTGGGCACCATTGCGGTGCCCAATAAGTTTACTCTTCCGTCTTTAAACTCTATTTTTGCGCCGATTCTTTACTGTCAGCTTTCGTTTCTTGTTCATCGTTATCGCTGAAAATGCCATGACCGGAGTTCAACAACATTGAAACGAGCATATCATTATTAATCTCTTCACCATTTAAAACTCGCGCCAGAATTTCGCTGCCAAACAGTTGTGGTGAGAGAATGATATCCGGATGTACCATCTTAATCTTATTCAGGTTTTTGCTATCACTGACGGCGAGAACTGTTTTGACATCACTGCTCATATCTTTTGCCGAGAGTACAACAAACGCGTTATCTGCATCGTTATCACTCAGCGCCAGAATGGCCCGGCAACGATCGATTCCCGCTTTCTTTAACACTGAACTGTCATTACTGTCACCGGGGATAACATCGGCGTTATCGCCTAAGCGTTGCTCAAGTTGCTTGATATCATCTTCAGGCAAGTTGCTGATAACCGTTACGTTTTGTCCGCGTTGATTCAGTTGCAGAATCGTATTGATGGCGAGAATCGAATGTCCGCAAACAATAAAATGATCTTTACGATGCATTGTATGATTGTTTCCTTTTACAAGTTTGTTGAATCCCCCGCGGATAAGCGGACCAAAAATTGAGGTCATAGATGTGGCAAAAACGGTAATGCCGGAAATAATGACCGAAATAGTGAACAATCGTGCTGATTCAGAAACAGGGACAATATCGCCATAGCCGACGGTTGACATGGTTTCTATCGAAAAATAGAACGCGGTCATCAAACTTTCTATTCGCGGATTAAAACCTTCGCTTAAATAAAGCGCACCGTAAGTGGAGTAAAATAGTAACGTCGTGAAACTAATAAATGCGAAAATTGTCCCGGCTGCTGCGCTACTGTGGGAGAAGTCTTTGCGCAGTATCAGCAAAAACACCAGCGTAAAAATGCAAAATCCAATACTAAATTTCAGCCAGGGATAAAAATGCAGAGTGTAAATTAGCGCTATCAACAACAAAATGATACTGATTGCCCATGCGAGCTTTGCCCGGAACAGTAAGCCAATGGAGTTCAGGACAAGAAATACGCCGAGCATAAAGAGTGGGGCGTTTGCCAGCAAGGAGAGATCCAGCTCTGAAAATGCTTTGATATGGAAAATATCAAGCAAATTGACCGACATACCATAGATTGTTTTAAAAATAAGCAATCCATTTAAAAAGACGGCCAGCGCGAGAATGTCGTGCCGTAGGGTCACCCATAACTTTGTTGCTGTTTGTTTGAATGTAGTCCAGTGACTCACTGATACCTCTGTAACCACAATTTTGTTTAATTATCTCAACGTGCACATTTTCTGAACATACATGCAGCGCGTGAATGTGTTAAACAATAGTAGATGACTTTATCCGCAGTAATCAAAGGTTTTGAGTGAGCAACTCTGCGTCAGGAAAGGGCATTTTCCTGAATATGTTCACATCATATAAAGAAATACAGATAAAGTTATTATCTGCTTGTGGTGGTGAATGCACTGACCGACCTATAAGGAAAGGCCAAACAAGAACACGGTTGCAAAAACCGTGCCCTTAAATATTGAATTTCTATTCAGAACACTTTCTTAAATGGTTTCACTGAAACGTGTTCATAGACTCCTGCCGCTACGTACGGGTCAGCATCGGCCCAGGCCTGAGCTGCTTCCAGCGACTCAAATTCAGCAATAACGGTTGAGCCAGTAAATCCCGCAGCCCCTGGATCGTTACTGTCTACCGCTGGCATTGGACCGGCGGTCAACAAACGACCTTCATCATGCAGTAACTGTAAACGTGCCAAATGTGCCGGACGAACGGAAAGGCGTTTTTCGAGGCTATCAGCTTTGTCTTGAGCGTAAATAACATACAACACAGGCACAACTCCTTGTTCGGGAAAGTTGTAAAGTACGTTATTTGAAAGGGCGAAGATCTGCAACGGAAAGATGATGTCTTTGTTAAGACCATGCATAAAGTAAGGTCAATTACGCCAAAAATGACATTTTCACTGATCCTGATCGTCTTGCCTTATTGAATATGATTGCTATTTGCATTTAAAATCGGGACCTGGTTTTTCTACTGAAATGATTATGACTTCAATGACCCTTGAATGAAGTCTATTCGGTTTTCTAAGAGACCTGTTAATTACAGGACAATATCAGGTGTAGTTGGGCTTGTTCCAACCCCTATGACTATGCAATTTAATAGTAGTTTTCCAAGTATCTAAGCAGTTTCACACAGATTCTATGCAGTATCGGTATAGTCTCTTTTTAGCATAACTTATTGAAATATATAGAGAATCTGTGAAGCCTCTTTTCAGGGAACTATGCAGGGTGTTAGTCGTCCCTCTCCAGACCCCTAGAAAAGTGCTATATACAGGGCTATATAACGCTATATAGATGTTTGGTCACCATACGTTACAGTTGCAAGAGATAACAATCAGCTATGTGAAAGTTAGGAAGTGATGGTTATAGTTACCTTGTCAAATCTTCGTAGTCCATTCTTAAAAAATCACTTACAGACACCTTAATATCTATACAGATTTCACGTAGATGCTTCTTAGTGCGTAAAACAGCTATTATGTTAAAAACGAACTGTATACATATCAGTACTGATTTATAAGGGTTTTATGTATTTGAAGATAAGAGGCTATACAGCACCTTGAGAGCATGTCTTATAAGTTATTGATACATAAGGTCACAGAAGTTTGTGTCTGTTACAGAGAAAACTGGATAGGACTTCACAGGACTATAAAATGTTACAGCTATTGATAGGTGAAATCTTCTTGATAGATGCTTTGAAGTGTGATGAAGGCTTCTTGAGGTGGACTTAACAGATGCTATAAAGAAAGTCAATAGCTGGTTATAGATATTTTAAAATTCTGCAAAGGGGGTCACATAGCTGGTGTGACGGGTACTTAGCAGGTATAGACCTGTGATAGATATTTTTGAAGATTCGGGGAAGATGAGATTCAAAGAGGGCTAGTCATTTTTTATAAAAATTTTCAGAGTCTGAAAAGTTACTGTACAGAATATATACAGACATCTTTAAAGTATCTATAAAGACTTTTAAGATAAGAGATAGATATCCCAGAAAGGATATCCGTTTAGAAAGCCTGTTAAGTATCTCTTAAAAGAGAGTAAACCTTGTCAAGAGTGATTGCAATAAAAATTTTTATTTCTTATGTCAATTGAGCATATTTTAATCGGGAAACATCATGGGGGTTCTGATTGCTGGAGAACTCCATCTCTTATATTCCGCAATTTGCACCGTGAGTTTAGTTTCACTTTAGATGGTGCTGCAACTGAGCATGACGCATTGTTGCCACGGTTCACCGATGATATCCACAATCAGTCATGGGTTGGTGAAAAGGTATTCTGTAACCCACCATACAGCGATATTCCGTCGTTCCTCGTAAAATCGTCTGAAGCAGATTTAGCGGTATTCCTGATACCGCATAGAGCCAACACCAGCTACTGGCTTAGGCACATTTACAGCAATAACCACTGTCATGAAATCCGTATTCTTCATCGCGCGGTTAAATTCCTTCCACCAGCAGGGCATAACGGGCTTGCTATTAGGTCACCGTTTTCTGCTGCAATTGTCATCTTTAAAACTGAGTCACGTAAGCATGAAATTACGCAGATGGTTTGCTGTGCTGACACGCTATTACCGTTAACCATCATTAACAGAGGAGGCTTAAGAGGAAGACCCACCATTTACCCACCTGAGACGCTCGACAGCTTCATAAAACTATACATGCAAGGCAAACCCATTAAGTACATTGCAGATGCCCTCAGAATGCCTCTGAGCACGTCATACAGGATTGCTCAAAGGTTGAGCTAAAATTCTCATAAATATGGTCATTTACAAGACAGGTGATTCAGATATTAAGAAGTATCTCTGTGAACAATAAGTGACCAATCAGTAATTATTCTGTGAAATAATTGTTGCAATTTATAATCACACATGGTATAGTTTCTATATGGGCTGATAAAAAAGTTCATGTCTTGAAGTGGTAACACTTGGGGAGGTGTCAGATGGTTGGCGTATATTAACCTCTCATTCAGGGTATACCTCAGCGTTTTAATCATCGTACTGTTTCAGGCATGGGCTTCTTTATCAGTCCATCAATCCCCAGATATTTTAATCACACAGGCTAATCGGTTTTATCCGGTTGGCCTTTTCACGTATGAGGTAATTTATGAATGTCTAAATATAACCCAAATCAGTTTTATAAATTTGATGTGCGAATCTCTCAACTTTCAGAAGAAATTAACGCAGCAGCAAGATTGATTTATATGGTCATGGTCCATAGCTGTGATTTCTATGAAGAGAAGTACAAATCATATTCACCAAGTATTGACCATCTCGCTTATATGGCTGGCGTATCAAAGAGAACAGCAATCAGAGCCATTGAGACACTTGAGAAACGTGGTTTAATTCAGGTACAAAAGAATCAAGGTCGTCAAAGCACTTATCGTGTATTCACACTGGATGATAAGCCGGAATTACTTGTAAGACCTACATCACAGGAAGTTGCAGCCTCAGTAAGACAAAATGACACCACTACCAGTGACAAAATGACACCACTACCAGTGACAAAATGTCATGGGGGTAGTGACAAAATGTCACCCGTGTTAGATAAGTTATTAGATAAAACATTAGATAATAATATAGATAAGAGTAAAGAGACTGGACTTAATGATGGCATTAATGAAGATGATTCTCTTTCTTTGGATGAATTAAATGATTTTCTCTCTATGAATGAATCTGACCTTGATAGTGAAGCTACTAAAGAGGCTTCTAAAACATCTGACTTAGATGACCTTGAAGTAAGCTCTAAAAGGACTTCTAAACAAGACAAAGAAATCTCTGATGTGATTGCTGGTAGTGACCATAAAAACACACAGTGCCCCGCCACTGATGATGAGATGGACCCCTTCGATGATGATGAAGAGGATGAAGAGTCAGAACGTGAAAAAGCCATTAAGAGGGTAGAGAAGAAAAAGAGATTCGAGCTTGCAAGACAAAAGAACAAAGTATCGGGTTTAGACCCATTCGATGACAGTGAAGATGATTATTATCTTTCACCGAAAAAGAAACAAACTCAGGATGACAAGAAGCAAAAAATTAAACCGAAGATGTATTTTGCTGGTGGAGGTATGCGCTAATGAGAGAATATCACGGTGAAAAGAGATACAAAGATTACCTGTTAAAGCGTTACAGCATTTCTCGTGAGGGTCACCTTATGAAAGATACTCACGGGGAAGTTTACCGGATTCGACCGAAGAAAGAAGGGAGGGATTATTATTTCGTCGATGGTGTGACAGATTTAAAGATTGACGCTTTGAAGTTTGCGGTGCTGTACCATTATGATATCTGGGATTCAGTCCACCAGCTACGATTAAAAGACGGTGACCCCAATAACTTAAAGGCCACCAATATTATCAAGGGAAAGTGCCGGTAAGTCCACCAGCTATTTATTTATTGAAATCTCTATCTCAACACGAAGAAGTTTAAGTCGAATTGTAAGCTTTGTCTTTTTTGTAATGACTCGATTCATAACGCAAAACACCAATAGCACAATAAATACCGCAAAGCCCAACGAGCTAAAACGATGAGATTCAATAATTGCTGTGAAAAAATCATGCATTAATTTTCCTTTTGTGAAAGGAAACAGCACCTGTATCAGCCCCTATAACCATAATATCATGTAAATGAGATGTTGACAATATGTTAAATAAATGTTAAGATTGTAGTATGAGTAAGAGATTTAAGAAGGAGATTTTACAATGACTCACACAACTCACACAGTTACGCGCCTTTTGCCAGAGGCATTTGAACGACTGGCAGCAATCAAAGCAAAATATCCCGATATGAAGCACACATCGCTTGTTGGAGAGCTTTTAAAAGAGTCGGTATCCCTGACCCCTTTCGATAACGTTAAGGGCGTTGCAGAGGGTTCTAAGGCCATCAGAATCACAACGGACCAACTGGAACTACTCAAAGCACAGTCCGCAGTGGCAGGTTGCTCAATGATTCAGGTCTTAAGCGCAAAGGTCCATCAATTAGCGGATAGGCTGGGGGTTTAATGTATGACTTTTATAAACATCGTGACCATTTGGTAAGATTTGACGGTAAAGTCTGGAAAGACGTAACACAAACCAATAAACCCAAGTTTACCCACCAGCAATTAGCCTCAAGATTTGATATCTGGACTGAAGCACAAAAAGATAATGGTGATTTCGAGTTTATCAGGGGTTTTGATTATGCTTACGAAGACGACCTTAAAGACGCCATTAAATTAATTGAGAATTTCAACTCTATTAAAAATGGTGACAAGCACAAAGCCAATGGCAACAGATACGATAAAGATTTAATCATTGATGCAATCACCAAAGGACAATCACAAAGTTATATTTCTGAGAAATACGGCTTATCACGTAGTCAATACTACAAGATTAAAGCGTCTGTGTAAGTCTGTGAGAATGAGTGAGACTCAAAGATGAGCTACCCTATTACTAAGGTGTCTCACTCCCTCTGTAACCCGCATGGTTACTGGCCTCAGAATGGCTATTTTGGCAGATTTAAGATGTGTTTTTAGAGGATTTTAAAAATGAATAATTTCCCGCTACAGATTTTCGTTGATAGCGACACCGCTATGATGATTCAGGCTTTCAGTGATTCCGGTGTATCAATTGACTTTGATAAATTACTAAAGCTAATGGCTGATAACTCAGAAACAATTGAAGATTTTATTCAGGAAATTGAAACTGGTGACCCACGTTTTATGTTTCCCGTTACCGACTCAAGCATGAAAAGGCTTGTTATCGAGCAAACGAACAAATACGATATTTCCCCAGAGCAATTTCTGAAAGGTGCTGTGACAATCCTGTACGCTGACAATATTTTGGTTGCGGATTCTATGAGGGTTCACTAATGGGATTGATAATTGCTTGGACAGCTTTAGGTTTATTTGTTGGTTGCTGGGTGGGCAACGCGGTAAATAAAAATTGATGTTACCAATCTGTTAAAAAGCTGTTGACAAATAATCTTAAGCATGACATAATTGTATATATAGGAAGAGCAATTTTTCCTAAAATCATATTTTCAATAATCCGATGGATGGATATTCTGAGTTGGAAAGGTGCAATGCTTTTCGTCATGGCCTATTTAGCCCACACTAGATAGGCTATATCAAAAAGTACTCTTGTTCATTCATTATTGAATCCTTTACAGCTTTGCCCTAACTCATGATTAGGGCGTTTCTTTAAGAGCTTTTAAAGAAAGTTTTCCTGAAACTTCGTTAACGTTATAAGCAAACCTCCAAAGCCCTTCACAGATTATGTTTAGGGCTTTTTTCCAATTCATAAAAGCACACTTGGCAGGTTCTTGTTCAGTCAGACTCTTCACCTCTGATTGCTGAGTGTGCTTCTACGAATTTGAAAATAAGCAATTACACTAAAGAGGTGAAAAATAATGTCTATCCGTGATGAACATGAAATGATTATTGAGAACAGACCAAGTGCACTTGATATTCACGAATTAAGTTTGCGTGAATCTTTTGATAGAGCTTGGCGGGAATCACACGAAGTAAATAAAGGTCCATATATTCCACCAGAACCACTTGAGATTCCAAGAGTTGAAATTGATTTTTCTATGAACGAATGGTGTGAACTTGATTTGAAGTTGAAGCTACAACGCCGATATTTCCAAGCTATTAAAGACTCTCAAGAAGCAATGAGAAGTGTTTATGAGAAAATTCAGTCCAAGCTTGAAGACGAAATTGACGAAATGGCTATTTTGATGGAGCTTCAAACCAATCCTTATGCTTATTTCTCTCGACTAGACCGTGACGGTTGGGGGTATGACCCTGTAGAGATTGGTAAAGTGATTGCAGATTTACCAGAAGGTCAAAGAGTTGTTCGTACAGAAAGAGCTGTCAGAGCACCACATCGACTGTCTCTAATTGTTGCTGATAAATCACAAGCTGAGCTTGAAGAAATTGCCAAAGAGAAACTGATGAAAGCAAGAGAAAATGAGATTAATTTGCTGAAATCAAGACTGGCTAAGCTGATTAGTGACCATCAAGCGCTGGCTAAGGAGTACCGTCAAGAGTTGGCACAGATTATCAGCTTCAATGATTTTCTGAGTGTTCCACGAGAATTTAGCAAGGCTGTTTGATTATGAATTAAAAGAGGTGATTAATGTTTGAAGAACGTTTAGAGACTATTCGGTCTGTTTGCGAAAGACTCCAGCTACAACCAAATAGACAAAAGCTACGAATTAAGAATAACCGTCATTACATCACCTCATACAAACCAAAAACACGCAAGATTCCAAAGTGGTGTATTGACCGTATTCCTTCTGATGCTCAAATTATAGGTGAAACGGAACTACATTATCTTGTCAGACATTAAAAAGAATTGGTTGGGTAAATGAGATAGGTTCTATCGAATCTATAGTACGGGGAGAGATTATCGAGTGATATCGGTAGTTTCTCCCTTTTTTGTATGTGTGCTACGTGATGATTCGGATAAGAATTATCCTCATGAAATCTGTAAAACTAAT
>OLQZ01000242.1_pt1 | contig 21559 bp, 19 predicted proteins | sample 1643191 | NCBI WGS metagenome assembly OLQZ01 (sample SAMEA3136768, study PRJEB25190) | human gut metagenome | biome: human gut; feature: human-associated habitat; material: faeces | place: Austria | collected 2013
GGCTCTTGTCAAAGTATCGCGAAAACTTTCCAATGTTTGTCCAGGTAAAGCATAGATTAAGTCAATACTGACATTGGTAAAATTTTCTTTCTCTAAAAATTTCATTGTTTCATAAACATCTGCGGCGGTGTGCTTGCGACCGATTTTTTTGAGCAAGCGATCATCAAATGTCTGAACGCCCATCGAAAGACGATTGACGCCATAGTTTTTCATGACTTGTAATTTTTCTTGGGTTAAATCACCAGGGTTTGCTTCCACCGTAAATTCATTTCGGTCATCAAACGTTAGCTGTTCGCGAACCCCTTTTAGTAGCACATCTAACTGTTTCGCTGATAATGAAGTTGGCGTGCCTCCGCCAATATAGATGGTTTTCATTTCTTGTTCTGGATACAATGCTTGCGTAAGTTGAATTTCTTTTAATAAACTCTGAATATATTCATCAACTGGTTGTCCTTCTAAAAAGACCTTGTTAAAATCGCAATAATAACAAATATGCTCACAAAATGGAATATGAATATAGGCCGACCGATCGAACATCGGCGTTGAAGTTGAAAGTTGGTTTGTTTTTGTCATTAGCTCGTTTTATCTCCTTATTACCAAAAAGCTCGTTCTTTTTGGAAAGTCTCTACTAGCCATACTAACTGTAAATGACAAATAAATCCATAAAAAAATTCGCACAGTTACTTTAAACAACAACGAGGAGCTGTCATAAAAACCGACACCTCCTCAACCTTGAAAGAAAAGTAAAAAAATTTTTCTATATATAATAGTACAAATCAGTTACAGTAATTGACCGTAACGTTTGACGTATAAAACTTTAATGAACGCAACCAGTGCTAAATAAGCAACAATTGTCGGGATTAAATACAAGAAATAGCTTGGTGATAAACCGACAAATCCTAGTTCTGCACCGAAAGCGGTAAAGGGTAAAACAGTTCCGAGAACAATCCCTGCTGTAGTGACTAACGTCATAATTCCAGAAGCACTACTTTGAAGGAAAGGCATTTTTTCTGTTCGTAGGAAATGCAAGACGAGCATTTGGGACCATAAGGACTCAATGAACCACCCTGCATGGAAAATACCGATAAAGAGCAATTGATCTGCTCCATTTAATTCAAAGAATGAGCCACCTAGGATAGCCGGACACACAATGAAATACATAAATAAATAGGTAACAATATCAAAAATAGAACTCGTTGGGCCAAACCAACGCATAAAATTACCAATTGATTTTGGTTCCCATTTTTTTGGTTTTTCTACGTATTCTTCATCTACTTTGTCCCAAGGAACTGACATACACGAAGTATCGTAAATTAGATTTAATAATAGCGATTGAATCGGAGCAATCGGTAAAAATGGTAAAAAGATACTTGCTGGGATCACGGAAAACACATTGCCAAAATTAGAACTTGCTGTTAATTTGACGTACTTCATCGTGTTCGTAAACACGCGCCGTCCAGATAAAATTCCTTTTTCTAAAACCATTAAATCTTTTCTCAATAAAATTACATCCGCCGATTCTTTCGCCACATCGACAGCTGTATCAACAGAGATTCCTACATCAGCAGCACGCATTGCTCCAGCATCATTTATTCCATCACCTAAAAAGCCAACAGTTTGACCATTTTCAGTTAACGCATTTACAATACGAACTTTTTGGTCAGGCGTAATTTTGGCGAAAATATTATACGCTTGAACGGTTTTTCTTAATTCTTCTTGGTTTAATTGTTGAAGTTCATTTCCTGTAATAATTTTTTCGCCAGCCAGACCAACTTCTTTACAAACAGAATGCGTCACATACTGATTGTCCCCCGTTAATACTTTCACAGCTACATTATGTTGATGCAAGGCGTGAATAGCTGCCGCCGCTGTTTCTTTTGGTGGATCTAAGAAAGCAAGATAGCCTTGTAAAATCAACTCTGATTCATCTTTAGTTGTATACTCCCATTCAGCCGCTTCGACTTTTTTATCGGCAATTGCTAGAACGCGCAAACCATCTCGATTTAAAGCTTCAACGTCTTTGGTAATTTTTTGACGCAGCGTCTCTGTTAAGGGCACAATTTCGCCATCTAAAAGTACCTGTGTGCAGACCAAGAGCATTTCTTCAACCGCACCTTTGGTAATTAAGCGTGTTTCTCGCGTTTTAAACTCTTTGATAATCACGCTCATTCGACGTCGATTGAAATCGAAAGGAATTTCATCTACTTTATAAAAATCATCTGATTGTATATCACTTTCTTGTGTCGCCGCTTGAATAACGGCGTTATCCATTAAATTACGCAAACCTGTTTGAAAATAACTGTTTAGAAATGCTAAATCCAAGACTTTTTGATCTTCTTGGCACCCAATATTATAGTGGTATTCTAAAATTACTTTATCTTGTGTTAAGGTACCAGTCTTATCAGTGCAAAGAATATCAGCTGAGCCAAAGTTTTGGATTGAATTCATTCTTTTAACAATGGTTTCATGCTTAGCCATTTCAACAGAACCTTTGACTAAATTGGTTGTTACAATCATAGGTAACATTTCTGGTGTCAAGCCGACAGCTGTGGCAATCGCAAACATTAACGCTTCCACCCAATCGCCTTTTGTTAACCCATTAATTAGAAAAACAGTTGGCGTAATAACCAACATAAAGCGAATCAGCACCCACGTTGTTTTATTAATTCCTGTTTCAAAACTCGTCTGCTGCTGCTCTTCTCCGTTATCAGAAGCCATCCGTCCGAATAAAGTTTGATTACCAACTTTAATGACAATGCCCAAACCAGTGCCACTAATGACATTTGTTCCTAAAAACAAAAGATTGTCGTATTCTGTATCAATTTGATCACTATCTTTTTGATGAGTCGCGTGTTTTTCAATGGGAAAACTCTCTCCAGTCAAGGATGATTGGGAAACAAATAAGTCCTTAGATTGGATTAAACGTAAATCGGCTGGAATCATATCGCCAGCGGATAGTTGGACTAAGTCGCCACACACAACTTCCTCAATAGGAATTTCCATTTGCTTCTTGTCACGAATGACTGTCGCTGTAACTTTAATCATATTTTGTAATTTTTCAACTGCATTGCTTGATTTGACTGATTGAACAAAACTCATCGTGCCGCTTAAGATGACCATCGCTAACATAATTAACACGCCAGTCACATCTTTTTCCTCTGGCGCAGCATAGACATATTCTGTAAAAAATGAAATCGTGGCTAGTGCTAATAACACCAAAGTAAACGGCGTGATATACGATTTTATAAAAAGTCGCAGCCGTGAAGCTTTTTTTTCATTCATAATTTTGTTGCGGCCATAACGTTCTTGTAATTCTTCAATATCTTGGTGTTTAATGCCATCCCAAGTTGAGCCGAAACGTTGTAAAACTTTTTCTGCTTCTGAATGGGCAAACTTTTTGTAACTATAGTCATGGCCCAAGTGACGCATTTTCTTTTCCATTTTCTTTCACCTCATTTATCTGTTGTTGACTTGAATTGACGATCGGTTCATCTTCCATTTTCCTCACCCTTTCCACAAAAAAAGACACGCTGAAAACTCAACGTGTCAAAGAATAATCGTTCTTATCGTTGAGCTTTAGCACTATACAACGTAAAAAGCGATTGCTTTTAGCTACCTTAAGAAAAGCCTTCATTCGACAGTTCCTGTTCTACCCATTGGCGTCTCTCGACATTTTTGGGCAGTAGCCTATGTTTGTATAGGAGCCTCACCTAACAAATCTTATTTAATTACAACAGCAAGTATAATTCTTCCTTGAAAAAATAACGATATAGAAAAAGTTTTTAGCAGATAACTTTTTGTCCATTCAGTAACAAAAAGAAAAATAATTCGCTTATTTACTATGGTTTTCTGGTATGATTCGTATTTATTCATAGAATCATAACTGGTTAAATTAATCTAAAGACCGTCAGATAGCCTTGTCGAGAAGCTTTTCTTCTGCTATTTTTTGTATAGTTAAAGAAACGGCGGTGAGGAAAATGAAATTACAACAACTAGAATATTTTATGGCAGTTTCAAAGTATGCGAGTTTTACTTTAGCTTCTCAAAAGCTCCATACGAGTCAACCTTATTTAAGTACCCAGCTCAAGGAGTTGGAACGTGAATTAGGTGCTTCATTAATTTTAAGAGACAAGAAACATTGTCGGCTTTCTCCAGCAGGCGAAGTCGTCGCCAAGCGAACAGAAATGATTTTTGCACTCATTAAGGAAGCGCAAGAAGAGATTAATGAATTAGTGACCCAAGGATCGACAACGACCATTCGGATTGGAACAAACTTAATTGATATAGATAAAGCATTTGGAGAAGTCTTGTTGTTATTTAATCAATCCTATCCGTATGTAAGTATTGATTTTAAGTATTATTACGATCTTGAAACAGCCTTGGAAACAGATTTAATTGACATTGGGATTGGGATATTTTTGGATACCTCGATTCCATTAGAGAAAGAATTAATTTATACAGAAAGCTATCTCCTTTGTGTCAATAAAAATCATCCTTTAGCCCATGCCGATAGCGTGACGATTGACGAAATTCGTTCTTTACCTTTTGCTGCATATTCCGATCAAGTATATGAAAAAAAAGTGTTTAAACGTTGGGAACGTAAAATCAATTGGGAAAATCGGCAAATCGTCATCGAACTCCCTTCTCTTCATTTAGTCTTAGACATGGTCCAACGAGAAAAAGCCTGTAGCATCCTTCCCTATTCACTCACTGATGAACTAAACAGACGTAACTTAGTTGGTATTCCTCTGGAAGATAGTCCAGAACGAGCCATCTATTTAGTTCAGAATAATCATCACGGACATTGTGAAGCACACCGTTATTTATTCGAACAATTACGTTATTTATTCTAGGAATAGAAAAAGGAGGAATTCCCATGGAACTATTTCGTTTACATTATTTTTTAGAGTTATGCAAAGTGAAACAATTTACTAAAGCAGCCGAAAATTTAGCAATTTCTCAAGCTGCCCTAAGTAAGCAAATAAAAATTCTTGAAGCAACGTTAGGCGCGGAACTTTTTAATCGCCAAGGTCAAACTACCACCTTAACACCAGCTGGATTAATTTTAGAAAAATATTGTTGGCGCATCACCAATGAGTTGGTCTCAATTGAAGAAGAGCTAAAAGAAATTAATCATTCTTCCAACCATATTTATGTAGCCACTTATCTCTGTGATTTAGAATATAAATTGAATGACTTACTAATGACAACATTAACGGATCGTTCATCCAACTTACAAGTCCACACTATTATTACAGAAAATATTCTTCAATCCTTGGAAACAATGGATGCAGATTTTGGTATTTCCTTTGCTGACTTACCATTACCTGAACATATTGGTAAAATTGATTTATTTACAGCAAATTATCAATTCATTTTAAGAAACGATCATCCAGCTTTGGCCAAAGCTACGACGGAAGAAATTTTAAAAGAACTAACAATGTACCCCTTCGTCCGTTTAAATACCGAATTTTCCGAGCAAAACAAATTAACCAATTGGCTAGATACTACGTTTTCTAATTTTTCTCCAGAGAAAGTCATTCAAGTGGATACTCTTTCACTTATTACTCACTTGGTGTCTCATTCCGATAGTTTCGCTATTGTCCCCGAATACACAAATATTCAACTTTTAGACAATTCGATCCATACACTAACTTACCAAGAACTACCTAAACGAAACATGGCAGTTTATTATTTAAAAGAACGTTACATGAGTCGACAACTTCAACAACTTTTGGCTGAATGCCAAAAACAATTTCAATAGTAAAAACCAAGACTATAGCTTGTCGGCAAGCGAGTTCCAGTCTTGGTTTTTATTTGTGTTTTCAGGTAGCGGCTTCTCTTCCTTTGACAAATCCTAAAGAAGTGATAGCCATCACTAACGAAGTGCCTCCTTGACTTAAAAACGGAAGCGGAATACCTTTTAACGGCAACAGTCCAATCACCGCACCGATATTCTCCACCGTTTGAAAGACCAGCGAAAAAATGAGGGCGACACAGATGTACATACAAAAACGCGAATTGCTCCGCAAGCCAGCTACTAAAACTTGATAAAACAAGTAAAAATAGAGAAAAACAACAGTGGCACTGCCCACAAAGCCCCAGGCTTCCCCGATAAAAGTAAAAACCATATCAGACTCACGAACAGGAACATACACTTCAATCCCATGCACACCCTTGCCAAATAAACCACCCGAACCAATTGCCAATAAACCTTGTACTTGTTGATAGGAGATTTTATCGACATAATCATAGGGATGAATCCATGCTAAAATTCGATCCAATTGATATTGTTTAAAATGTAAAAAGAAGAGTACTTTGTGCCCCCACTCTGTAAAGACTAACAGAATCAAGACCACGCCTAACGTTGCTAAAGCACTGAAAATAATGATTAAAATTTTGCGATCAATTCCTGAAATAACTAAAAGAGATAGAATAATCGTTACGAAAACAAGGGATGTCCCAAAATCTTTTTGTACCGCCATCAAGAAAAAAACAGGGACACTAACCGCAACGATTTTTTTTAGAAGTTGCTTGTCTGAACGCCATTTATCAGACCAGTCTTGTTGCTCATGTTGGACAATAATTTTTGCCAACATTAAAATAAACGCAATTTTCGCAATTTCTGATGGCTGAAATTTAATAAACCCTAAATCTAACCAGCGCTTTGTGCCCGTCAATAAATACATTCCTTTGTCATAGGAAAAATACAAAGCACTCATTAAGATTAATGAAAACCCATAGAAAAAAGGAGCTACTTTCCAAATAAATTTCTGTGACAGCCGACTAGCTAAAAACATGCCTGCATAGCCAACAAAAATAAAGAAAAGTTGTTTTAATGCTGGCACAGTTCCATCTTTTCCTTCATTAACGGCAATCCAATATTGCACACCAGAAGATAAAAGTGTGAGTAAAAAAATGGGCAATAATAAATCATAATTAAGATGTAAGTTGAATTTTTTTGTATTGACCATTTAACTGCCGCCTTTCGTTTGCAATAATTTTAATGACGATTCCTAATGCCACTGAAAAGATTAAATAACTTGTCCCACCGTAACTAACAAACGGTAAAGGAATTCCCGTCATTGGAATCAAACCCAAAACGCCACCAATGTTAATCGCCGTTTGAGCTAAAATCAAGGTCCCGACCCCTAACAAAAACAAGCCGTAACAATGATTCTTTATTACACAACTACTCCGCAAAATCGAGGCCGCTAAAAATAACAAAAGAAATAGTAATAGTAAGCCGCCAATCAAACCAAGTTCTTCCACAATCACCGCAAAGATAAAATCGGTTTGACCTTCTGGCAAGCCACCTTTTTTTACCATACCATTGGCTAGTCCAGTGCCCCAAAACCCACCGTTATACATCGCTAAATAGGCCATTGAAGGCTGAAATCCGCGATCATGAAAGGATAAAAACGGATTTTTCAAAACAACTAAGCGGTCATACACATGCGCAAAAAAATGTGGTAAGTACTGGTGATCGCCTAGAAAAATAATTATTTTAGAAAGAAGCGCCGCGCTAGCAACGACAATCCCCGCAGCAATTACACTAAATTTTGCATGAATACTTGCTGAGAAAATCAAGACACTGCCAATAACTAAAATAAGAATGGCCCCGCCAACTTTGGGTTGAATCAAAACTAAAAATGCAACGACCAAAACAAACAGCCATTGTTTCCTTAACTGCTTCGTTGTCAAGCCATTTTCTTTTTCACCTAAATAACAGCTCAAGTAATAAATAATCGCAAAATTACAAAGTTCTGATGGCTGAAACTGGATTCCAAAGAGAGAAATCCAACGTTGTGCGCCATTCGCTGCTACACCAAAAAAAGGTAGTCGAACCATTAACAGTAATAGTACCGAAACTAAAAGCAGTCCAATCGCAATTTTTTTATTAAATAACACTTCTAATCGAACTTTGTAAATCATGAACATTAGCACCCAGCTGAGACACATAATAATGCCTTGTTTAATAAACACAGCAGTGGGCTTCACGCCTTGCATCAGCAAGTCATAGCTACTGGCGCTATAAATCATTAACGCGCCAATAATACTTAATATAATAAAGGTCAAAAGAATTTTTGTTAGACCTAAAGTACGTAGATTCATTCTCTCACCTCTATCTTTTTCTAATTAAATCAATCTTACCAGTCTGAGTTAGAAAACAAATAGAGAGTTTTTTATAGAACTATTACTAAGCTTACATAACAAAAAGTAGCTAGACTTGGTTCATTTCACCTAGTTTCGCTACTTTTAAAAAAAGCCATTTATATAATTTTTGTGTGTTGCTCACATTTCTGATAAATTTTTCCAAACTTATCTCTTTCTAAATACTGATAATCTACTAAATACCGTCTCAAAAGTGCATAATCTTCATAGATTTCTCTAAGTCGCTGATTGACTTCTTTTTCCGTATATTCTTTCCCAAATTCAAATTGGTTGGCCACACGTTGAAACACTTGGACTTTTTTCGCATTTTTCTTGGGAATAACCAGCAACTTTCCTTCTTTAAAAAAATTTTCAACCATGTTTATTCTCCTTTTTTTGTTTTGACTATTGTTTAGAAAATTGATGATTCAGTTTTTCTTTCTGTTTATCGGTCCATTTGCCAGCGACTTCATTGACAATTGTTTCAGCAAAATCGCCTACTTTTTCTCCCGTAATATTTTTGATAGGTGTTCCGTTAGCAGCTCCTTCTTCAAACAAATCAAGTAAATCAGTCAACGCATTGAACATATTGGCTCCGCTATGATCTGAAAAATGCCATGCATATTTTTCAATTTCTTGAAATACTTGTCGATACTCTGCTGGTAATGCTGCAATCCGTCGTTTATATTCTTTGTACTCTTTTTTATCCCCCACAACTTTTTTGATCAACGCTTTAAAATTTGACATGCTCTATCCCTCCATTTTTTTCATCTTGTTTACTTGTTTTGAAAGCAACGTCCACCGCTGCCAAAAATCAGCGAGTTCTGCTTCTCCTGATGAGGTTAAGCGATAGAACTTCCGCATTGGCCCTTTTTCTGAAGGCTTTTTTTCAGCTATAACCCATTGATTTTTTTCTAAACGCAGTAAAATCGTATAAACGGTTCCTTCAACAATTTCAGTAAACCCTTGGTCATTTAAAATTTTTGTAATTTCATAACCATATGTTTCTTTCCTTTGGATGATGGCTAAAACTAAACCTTCTAAAATGCCTTTTAGCAACTCTGTCTGCTTCACTGCTTTTCCTCCCTAAACTACTCTTTAGTACTATGTACCACTACATAATAATACTGAGTACCGGTTCTGTCAACTACTTTGTAATAAAAAGTAGTAAAGACGCGACAACCACCAGTACTTAACTAGTAGTTGTCGCGTCTTATTATTCTTTATTCATTTATTCCGAGGTCTGCTTCAAAGGCTTCTAATTCTGCAGGGTGTGTTTCTGGATAAGCAAAGCATGTTGAAAAATGCCACTCCCCACCACTTGTGCCAAAATAACCTGGCAGTAATTCCAAAGCCAATAATGCTTCTGATGTTTCTTTTTCCGGTAACGTAATCTGAAAAGTAGTCGCTGGAACAAAACCGAACTTCGTATAGTAAGTTGGATGGCCCAGGATAATCAATCCGCCGATGCCTAATTCTCTGGCCTTCTGAACAGAATGCTTAATTAACGCTGAGCCTACGCCCGTGTTCTGTGCTTCTGGATGGACACTTAGCGGCCCAACGGTCAAAACAGCCTTTTCTGTATGATCAGGTAATCGTAATTTGGCTTTTGAAGACATAATATGACCCGTTAATTTTCCTTGATCAGTTTCTGAAACTAAGGACAACTCCGGAATAAAGTCGGCACTTTCTCTTAATAAATGCACGATAAAATGCTCTGTGGGACGCCAGTTTTCGGTCAAGTTTAATTCCTTGAACGCTTGATACGTTAAACGCTCTACAGCTTGATACTCTGCAGGTTTTTCTTGACGAATCTTCATTATTTGTCCTCAGATTGTTGGAAATAGTCAGCCGTATCTCGTTCATCTTGTTTTAATTGGTCGATCAAGGCTTCAGCCCCATTGAATTTCACTTGGTCACGTAAATAATGATTCCAACGAACCACCACTTGCTCACCATAGATATCTTGATGGAAGTCCAAAATATAGACTTCCACGGTTAAATCGCGTCCTTCTCCAAAGGTGTCATTATGACCAATTGAGCCCATGCCGACATACCATTTGCCACCAACTTCGATTTGCACAGCATAGACGCCAATTCTTGGTAAGCGCACGGTGCTTTTCACTTTGACATTAGCGGTCGGGAAACCCAATAAACGGCCACGAGCATCGCCATGGACAACTGTTCCTTCTGTTTCATAAATATATCCTAACAACTCCGTGACCTCCTCCATTTCGCCGGCTTCCATTTTTTCGCGAATTCTTGTTGAGCTAATTTTGGCACCAGTCATTTCTTCTTTTGGTACTGTCACCACTTCAAAACGGCCTTGCGCATAAGTTGGTAACTGTTTGACTCCAGCGATTTCTTTAGGACCATACGTATAATCAAACCCAGAGACTGCCACTGCACTATTTAAATTAACGATATACTGATCGACAAAATCTTGCGGTTTTAATTGAGCAAACGCTGAAGTAAATTCGACAATATATAAAATATCAACGCCCAAGTTGGCCATTAGGCGTTCTTTTTGTTCCAAGCTAGTTAAATATTTCATATTTTCTGGTAAAACTTTTTGAAAAACGATTGATGGGTGTTGGTTGAAGGTCATCACAGCTAACTTCAAGCCTTTTTCCTCAGCAATCTTTTTGCCTGTTTCAATTACTTTTTGGTGGCCTTTGTGAACACCGTCAAAAAAGCCTAGGACCATCACGACTTCTTCATTAGGAATTTGATTGGGTTCATAGGGATGATGTAGTTGAATAACTTGCATGTGCAAAAACTTCCTTCTTTTTTATTTAATTGTTCCGTAGAACTTTACTTGGTTTCAATAATTTATCATGCGTTGGGTGTGGCATGTATAAACTAACCACTTGATTTTGGTAAAATAAGGCGACTAAGGATTCCGGCATTGCCTTTATTCCTAATTCTTTTTTGTGCAAACGCATGCCATTTTTTACTTTTTGATACAATTCATCTGATAAATCAATTCGTGGGAATTGTTCTACTGCTGTCTCAATGGGCAACAGGCATTGATCGATTGTTTCAGCAGCCATTTGTTTGGCTACTTCTTCTAACGTTAAGCATTGCGCAGCTTGCAAACCGCCACTTGCCGTTCTCGTTAAATCCGACATATGGGCAGGATAGCCTAATTTTTTGCCAGTATCCACGGATAGTGTCCGCACATAGGTTCCTTTGCCACAGACCACTTTAAACCGCCAACTTTGTGTTTGAGCGGATTCGTTAAAAATTGGTTCACTAGTACGTTCAAATGAATAAATCATAGCTTTTCGTTGGGGCCGTTCAACTTCTTCCCCGTTCCGGGCATATTCATATAAACGTTTACCATTGACCTTCACCGCAGAAAACATCGGTGGGATTTGTGTGATTTCACCTGTCATTTCGGCCATTGCTTGATCAATTTGTTCAGTTGACAGAGGTGTTGTAACTGGTTTTTTTTCAACAATTTCGCCACTAACATCTTCGGTTGTCGTAGCAAATCCAAGTGTAATTTCACCTTCATAGGTTTTGCCAGAATCTACCATGTATTCGATCACTTTCGTTCCTTTGCCAACGCAGATGGGTAAGACCCCTTCGACATCTGGATCTAGCGTACCACCATGACCAATTTTTTTGGTATGTAAAATTTTTCTCAATTTAAATACGCAGTCATGACTTGTCATGCCACGTTCTTTCCATAACGGTAAAATGCCGTCCATTATAGTTCCTCCAGTTCCGATAATACTAACTTTGTCATTATAGCATAAAAGTACCTAGCTTCGCAGTCTCCGTTGCTTATTCCCTTTGGCAAAATCTCTGCTAAATGCAAAAAAAGCCACAAACTCTGATAAAAGCAGAGTTTGTGGCTTTTTTTAGCTAGTAAATGATCCCCATGTATTCTGTGCGTTGCCATCGTTTGGTCCGATTGGCAAATAAATTCTCGCGCCTGTTGTATCTGTTCCACCAATAAAAACATACCCATCTGCAATATAAAACGCATCGTAATAAAAGCGAGTATTTTTAGGCCAAATACCATAAATTGGGGCTGACAGGCTAGGTTGGCCCGCTCTTAAAACAATACCTTCGTCCACACCAATTAGAAATGATTCTTCGTTTGCGGGCGCCAAAGTTCAGCAATGTCGCCGTCGTTCACATAGCCTAACAAATGTCCGCTATTTTCAATACGGTAAAGGTTTTGTCGGTCGGGTAATTTCGCTGTAATTGTTCCTACTTGTGTCCAAAGTGCCTCTGCTGATAGATGTTCATTGATTAAAGCATCTGGTGTTGGATAGATTGAAGTGAAACGAATTGCTTGTCCTACTTGATATTTTGGCGCATTAGGTTTACCTGGCTGAATAATGACAGTCTCACCTGTTTCAGAAACGCCCGTTTGTAAATCTTGTGCCAACTGTGCTTTACTAATCCCCCAACGCGCTAAATAACCATAAGGATCTGTATGATCTCCCCACCAATTTTTTGTAATCCAATCATGAGTGACTATTCCATAACCTGTTCCATCGTCCAGCGAAAAATCAGCACCAATGTTTTGAGCCAAATCACGGGCCAAATTAACATAGGCAGCATAATCTTTTTTAAATGTCGTCGCATTATTCGTTCGAGCCAATTCGATTTGCGCATAGGCTTTTTGATTAGCTAAAGAACCTGCGCCATATTGAATTTGACCAGCAGGAGCTAATTGTTTCACTCGTCCACCAGATCCGACAAAATATGAGACATAAGCATTTGACCAATTTCGTTTCATATAGGCTACTTCATTGTCTAAACTGTGTGGTCCTAGGTTCCGCTCGTTTCCTGATTCATGTAAAACAATTAATTCATTGGTTGCAGAGCCTGGAAAATAAGTAAAGTTGATTGGATCCGCTTCGATGGTGTAAGCGCAAGCTGTCATCGGAATCGTTAAACTTAAGCCAATCACTAAAGCAAGTTGAATCATTAATTTTTTAAACATAGCATACTCCTTTCTAAAAAAAGCCATGAAAGGAAAGTCAAAATAACTTCTCTTTCATGGCTTAAACCTGCAGATAAATGGCGGGACAGAAGTAATTTCTTCGGCAATCAGCCGAAAGTTCTACGTTTGTCCAGACCACTTCTACTTAATCATCTTTATTTTTTAACTGAATAAATAACTCTTTTAACTTTTTCGGCATAGGAATAAAGGTCGCAATATTTTCAAAAAAAGAAAGTCCTTCGTTCGCAATGTAAAAAATCAGAACCATTTCCCGAATTGGCAAATTGTTCCCCACAACTTTTTCAACACGAACCGCTACGGCAACCACAAATAACATCGTCACTTTTTTCGCAATTCCGAGCATACCAATCCGACTGGACAATTCTTTTGTGGCGATTGCCTTAATCCAACCTGTGATGAAATCGACAATAATTAAAAAGAGGAAGACATCCAACAATTGATCTAATCCGCCTAATAAACGTACGACAATCCCACCGAAAATGCTTAAAAGCATTGTTATTGTGTTGAGATAACGTTCCATAAAAAGACTCCTAAACTAGCTTGTTATTTTGTTGGAAACGGATCGTCCGTGTACCAACTTCCTTGTAGGTAAATATTTCCAGCACGGTTAGCACCAAAAAGAATTCCTTGATTTCCCATCTCATATAAACCTGCACAATTCGGTTGAGGGAAGGTATATTGCATAGCAGTTAACGCCAAATTCCATATTCCCTTTGTAATCTTCGTCGATAATGTATATCCTGTTGGAACAGTAAACACTTTAACCAAATTATTATTCAATTTCGTCGGATCACTCAAATTACATCTTACGAATGCATCGACACGATTTCCTACCCTAATTAATACAAATTTCATATTATCCTTATTAAAGGCCGCCTGATATTTTGCCCCGACTTCACCGACTCCACTAGCTTCATAAATGGCCATTTTAGAAGATTCAAAAGGCACACCATTGACGGTTGGCATAGTTACAAAATTCTTCACCCCAGCAATCTCTTGATCACCTGTTTGTGTCACAGCTTGACCTTTAATCGCTTCCGCAACGTTTTTCGGGTGCATATATTTACTCGTTAAAGTTCCCGCGACTGCTTCGCTGTCTGATGCGAAGCCATAATTTTCTACATTGCCTAGCCCCACTTGTTCAGCGGTTACTTGGTGCGGATTATCCTGATTTTCCACATGGGTCTTGAGTTGCTCTGCTTGAACAAAACCACTCTTCGCTAAAACCGCTTGGGCATCAACAGACAGACCAATATGAAGCCCCACGTAATCAACTTCTAAGCTAGCTGGCGTTACCCCATTCGATGAATCTGTATAGCTCATTAAATAAATGAAACCTTCATCTGTGATAAAATTCTGATCATTGATTTGAATTGAAAAATCGCCAAACTCTTTTGCTGATTCTTGGATTTGAGTTACCCAATTATCCGTAGTTGGTAAATACGTAGCGATTTTAATCGTTTGATTATTGGGCGCAGCGGCTTTCACACGTTGATTAATCGTAAAAAATTGAACGTTCTGGCGAATAAATGCCACCGCCTCGTCAGTTGTGAATGTTTCAAACATTTGTGGAATTAATTTTTTAGCGGCTTCAACGAGATTGAAGGCCGCTAATTGTTGCGGAATCACACCGCTTTGGGTGGAACCTGTTTTCACACCCTCATCATCACGGCTGGCCATTTTATTGTAGTCCGCTTGGGAAACTTCCTCCCAAACGTCTGTTGGCTTCTTAAGAATTTTTGCCGTAAAATCAGTGTAATAACTGTTTGCATTGGTGGCTGTATTGCCGGCCGTTTTACCGTTAAAGTCTAACTTCATTTTGACAGTAGTTGGCTTAGCCAATAAAGAAATACCGTCTGCTTTTGTCATACGGTCATTCAAATCAATTTGAAGACGATTCGCCAGAGTAGCTTGTTTGATGCCTTGTGTATCTGTGCGTGCTTGGACAATTTCTGGATTACTATCACCTGCTTCTGCTACTAATTGATCGAAATCATTTCGCAAAGTATCAAATTCTTGTTTATTATTATTTGCCGTTGAAACTGCATTTCCTGCAATCGTGATTGCTGTTTTGGCATTGTTCATCGCTTGGTTGGCTGTTTCATTTGCTTGATTGCCTGCATCGGTGGCAATTTGTACGGCTTCTTTGCCAGCTTCATCTGCGATGTTTTTCGCTTCAGAAATTCCATTCGTTAACTGGACTTGGTAAGCATCAACTTTCTCAGCTGATGCATTCGACTGATCCAAGATTGCATTGATTTTAAGGCGACCTTGATTCAGGGTATCTAATTCTTCAATATGTTCTACTGACATTTCGTCACACTCCTCTAGTTTTCATTATTTTATTAAAACTGGCCACCCAATTGGGATTGAATATACACACGACAGATGACCGAAGCATCCAACCATAGTGGCTGATGAGAGAAAAATTGAAGCGTGTGATTGCCGCGTTCGATTTTTCCATCTGTTGTTTTTCGTAAATAATTCAAAATGTTTAGCCGTTGTTGTTGCAATGATAGTTGGGGTAATTTTTTGCCATCCACTACCAAATCAATATTCGTTACAGAATGCGAAGGTCCTTTAGCAGTTGCCTTGAACGTTAATTCTGCGGTGTTTACATAAAGAATGTCCTCGTCAAAGTATAAATTCAGCTCCACTGGCTGTGTCTTGCTAAGTTCTCTTTGTATTGAACGATTTAAAAGTGTCGTCGCCCCTTGTGCGTAAGTTTCGCTAATCTCTTGTTTCCGACTGAAAGCTGTCATGGTACTATGAATTGTTTCTTGCAGGTTTCCTAACTCTAGCTGAATGTCTTGGGGGGCACCAAAGACATCTTTTTTACTTTCTTTTTTGATACGAAGGTTGACACTCCCAAACTCATTCGTATTAATCATGATAACCGTACCCAACCGCAAACGATCGATTGCCAAAGGTTGATCTGTTAATTTAATTAAATCAGCTGCAGTCACTACCCAAGAAACTTGTGGTTTGGTCCATTCTTCTAACATTCGCAAAGCATTTTCCTTTAATGCCTTGGGATCAGAAAAACGCTGTTCCACCCAAATTGACTCTAATAAACCATAGCGGTCAATTGCGGCCTTGTTCTCTAAATACGGAACCCCTTGATTGACCGAGCGAATATTGACTTTGTTAACACCTTCGCCTGAACCTAATGGATAAATCCGATTGATTAGCATCTTGGGATTACGTTCTATTTCAAATCCTTGCATGTTGTAACCTTCTTGAATTCGCGCAACTGGTTCTGTTGGCGGTTTGACTAATGAAAGTTCAAAAGGATAGACCTCTGTATTCCATTGCCAAAGATATTCCTCTTCGAAATCGGCTGGGATGCTAAATAAAGGCTCAACTAACCCATTTTCATTTTCCCATTTATAGGTTAATTTCCTTGAAAAATCACATTTTTTTAGGACCCAATGCTTTGTTTTTTGTTTATTCAATAAAAATTGAATGGCCTCTTTCGTTGTTTTGTTTTTAATTTCGTGACAACCAAATAGGACAGTATCGCCTAAGGTACATAGTGCTTCTGTGGCAGAGTAGTGAATTTGATTATTGTTCGCATCTTTCTTAATTGTGGTTGGCATCACGCGATATAAACCAATATATTCATTCTCATTGTCGGTCAGTTCCACCCATTGCATTTCTGCAATAAATTCATTTTTAGGATCATCTAGTGGCATGGTAAAATCTAAACTCCCAATTTTGTTCTCTATTTTTTCATAACTGACTTGATAGGCATTGTCCAAGATTGCCGTATATGTTCTTTTCAAATCCAGCGCCATTAACATTTAATCACCCTCCTACACAAATCGGTTAGGATAGCGAATCGTCAAGCGGAAGTCGCTATCTTTGGCTTGAATATACAGCGGTTCATTGGGATATAGATAAAAATCGTTCATTGGTCGAATCATCGGTGCACCATTTTTTGTCAGATAAAAATTTTCAGTATCGATAATAATTTCCGAACGATCAAAGTCTCCTAAGTTAATTGTATCGTTCCGTGTTTTAATCCAAACACCACGTCCGGTTCCTGTTAAAATAATGGTCGGTTTGACTTTTAATCCTTCAACCGTAGGATAAATTTCAATTGGCCGAACTTCTTTGCCTAAATCCCCCATCGTGTAAGCCCGATTTTGAAAGGTAATCATGGTTGATCCCCAATAAGCCCCGCCTTCAATTAAAATTGGAAAATCAACTGCACCTGAGCCTGTATTCCCCATTAAGTAATTCGCTTGAAATGTAATGGTTGGCGAACCCCACATCACACTAGTCGCATCACTCCGTGTGTATTTATACGGATCAGAAAGCAATAAAGTAAAGGTGCCTGTTACTTGGTTAACACCTTCGGGTACATCACTCACTGAAGACTTACTGCCAAACCACAGCATTTCCGGTTCATCGTTAAACCAAATAGAAACGTCTTTTTCCGTAAACAAAGCAACGTTTAAATGATTAAATGCATCTCGAAATGCTTCATTATTCACAGCTGAAAGGCGATATTTGACTGTTAATTCTCGTTCTGGAATTCGCGCATAAACGTGACGTTTACCATCACGAATCCCTAATTGATAGCTTTCAATTTCGCTTGGAACTAATTCTCGTCCTGAAACTGATAATGTTTGATAGCCAGGGATGACTTTTTCTAAAAATTGACCGTTAAAATTCAACGCTTCTGAAGGAAGAGGCGTTGAATGAGTTGCTTGATTGGTATCAACAAATTTATACATGTTATCCTCTCCTTCCTAAGCGGTTATTTTGTTTCACTTGTTGTCGTTGTAACTCTGTTGCTAAATAAGGCGCCGTAGTTGCTGCGACAACTTTCCCATCTAACGTTGACTCTACTGTCACAAATAATGGTCGATTGTATGCATCATTTTCTAAACGATGGTCAATCGTTGCCGTGAAGTTTCCTCGACCAGCTAAGTCCAAGGCAAAATCATTTAACAGCGGTAAATCTAAAATAGAAGCCATTGCTCTACTAACGGCTGTTTCGCCTGCATAAATCCCCGTGGCAATCGTGCCGCCGAAATTCAATTTATGCAAATCAGATAAGGGACCTTCTTTTGCTGGTGAAAATGGTAAAAAGTTACGAATTTTACTGACGACCCCATCGATTGCTTCTTTGGCTTTTCCAATTGCACCTGTAATTCCATCAGCAATCATGCCGACAATATTCGCACCGGCATCGGTGAATTTTGAAAACCAACCTTGGATTGCTTGCCAAGCACCTTCAATTACAGAACCAATGGCATTTTTTACCTGATCGGCTGCATTGGTAACCCCATTTTTGATATTTTCAACTAACTGTCCGCCCGAAGCTAACAGTTGACCAAAATAAGAACCAATCTTCGTGATCATTTGTGAGATTAATGTTCCTGCTGCGGACAGCAAGGCACCCAATAGACTGAGTACACCATTAATTAAGGCTTGAATCAGTTGAATCCCAGCACTTAACAACTGTGGCAACGCATTGATTAACGCACCCATTAAAGCGGTAATTAGCGTAATTGCTGCAGTAACCAGTTGCGGTAAAATTGAAATAATCCCTTGGATCAAGGCCATTAGCAATTTGACGCCTGCGCTGATGATTTGTGGTAACGCACCAATTAAGGCATTTACCAATGTCAAAATTAAGGTAATAGCTGCCGCAACTAAGGTTGGTAAAATCGAAATAATTCCTTGAATTAACGCCATTAACAATTTGACACCTGCGCTGATAATCTGTGGTAAGGCACCTATCAACGCTGTCACTAACGCTAGAATAATCGTCAGCGCTGATTGAATTAACTGAGGTAAAATCGTCATAATCCCAGTGATTAATGCCATCAAAATTTGTAAACCTGCAGTCAAAATCAACGGTAACATCGTAACAAATGCATTGACTAAGGCTGTGATAATTGAAACACCTGCTGTAACTAGCATTGGTAACGCTGTGACAAAAGCTGTCACTAATGTAGTGATGATATTAATCGCTGCAGTTGTAATTGTTGGCAAGGCGGTGACAATCGCATTAACTAAAGTCATTAATAAGCTCAAACCAACTTCTATCAACATTGGTAAGACTGTTGTAATCCCCTGAATCAACGTAGTAATAATTTGTGTTGCCGCTTCAATTAAGACGGGCAAATTGGCAACGATCGCACCAACAATTAACGTAATTAAACTAGATAACGCGGTTACGATGCTTGGAATAGCTTCTGTTATTTTCCCGAGAATACTGGTTAAGACTGTTGTAAAAAGTTGTATAACTTTCGGTAGATTAGCCGCAAGCATTGTTGTAACAGATGTAATCGTGTTACCTAAATTATCAAAGACTTGGGTAATACCACCCGCACTCAAATCACCGGTTTTCATCCAGGCCGTCACGAATGAAACAATCAAGGAAATAATTAGACCAAACGGCCCAGAAATTCCTAATGCAGCCAGTGCAACCTTTGTCAGAACTTTTACCAAAAGACCAACCGCTAAACCAGCTTTGTCAAAGGTGCCACCAAATTGCCCTAATAAGTTACTACCTAATTGCAAACCGCTGGCAAAAACGCCTGCTAGCACACGACCAATTGTTGAAAAAATAGTCGCCATTTTCTCTAAGCCTACTGCAAAAAATTGTTTAAAAACTGCCATTACTTGCTGAAAGGCCGGCTGGATCTGTTGTAGCAATCCTACCAATTTGCCAAACGCCGCTGAAACAGCTCCTTGAATGGCACTAGCTAAGCTATTGATACTATTTCTAAATGTTTCATTGGTTTTATAGAAATAAATAAACGCTGCTACCGCTGCTAAAACGGCTGCTACAATTAAAATTAATGGTCCTCCACCTAAGGCACTAAAACTAGCACTTAGTTTTGATAAGCCACCACCTAACTTCCCAATGTTTCCTTGTACAAGAGCCAAACCAGCACTAAACTGTTGAAATTTTTGCTGAGCCATCGTTACCATAATCAACATGGGCCCAATGGCGGCTAAAATGCCCATAATGGCAACAATAAAAACTTGGACGGGTTTTGGTAATTTGATAAATAAATTCACCAAAGCTGTAATGCCTTTGACGACTGTGATAACCACTTGAACCAAAATTTCCATTCCTGGAGCCATCACGCTTTGAATCACTTGTGCTGCCGCTTCAAATGATTGATTCATCTGAGTCAATGCCCCTTGCAACTCGCCTTGCAATGAATCAGAAATCCCTCCTGCACTGGCCATAATCAGTCCTTGCATTCCTTGAAATTCGCCACTGACCCCAGCACCGACGCCCATAGCTGTTTTTAAAACGTTCAGCATAGGTAAGGAAACGGCACTAGTCATGGCCGTCCCAAAGCTCAGCATATTATTTTGTGCATTAGTAAAGCCATCAGAGGTTTCTTTCCCCGCTTTTTTAGCTGCTTCACCGGCTTGTTCAGCAGAATCTGTTAACGCTGTGTTCATTTGATCTGCTGCCTTTGCTGTTTCGTCTCCTGTTTTTTTCACTGTTTCTCCAGATTGTTGCATGACGGTTTTAAATGTGTTCATGACCGTGGCTGACTGATTGACACCCGCACTAATTTTCCCTAAATATCCACTTAATAAGGCATACTCACCGCTCATACTTTTTAATGCTTGTTGGACGCCTGCAAGGCTTTTCTTTGCCTCCGATAACGGCGTTTTTTCTTTGTCATTCTCCATCTACTCTCCTCCCTTCTCGATAGCGGCGTAGACGCTCTGCCACAGTGGCAAGTTGCGTTTTTTTCCGCTCATTTAATTTTGTTCGTTGTGGCTGGTTAGCTGCCAGAACTTCAGCAACTCGTTTTTCATAATCATAAAAACTTTTAAAGCTTTCAAAAACGGGTTTTCCTTTTTTGTTTGTCGCTTGCGCTTTAACATTTAAGTAGGCAAGCTCGTGCCTTTTCCGCTCTTCATCTACTTCTGCTAAATTAAAAGCAATCATTCGTAATTCAAATTCAGACATGGTCATCCGATCCACTTCTTCAAACGAACGACAGCCTAAGTAGCGAAAAGCAGAAAGAGCGATGTCGTGATACACGTCATCGCTCGTTTTAATTAGTTGGTCGCTTGCGCTTCTGCTTTCTTCGCTTCTTTGCTGAACTGATCGATCATTGGTTTTGTAAGAGGTTGCTTTCCCATTTCTTTAAGCAAATCATCTGAAAGTTTTTTGACATCTTGGGTCATTAACCATGCTTCAATTTCCGACTTACCTATTTTTAATTGCCCACTTTGTAAAGCTTCCATGATGTCAACTAAGATTACTGGATTGTATTGGCGTAAATAAATCATTGCTGAACTGATGCCCATACCGAATTTGGCAGCGCCATTTTCAATTTGGTAACGTTTATCTAATTCGCGAATCGCGCCAATCGTAAATTTCACTTCAATTGTTTTTCCGTTAATCTCTAAATTCATTTTTTA
>OLQZ01000293.1_pt1 | contig 18510 bp, 20 predicted proteins | sample 1643191 | NCBI WGS metagenome assembly OLQZ01 (sample SAMEA3136768, study PRJEB25190) | human gut metagenome | biome: human gut; feature: human-associated habitat; material: faeces | place: Austria | collected 2013
TAACTAATTATTTTGCAGGAGGACAATTTATTTACACAAAATTATTGACGCTCCCAGATTTATTCTATGGTAGGAGCAATTATATTGAGAATTAATCCTTTTTTATATAAGTTGTTTGCTTATTGATGGATTGGATAAATTAAACCATCACAACGTGTGGAAATTATATGAAATTTTTCATAAAAATTCATATAGAAACAAATGACATTTTATTAGAATATGATTTTTATTAACATAAATGTTTTCAAATTTCAATTAAATTGTTTTAATCAAATTCCAATCTAAATATTTGTAGAAAACAATCGTCTCCTATAGAATAAATTTATAAGTAACAATATACCAATCATAAATCTATTTGCTAGGAGGAATTTACATGGAAGAGAAAAATTTAACGGTCATCGGAAGCTATAGTACGAGGGAAGAAGCATTATCAGTAATTGAACGGTTGCGTAACGAAGGGTATGAACGAGATGATATCGTTATTTATACTACTGATGAAGCAGCATCTAGACTAGGATTTGACGGATTGTCTGGTATAGATGTTGAAACAGATGAAAATCAGATGGATGGTGAAGAAGACCGTTCTTTATGGGAAAAAATAAAAGATACTTTTTCTTTTGATACCTATGATTCTGAGACGGCTACACCAGAAAATGATCCTTTATATCAATATAGAGGAGATATTTCTGATGGAAAATTTGTCATCACAGTAAAAGGCTATCGTCAGCCAGAAACAACAGAAGATACAATGGATACACAAGATACTGTTAGCCCAGCAAGCACAATGGGGACTGGATTAGAAACTGGCACTGGAACAGATCCAATGGACGTAGGTGGCACGACAGGCTTTCAAAATACAACGGATCCATTGAATATGACACCAGGAACTGATCCGATGGACGTACCTGGCGAGACTGATACAATGGGTACAAGCAAGACTGAAGACATCGATCGCAAACCAAATCTAGATGATGATACAATTCAACTAAAAGAAGAAAAATTAGATGTAAATACACATGATGTGACAACTGGAGAAGTCGACATCCACAAACATGTGGTCAACGATACTGAAACGGTAGAAGTACCGGTCAAACGTGAAGAAATCGTCATCGAACGCAAACCAGTAACAGATCAATCTTCACAGGGAACAGACGAAAACTTGGAAGATGACACGATTACTATCCCAATCAAAGAAGAGCAAGTAGATGTAAGCAAACATACAGTTGTTCGTGAAGAAGTTGGGATTCATAAAGAAGAACATGAAGATGTTGAAAAAGTGACAGAAGATGTTAGCCGAGAAGAATTGGATATTGACACAAGCGGTGATGTACACATTGAAGACCGCAATAAAAAATCGTAAGCGTAAGCTAAAGAGGTTGTGACAGAAGTGGTCAGCTTAAAGAAATTTCGGCTTATTTCCGAAGAAGCTACTTCTGGAACACCGTTTATTCGCAACAAAAAAGGGCTGTGACAAGATTTTTGTCACAGCCCTTTTTTAGGGATAAGCATTATTTTTTAGGCTTCAACGGCAATTGGACTTTAAAATCGACTCCTTGTGGAAGATAATTGGATACAGAAATTTGTCCATGATGCTGTTCGATTACCTGTTTTGCAATTGCCAAGCCAAGCCCGTATCCGCCAGTCTCTTTCGCCCGAGATTGATCTTCCCGATAAAATCGATCAAAAATCCTTGCTTGATCTTCTTCACTGATAGAAGGGCCAGTATTCTTTACGTGAATCAGCCATTCTTTATGGTTAACAGATGAATCCAAAATGATCTTATCTTCTGGATTCGTATATTTTAATGCATTATCCAGCAAAATAACCAAAACTTGATGGATTTTTTTTTCGTCAATTGGTACTTCTAATGTTGCATCGTTATGGAGAATAAACTCTTTTCCATCTATGGTGGCCATCTCTTGAAATGGTTTAACAAGTTGTTCGATATATTCTTGTGTATTGATCATTTGCTTTGAAAGCAGCTGCTGATCAGAATCATTCCGAGCGATTGTCAGCAAATCCGAAGTCAATCCAGTGAGGCGCCTCGTCTCTGACAATGCTTGAGCGATGCTTTCGGATTCTTCAATAATAGTATGATTAGGCTTGGTAAAAAGATGTTCCAAACTATTTTGAATAATCGTTAACGGTGTGCGCAATTCATGAGAAGCATTCTCAACAAATTCTTTTTGTCTTCTCCAAGAAAGAATAATAGGGCGCATGCTTAGACTAGACAAGTAATAACTGATACCAATAGAGAGAATCCAAAAAACAATCATACACAAAATCATAATCGTGCGAAAAGTCGCTAATGAATTCTTGATTTGATTTGTATTTTCTAAAATTTGGATGTAGGCAACGCCATCTTGATTCGTCTCCGCTTTTTTCGTAATCGAACGGAAAGAGAGGGCAGATGAGCCACTGTCTTCATTTAATTCAATATTTTGGATGGTATTCAGATTTTTCGTATCCATTTTTAATTCTTTGATTTGGTTGAAACGCCCACCAATAGCTGCTTTATTCAATATTTCACCATTTTTAGACCACAAGATCACTTGAGTGTTAAAACGGTCATTTGATGGTTCCATTAATGGCTGTTCCATGTTTGTTCTGTTTTGTTCCGTTTGAGTCGGGTTTAAAAAGGGATCGCCTTGCTGATATCTTTGTATCTCTAATTGTACTGTTCGAGAATCAAAATTTATTTTCTCTAATGACAGATCTGTTTCTCTGTATGCAGATTGGTTTAATATCTGTAAAGTAATGAATCCCAAAAGAAAAAAGATAAAAGCAAATGCTGCTACATTTGTCGCAAAAAAGCGACTACGTTGCTTTCGTGTAATATCTCCATTCATTGCATCACACCCTTTGCAGTATATAACCGACATTACGTAAGGTTTTGATTTCTTTATCCAATCCAGTACTTCGCAGATGTTTTCGTAAGTTGCTCATATAAACTTCAATAACTGTAATCGTCGTATCAGAATCAAATCCCCAGATCCGGTCAAATATCTGCTCTTTTGTCAAAATGATTCCCTTATTTTGTAAAAAATAAACGAGCAATTCAAACTCTTTTCCTTGTATGGGCAAAACTTGTTCTTTATACAAGACTTCATTGCTTTTTAAATCACAACTGATATCCTTATACTTCAGAACATTTTCATCAAAGAGACCTAGCGAGCGTTTCAATAATGCTTTCACGCGCATAATCAGTTCTTCTCGATAGAAAGGTTTTGTTAGATAATCATCTGCACCTCGTTCAAATCCTTCAATCTTATCTTCCAAACTATCTTTTGCAGTCAAAATCAATACTGGAGTCTGTATTTTTTCTTTCCGTATTTTTGCTAACACTTCATATCCATTCATTTCCGGCATCATCAAATCCAAGATTGCAAGATCATAAACTCCACTTTCCAACTCGAACAGTCCTTCACTACCATCATAAACTTGTGTTATCTCGCCGATTGCAGCGAGTATTTCTTTTATATTATTGGATAATACTTTATCGTCTTCTACTACTAATAGTTTAATCATTTTCCCACCTCATTGATTTGGTCACTTTAGTTTATCATGGAAAGCATAAATAAGGCTTAAATAAATTTTTTATGACTCATGTTAAGGTTTTATCGAAAGATGTCTTAGACAATTTATTGATAAGAAAAAAACAACACAAGTGACAAATTGTCACTTTAGAGTTACACTATTCAACAAGTGACATTTTGTCACTATCAATCTATCATAGGGAGGAAAAACAAATGTTTCTAGCTATCAAAGAAATTCGCTATTCTAAATTACGATATGGCTTGATCGTCGGTATTATGTTCTTGATTGCGTATGTCGTATTCATGTTGTCAGGACTAGCGAATGGACTTTCAGAAGAGTTTAAAAAAGCAATCGATGATTGGGACGCACAAGAGATTGTTTTGTCGGAGGATGCAAATCAAGTATTTGCAGCTTCACAATTAACAAGAGGAGATCTGAAATACATTGAAGGAGGAGAGAAAGCACCAATCGGATTGTACAGCGGAGCAATCAAAGGAAAAAACAAAGAAAATGTTACAGTTTTCGGCACAACGAAAGAAGCATTTTTATTACCAAAACTCACGAAAGGGCATGAATTTAAAACAAAGAATGAAATCATCATCTCTCAAAATCTGGCTGATTCAGGCTATAAAATTGGAGATACGATCAAAATTGGCAGTTACGACGATCCTTTGACGATTGTCGGTATCTTTCCTGAAACTTATTACACAGTTTCTCCCGTCATCTATGCGTCCCTAGATACGTGGACTGCTTTGAAGTATGGACAACAGCCGTTTGCTTCTGAAGAAGAACAGCCGATCAATGGGATCGTAATAAAGGATTCAGCTAAAATTTCGAAAGAAAAAGCATCGAAGGGTCTACAGTTATTAACTATTGGGACATTCATTGAAAGTATTCCTGGCTATTCTGCCCAAAATATGACCTTAAATGCGATGATATACTTTTTGTTCTTAGTGGTTGCTGCCGTGGTCGGTATTTTCATGTACGTGATGACACTTCAGAAGACTGCTATTTTTGGAGTAATGAAAGCACAAGGGATCAAAAATTTCTTCATCGCTAAATCTTTAGTAGCACAGTCCTTTATTGTTGGGGTGGTAGGCGTTCTGCTTGCTCTTTTGTTTGCTTATTTGACTAGTCTGATTTTACCAAGCGCGATGCCTTTTGCTGTTTTTTGGTCACAATGGTTGCTATATAGTGGGATTTTGATCATTGTCGCAATGCTAGGCGGATTGTTTTCGATACGTACGATAACCAAAGTAGACCCAATTACAGCAATAGGAGGTTAATAAAAATGAAAAAAATATTAACGATGAAAAAAGTTACCAAAACATTTGGTTCTGGTCATACAAAGGTCTCAGCTTTGAAAGCAATTGATTTTTATGTAAAGGAAGGAGAATTCGTCAGCATCATTGGTCCTTCTGGTTCAGGTAAAAGTACTTTCCTTACCATTTCAGGAGGATTGCAAACACCGACTTCCGGAGAAATAGTGATCAACGGTCACTCACTAACTGAGCTTCCAGAAAAAAAACGAGCAGATTTACGCTTTAAAGAAATAGGATTTATTCTCCAAAGCTCTAATTTGATTCCTTTTTTAACGGTAAAGGAACAATTTGAACTAGTTGACCAAGTTACTTCAAAAAAAGAAGATTCAACAAAAATCGATTACTTGCTGCAATCTTTAGATATCCAGTCACTTAAAAATAGTTATCCTAAAGACCTTTCTGGTGGAGAAAGACAGAGAGTGGCAATTGCTCGCGCTTTATATAATGAGCCAAGCTTGATCTTAGCAGACGAACCAACAGCTAGTTTGGATACAGATCATGCATATGAAGTCGTCAAATTACTAGTTAAAGAAGCTCATGAGAAACAAAAAGCGACTATTATGGTTACTCATGATGTCCGTATGATTCAATGGAGTGATCGCGTTTATCGAATGGAAGATGGGTACTTGACAGAAGAAGAGAAAAAGAAGGAATGAATCCTTCATGACAATGAAGGGCTATCCACGTATAATCAGAGATAAAGGAGAGATGTGGATGCCAAAAGAAACTTTTTTCAATTTATCGAACGCAAAGAAACAGAGAATCGATGACCTATTACTGGAGATATTTTGCTCACAGCACATCAGCCAAGTCAAAGTCTCAGAGATCGTTGACAAGATGGGGATGTCGCGCGGTGCTTTTTATAAATATTTTCAAGATTTGGAAGATGCTTATTTGTATACGATCAAAAGCAGTTCTCACATAGTCCATCAAGATATCTTAAAATTCATTAGCGAAAACAAACAACATTTCTTTTTGGGGATCGAAAAATATTTAGAGTGGTGCTGCGACTTAGATCACGAAAGTATCTATTGGCAAAGGTTATACTTGTTAACCCAGCGAAATGATCAGCAGACAACCAAACGTAGAGAACTATCGGCTGATTCTCCAATGAACGAAAAATGGCTGGAATTATTAAGAATCAATCATTTCTCCATTCAATCGTCGGAAGAAGCAGTTAGTTTCCTATACTTTTCCATGACCCTCGTAATGAACACATTGACGGATCTCATTGCAAATAATTGGACAAAAGAAGAGTTGTTAAAAGACTTTCGCTATAAATCTCGTTGGATTGCTGAAGGAATACAATAAAAAGAAACAGCTATGTGAATTTGTCCTGAAATTTTTATCAGGGTGGTTTATACATAGCTGTTTTTTGATTATTCATAACTCGAATAAGCGGATGAGTTCTTCTTCATTTGCGAATGACACACTATCATCAATCAATATATGAGGAACATGGGCATTCAAAATGGGTTGATTCGTAACGATCAGATCATACTCGAGAAGATTGTATTTCGACAGCTGATCTTCAGTAATAGCAGTTGTCTCAGAGTGAATTTTATGCACAGCAAGAATATCACTGATATATTCTTCAATATATTGACTATGTCGAAGACTTAAGTCACTGATGATCAGTATTTTTTTATCAGAAGTATAATGGTGAATTTCAGGATTACCGATAAGCATCCAAAAGATATAGCTAGATAAATAATAAATCAGATTCTGATTCAGTAGAGTGGAATAAAATTGAAGTTCTGCACGAAATCCAGCATATAGACGTATCTGGCGGTGTTGCATCTGCTGTGCAAAGTAAGTTGCACGGATCGTCAAATGAGTCGTATCGTATGGGAAAATACGGGAGAAAAAATAAATTTGCGTTAATAATTGAACAACATATTCTTCGTTTTTTTCTTTGCAATCAGCGGATGAAAACGAACAGTAGGACATATTTTTTCGTATCTGCTCACTGATTTCATTTTTTTCTTTCTCCGAAAATTCTGAAAAAATCGTATTGACAAAATAGTTCACTACTTTTATATAGCTGCTGTACTTCAATTTTCCTAAGAGATTTTTCAAGATTAAGAAGTCTTTTTTATCGATATTTATCAACTGTACATAAGAGTCTCCAGCTTTCCATTCAAATGGAGTTCCTTGGGATTCTCTTATGAGATGCACAACAAAATACATAATAAAGAAAGATTGCTCATATGGGCTTTCTTCCTGAAACAAATTCAACTGACAATTATTCTTGACCATAATTTCTTTGATCTTCTTTTTTTCGATTGGAAATGGCAACGTGCGTCTTCCGTAGTAACTTAAAAAGAAAAAGGTGACAAAGATACGCAACTGGAGCTCACTTTTAAGGCTAGTTAACTGAAAACCTTGGTCAACGATCACTTTTAATAAATAGCTTTCTAAAATTTGATTGCATTGTTTCAACTTACGTGTAAAAGAAGACCGGCTGATGGAAATTTTTTCACAATAATACTCAATCGTTTTACCCGGATTGACAATAATCTCATTTAATAAACGACTGTTTGTAGAACTTTGCGACATTTCCATCAGAACATTTAAATAAGCTGGTACATTCAAATGTTCAAGACGATACCCCAATTTTTGTGAAGATTGAATCGTTACATCCGTTCCCCAGCGGATTTTGATCTCTTCGATATACCTTACAAATGTAGATTCTGAACTACCAATTCGTTTGGCAAGTTCTTTTTTAGTCATCCACTTGTCAGAAATGGACAGAATTCGAATGATTTTTTCCATCTTTCTATAGTTCCCTTCCAACAACCTGATCATATGTTTTTCTCCCTCAACCCTTTTCTTTCAATAAAACGCTCATTAATCGAAGGAATCAACTTCATAAATGAAACCAATTGGTAAGAAAATTGGTGTGATTCCCTTTTCTTTTATTATCAAACAGTCATCACAAGGAGAACACAAATGAAACCAAAGAAAAGGAAACTTCTAGATCTGCTGATGCTTTTCTTGCTTCTCTCAGGAATAGGGATACTAGCTTATCCATTTGTTAGCGACGCGCTGAATAATTATCTGGATCAGCAGATCATCTCTCATTATCAGCGACAAGCGGTCAAAGAAAATGAAGAAGTCATGGCTAAAATCCAAGAAAACATGACAAAGAAAAACCAGCAATTAGCAAAAGAAGGTGGAAATCCAGGTGCAGATCCCTTTACTAAGAAAAAAGAACCTGCGAAAAAGGATAGAACCTATTTTGAGAAACATACGATCGGTATTTTGACGATCCCTGAGATCAATGTCCATTTGCCAATTTTTGATGAAACGAATACTGTGCTGCTAGAAAAAGGTGCCTCATTATTGGAAGGAACGTCTTATCCTACGGGGGGAGAAAATACACATGCCGTTATTTCCAGCCATCGAGGACTGCCTCAAGCAAAGTTGTTCACAGACTTACCGAAACTGACTTTAGGTGACTCTTTCTATATCGAAATCAATGGACGGACACTCGCTTATCAAGTCGATCAGATCAAGACGGTAGAACCGACTGATACAAAAGATCTGAGAATCGAAAAAGGGCAGGATTTCGTGACACTCCTAACTTGTACACCTTATATGGTCAACAGTCATCGCTTACTTGTCAGAGGGCACCGGGTTCCTTATCATGCAAAAGAAGTTCAAAAAGAAGTACGGAAAGTATCCGAGAACAAACGATTTTTCCTGTATGGATTGTTAGCTGCATGTATACTGATTTTCCTCCTTCTTATATATCTTTTTCGTCAATCGTTCAAAATAAGAAACAGAAGTTAGCTATTCCTCATTTCTATAATATATCTATTCGAATCGTTCCGTAAACAAACAGGCTGAAGTTTGAAAAAGAAAACTTCAGCCTGTTTTTATGATGATATCAAAGAGAGCCTATCAAACACTATCTTTCTTATTACTAAATGAGGATCTTTTCTTAAGTTTTCCGATATTCTTTAAGAAGGCCTTTTTGCATCAATTCTTGTTTGTTTTTCAAGTTGCGGATATTCTCTTCAAAATTTTGAGAATATATCACTGAGAATAACGTATTTAATACGTAATCGAAGGCAATTTGAGAGGAGAAAGTCGCTACTTTAGCAAAATCATATTCCTCCTGCGATATAACAAGACACATATCAGCCTGTTTGGCCATTTCTGAATGCTGATTTCCGGTAATCAGCAAGGTAGGGGCCTCTACATGCTTCAAATAGGTCATTATTCGTTCATAATGATGGATGCGACCGCTGTAGCTAATAAAAATGGCGCAATCCTCGCTAGTCAAATTGGCTGCATTCCAAGAAGAATCACTGTATTCTTCAGCCATGATCAAAAACTTATTCAACTTGACCATTTTATTCTGGAATTTCCTTGCCGTGATTTGAGAATCACCTTTTGCAAAAAGAAAGATTCGCTGTGCCTTGTTCAATACTTTACCGATTTGATCTAAATCTTCTTGTTCAATCTGCAATTGTGCTTTTTTTATTGACTGGATCGATAAATCCGCCATTTTCTTTGCAATTTGCTGAGTGCTATCTTCACTTGAAAAAGGAAAATTAGGATCAATCGTTTGATTGAACTGAGCAATCAATTGATGAACTTCCCGCCCCAGCTCGAAACGGAATTCTTTAAATCCGCTGAATCCCATTTTTTTGCATAAACGAATGATAGCTGAATGGGAAGTATACGTAGCTTTTGCTAATTCTTCAATCGTCATGTAGACTGCAGCTTCGATATTCCTACGGATGTAATCGGCAATCCGTTTCTCTGTCGTGGTAAACAACTCTTGTTTTGTTAGTTTTTCTTCAATAAGCATGATCTGACCTCCAAATTCTATCTTACTGATAAACACTTGGTTCCGCTACTATCTTTTTGATTTTTATCCTTACTTTGAACATTAATTTCATCAAACCGAATAATAACAAGTGTTTTTCTGAACTTTTTTACCAGAATAGCTATTATAAATACTTTCTGCGCTTTTCTAGGATATACTGAAAACATCAATAAAAGGAGGCACCACTCATGCTTACAATCGCTTATCTTGGCAATGGAAAGAGTACAAATCGCTATCATTTGCCTTTTTCAAGAAAACTTACGAACAAAATCAATATCAAAAAAATTTTTTCCCCATCTGAACCAGTGTGGAAAACATTCGAAGACATCGAATATACTGATCAGCTGTCTGATCTTTGGGATGATCCTGAGATCCAATTAGTTGTCATCACTACACCTAGTCAATTTCATTATGAATATGGAAAAATGGCACTCGAACATGGTAAGAATGTACTAGTAGAGAAACCTTTTGCAGAAACGTCAAAGGAAGCAGAAGAGTTATTTGCATTAGCAAAAGAAAAAGGGCTATTTATCCAATGTTACCAAAACAGACGGTTCGATTCTGATTTCTTGACAGTCCAAAAAGTAATCGAAAGCGGAAAATTAGGGGATATTTTAGAAGTAGAAATGCATTATGATTATTTCAGACCGGAAGTACCAGAAAATACGCATGAATTTTCTACTGCGAACAGCTATTTATATGGACATGCTTGTCATACAGTAGATCAAGTTCTTTCTTATTTCGGCGAACCAGATGATATCAGCTATGATGTACGTCAACTTTTAGGGAAAGGACGAATGAATGATTACTTCGATCTGGATTTTTTCTATGGAAATATGAAAATTTCGATAAAATCCAGTTATTTCCGCATCAAAGAACGTCCAAGTTTCGTCGTTTACGGAAAAAAAGGGATGTTCGTGAAACAAACAAAAGATCGACAAGAAGAACATCTGAAAATGTTTTACATGCCTGATCATGAAGACTTTGGTATCGATTTGCCCGAACATTATGGTGTATTGACCTATATAGATGAACAAGGGAGTTATCATGAAGAAAAAGTAATTTCCGAGGTTGGTGATTACAGCCGTGTCTACGAAGGGATTTACGAGACATTAGTTAATGGCGCAGAAAAAGTCATCAAAGATGAAGAAACAATCTTACAAATGAAAATTTTGGAAGAAGGAATCAAAAGCATTCAAGAATCAGAAGGAAAAATATGACATATTTGTAAGAATCGGGTTTGTTTTTTGACGCATAAACTGTCTTATTGTACGATGAAAAAGTATAGAATTACTAGGAGGAACCAACATGACAAATTATGACGGTGAAAAACACAAACGATTAAGAGGTTCAATGGCCCCTAAAACAGAAGAAGAAGTGGCTTTAGCAGGAACTAATTCTGGTGAAACAGAAGACAAAGAAGAATCATTAGCTGGCACAAACTCTGGTGAAACAGAAAATAAAGAAACAGCTTTATCTGGTTCAAATTCTGTAGAAGAGGAAACAAAGCCTAATGAGCCCAATCACTTTGAAAAAGATATCGAAAAAGCGGTTGAAGATGTCAAAGAAAAATTTGAAGAACTGACCTCAAAAAATAAACATGATCATCATTGATCGGACGAAATCAATTCATAAAAGCAGGAGACATTTGGTCACCTGCTTTTTTTCTGTATCCATTCGATAGAAATCGTTCGGTACAGTCGTAAAAAAAATCCAACTGTAAGTTGTACCAAACACCCCTCGATTTAAAAGCGCTACCATACTAGAATATAAGTAGGAGGTGAACAGCGCTGTGAACTACAAAATTAGTTATCTCCTGAAAACACCAAGAGAAATCAGTCTAGAAAAAGCAGCAGAGATCATCGAAGTAAATACAAGCGAGGCGATCAAACAATTAACTCCTTTTGCCGAATATGTGGATGATACCCATATCCGTATAAAGAAATTCCGAGCAATCGACTGGGCAGAAAAATTTTTGGATATTACTCGATTTGAAGCTGTGTATACCGAACAAGAGCGAAGAGATCTTCTTTATTTGATGGTTTATTCGACTGCAACGTCTGTTTCTGTTTTTCATTTTCAAGATTTTCTTCAGGTTTCTAAAGGGACAGTCCTGTCAGATATCAAAAAGATAAGAAATGAATTAGAAGTGGAAGATTGTCAGCTGTCGTATACTAGGAAAACTGGTTTTAGGCTGCTAGGGTCAGAAGCAATATTAAGAAGAGAAGCAAAAAATCGCACTGCTCGTTTGATGCAGTCACTTGCTGGAAGATTTGGGCTCACGTATTTAACCGCAACCCTTTCCATTGATTATTACGCCAAAGTTAGAGATTTGCTAGATAAAACGATTTCACTATCAGATCTTCGATTCGCACCAAATCGAATGGATGAATTAGCTTATTATTTGAGTTTGACAACCATTCGAATTGGAAAAACATCCATGGAACTGGTAAAAGATGCTGAACTGTTGGCTTCTCTTGCAGTCACTGACATTAGTCGACAAGTATTGACTGGCCTTGGCTATTCCGAACATCAAAATTCGGAGATTATATTTTTCTCTCTTTGCTTAGCATCGATCGTTGAAGAAGATGTCCAGGAGCCTGCACTTGATTTTTTGCTGGAATGTTCTTCAGAAGTCATCCATCGCATGGAATTCCTGATGGCCGTAGAATTTGCTTCGTTTCGTGAATTATTGATGAATGTCTTTTATCACTTGGTCCCTGCCTATTTTCGTATTTCCTATTCTTTTTATTTACCTAATGTGATGATCGATCAAATTAAGCATCAATATGCTTCCATCTACGAAATGACAAGAAAAGCATTACTTCCGTTAGAAAGACGAATAGGGAAGAGCATCCCTGAAGAAGAGATTGGTTTTTTCACTATACTATTTGGCGGAGAGATCAGAAAAGCGGACGCAGAAGAAAGAAATAGAAAAATAAGAGCCGTGAGCGTCTGTCCAAGTGGCATTAGCTCTTCATTGATCTTAAAAAGTGAACTTCAGCAATTATTCCCGATGATCTTTTTTACAGAGACTAATTCAGCTGACCGCTTACACGAGGTTGACGAAACTTCTTACGATATTATTTTTTCTACTGTACCTCTCACACTTACTGATAAGAAAAAGTCTCTCTATGTTCTGCATCCAATCATGACTGACTTGGAAAAAAATCAGCTGATCAATCAAGTACAAAGAGATTGGCTGATACCAGGATTTTCAATGCCTTCTGCCCAAGAATTGTTGTCGGCGCTACTGCCTTATATCGAATTAAAAGAAGGCGTAGACGAAGAAAAGCTCTATCAAGTATTAAATCGTAAAATGAACAAACTTTTAGAAAAGAAGGAGGATCAACGTCCTATGCTATCTGAATTATTAACAGAAGAAATGATCCAATTATCGGATCAACCAAAAAACTGGCAAGAAGCAATCACATTTGCCGCACAGCCGCTATTATCGCTGGTAGCCCTGATGTATGTCCTACAAAGATACGAATTTTTGCTTTACCAGCTGGACAAGTCAGCCATTTTCCACATGGATGTTTTTGTCCATTAATTTCTACATACCCAACTCCTTGGATCGTCACTTTAAACATGGAAGGTTGATCAAGAAAGTAATATCTCTTAAACTTGACGTTCCGATGGCAATCATCCATGTACCAGTACGCTGGCCAGTCAAAACCTCGTTCTTCCCGTTGGAAATTTTGTAGCAGTCCATGGCGGATCTCAAAGTCTCCAGGATACCAAAGCCATCTATCTTTATGTTTTTCATTTGTCATTTTACACGACCTCCATCAAATTTATTTTGTTGTCAATTGTTCCTTTATTTCTTCATCTACTCTTATCACTGTCTTTCTATTCGTCCTGTGTACTACTAGAAGGCTAATAAGCGCGCTAATCAACAGCAAGATACTGCCATTGACGAAAACAGCAAGTGTTTTACTCCCAAGAGAAGCAAAAGAGAGAAAGAGCAAACCATATGGTGCAATGAAAGTACCTAAATTAGCGCCAACCAATAAGATTGAAGTATTGAAACTCTCCGCGTACTTGGGCGCTTGGATACTTACTTGGTTGAATAAGTAAGGAATGAATAACGAAAAAGAAATTCCTGTTAGGATCGCACCAAACCCAATCACATACAGGTTTATCACAGTGGCAATCAATACAAAGCCGATTCCCATCAGTAGTAAAGAAAGTGTAAGCATATAGCGATGTGCTTTTGTCTGAAGCCAGCCAAAACAAACTCCGGCAGCCATACTTGCCAATTGCATGATTGTTAAGATATTCGCTGCATTAGTTTCGTTTCCTAGAGAATAAGTCGTCAGGACTGTGGCTAATTTAATCGATACAGCATTATATACCACGATGACCAGCAAGAGAAAAATACCATAACTAATCATTTTAGGATTCGTTTTGATTACTTGTCTTGTTGGGGCTGTGCCATGTGATTGAAGTTCAGTTGTTTCAGGTGTAGGAACAAACAAAACAAACAAGACAAGAATAGGTAAGCTGATGGCGTAGACTAAAAAGGTATATTGCCAACCGAACTGTACTAGCTGTCCTGCAACAAATGTCATTAAAGCTGCACCAAATCCTTGAAATGCACTTTGAAAACCAATCATAGAGGCTCGTTCATCTCCGTGATAAAAGGCAGCAATCATGCTGACTGCCAAAGAATTGATCAATCCAAAGCCAATACCTAGTCCAGCTCTTGAAGCTAAGACAATACTGTAACTTTGTGAGAAGAGGGGGAGGATACCACAAATCGATGCAATCACTAATCCGATGATCACAGTTTGTTTTTGTCCGATTTTCCTAGCAATAAAACTACTAATCAAAACAAAAATAGTGACCATAAAAGAGGGAGCAGTCGTTAATAATTCAACAGCAGATAAAGAACGCGTGGCATAAGTAGCTGACATACTGGGAATTGCAGACGTGACTGCACCAGCAGAAGTCAAAATAAGAGAGACTGACAGCAGAGAAAATTTCATCATCTTTTTATTCATAAGCATGTTCTTTTCATTTTTGTAAGCGCTTATCAAAAATATAGTATGAAGTGGTTATTCTCTCAATAGCGGAATCACAGGAAGTTCATGTCCCAACCATAGAAAGTCTTTATGAAACCAAAAATAGCTTTGCATATAATAGCAGTACAGCGTAAACTAATAAGCGAAAGAAACCACTTACAAAAAGGAGGGAGTCAATTGGAACTAGCTGAATTAGACATTTTTTTGCGTAACGAAGAATCAATCGAAACTCTGCAGCGTGAACAAGGAATGAATATCAATGATTTAAACTTAGCTTACCATCTTCAGACACCGCCAAAAATCCACCGAGGGGATCTATTTCAACAGGGAAATATTCATATCAGTAAACACCGTCGATATGCGGAAGTTCCCGAGCATACACATGATTTTGTTGAAATCAATTATATGTATAGCGGTACATGTTTACAAATTATTAATGGAGAAAGGATAGAGATGGAAGAAAGTGACGTGGTGATCATTGATAAAGAAGCTACTCAAAGAATCGAAGGATATTTTAATCAACATCTTATTAAAAGAAGAAACCTTATCTACAGAGATATTGAATCATTTGGCAAGCACAAATAATCTACTTTCTTCTTTTTTGATCAATGCATCAAAAGAAAAAGGGGAACATACACAATTCATTCATTTTCGCGGCGGAAAAACAAGTCGTTTGACGCATTTGATTGAAAATATGCTGTTGATTTATTTTGATACATACAGTCATAAGATCCGATCGTTAAATCTCTATACATCACTATTACTGATCGAATTGACTCATTTATTAGAACAACAAAGCTTTTCATCAGCAGATGGATGCGCAGAAAATGAGATGCTTAGAGTATTAGATTATATCGATAAGCATTTTACTTCTTGTACGTTAAAAGAAACAGCAGCTCATTTTGGCTACAATCCGGTCTATCTTAGTAATAAATTGAAAATGTATTTTGATGCTTCCTTTCAAGAACTGGTTCTAAAGAAAAAATTCGACTTTGCGTTGGAATTGATTCAAGAAACGAGTTTTTCGTTGGAAGAAATCGCTAATCGTATCGGATATAAACAAACGACTTCTTTATTCAAATTATTCAAAAAGTATTCAATATGTACTCCCAATGAATGGAGAAACAAACATTAAGAAGAAAATCTTTCACTAAAGCATATGAAGGAAAATTGTTTTAGGTGCGGTTGCTGTCTTATTATATCGTTGCAGCGAATTTTTTTTGGATTTATTTTCAGTTCTAAACTTTTGGTTGTATTATCAGGGGATATAGGTGTAAACATTTGTCATTTATCTGTTATGCGTATTCAGGAATTCGTTTCCATTAAAAATTATAATAACAACTATTATAATTAACATGTTGATAAAATGAATAAACAAGACTATACTTTTCATGAAAGTAACAAATAGTTATGAAAAGGAGCTGTTTATTCATGAAAAAAACAAGTCGTAAAGTAGTAATCGTCGGTACAGGTTTTGTTGGAACAAGTATCGCTTATGCAATGATCAACCAAGGAATCTCTAATGAATTAGTATTGATCGATGTGAATCAAGAAAAAGCAGAAGGGGAAGCATTGGACCTTTTAGATGGTATGGCTTGGGGCGATGAAAATGTGGCTGTATGGTCAGGTGGCTATGAAGAATGTAAAGATGCTGATATCGTTGTTATCACAGCTGGTATCAACCAAAAACCTGGTCAATCTCGTTTAGATTTAGTTAAAACAAATGCGTCAATCATGCGCCAAATCGTAAAAGAAATCATGGGATCAGGATTCGACGGTATTATCGTTGTTGCTTCAAACCCAGTAGATATTTTGACATATATCGCTTGGAACGAATCTGGTCTGCCAACATCACGTGTTATCGGTACTGGAACAACATTGGATACAACTCGTTTCCGTAAAGAAATCGCATTGAAATTAAAAGTTGACCCACGCAGCGTCCACGGCTATATCTTAGGTGAACATGGTGATTCAGAAGTTGCTGCATGGTCACATACAACTGTCGGTGGTAAACCAGTGTTTGAAATTGTAGAAAAAGACCATCGTATTGCCCAAGATGAATTAGATGTGATTGCTGATAAAGTCCGTAATGCTGCTTATGAGATCATTGATCGTAAAAAAGCAACTTACTATGGTATTGGTATGAGTACTGCACGTATCGTAAAAGCTATCTTGAATAACGAACAAGCTGTATTGCCTGTATCTGCTTATTTAACTGGTGAATACGACGAAAAAGATATCTTTACAGGTGTGCCATCAATCGTTGACGAAAATGGTGTTCGTGAAGTTGTTGAATTATCAATCAACGAAGAAGAAAAAGCAATGTTCAGCAAATCAACAAGTGCTTTAAGAGAAGTATTGAACACTGTATTATAAGAAACAATGAATATGAACTAAAAATCCTAAAACTGCTTAACAGCTGAAATAGCTGTTAAGCAGTTTTTTATTGATATCTAATAGGTAAGCAAATAAACAGAATGGTTAAAATTAATCGGTCCAAAAATGTATCCGTACATATGAACATATGAAATTTAATCTGTTGATTACAATAAGCGAATCGTTATCAATGTTTATCTGTGGTTAATTAAAAAATCCTTCCGCAACGGCAAATACAATGATTCATATCTAATTCGTTCATATTTGATTAACTGAATAAAGAAACTGGTTTTTATCATTCAATTAAACGACAAAAAAAGTAAGAAAAACTGCAAAATTTTTTTATAATTTTGCATAAGCAGATTTTGATGGAAAAATGACGATTTTTGATAAAAAACCGTTCGAGAGAGGTTTATCATTTTTTGAATCTACTTTGTATAATATATATTATGTAAACTAAAATATATAAAAAACCAGTCCACTAGTTCTAAACCACTATTTCCTACTATCCACTCTTTTGTATTCCTTTTAAATCAATTATTTCAAAATTAATCCATATTTTTATGAAAAAACTATTTTGTATGATTAACCATACAAAAAAATCAGCATATTCCTTCATGACATGCTGATCTAATTGAGAAATAAAGTTTTTAATTCGTTCATTTTATTGCGGTTTGTCGTAAATAATTGGTTATCTTGGACTTTAGTGAATCGAAATCCAATGAACTAGTGGTAATCATTATGATAAAATCAACAGCTTCTTGACGAGAAAAAGCAACTGGACAATTATTCAATTGAAGAAACAACAACATGGCAACAAGAGCAGTTCGTTTATTGCCATTATGAAAAGGATGTTTTTTAGCTAAATTAATTGCTAAAATCATAGACTTCGGGATAGAGTTCTTGATTAAATACTGCTTGTGAAGGCTGTTTAACAGCCATATCTAATGCATTGGCATCTTTTACACCGATCATTTCGCCTGGCGAGTGACGTAAAATAACTTTCGCGTTGATTTTGATAATTTCTTTAGTCGAAAGATACCTCATAAATCAACCAAATCTTTTAACGCGTCTTCATATTGATTCATGATCGAATCAACTAATGAATCAATATCAGGTTCTTCTTGTGCTTTGATCATTCGTACAGAACCATCAGATTGAAAAACATAACTGATTGCGTCACCTGTCTGCACACCCATGAATTCTTTTACTTCTGGTGGGATAGTTGTTACATCGCTATTGCCAGATTTTCTAATTTTATACTTTTTCATTTTTTTCATATTTCGCCACCCTCTATACCATTCTCATTCTATAGTAAGTACATTATATCCAAGTATATACTTTTAATCAATGTATACCCGTGGTGCTAGTTAATTTTTTCCTAGAGGAAAATGTCTAAACATGTTGG
>OLQZ01000304.1_pt1 | contig 18109 bp, 10 predicted proteins | sample 1643191 | NCBI WGS metagenome assembly OLQZ01 (sample SAMEA3136768, study PRJEB25190) | human gut metagenome | biome: human gut; feature: human-associated habitat; material: faeces | place: Austria | collected 2013
GATAATGAAGCGCGGTTGAAAATGGAAGTATGTGGAGTCTGTCATACGGATTTACACGTTAAGAATGCAGATTTTGGCGATGTTAGCGGTTGTACCTTAGGTCACGAAGGAATTGGGATTGTGACGGAGGTTGGAAAAGACGTTACTAGTTTAAAAATTGGTGATCGTGCATCTGTTGCATGGTTTTATGAAGGCTGCGGGCATTGCGAATATTGTACTTCTGGTCGAGAAACGCTTTGTCGTTCAGTAAAAAATGCTGGATATACAGTTGATGGTGCCATGGCCGAAGAATGCATCGTCACAGACGGTTATGCAGTGAAAGTGCCAGAAAATTTAGCATCAGAGCCAGCTTCCTCTATTACTTGTGCAGGGGTAACAACCTACAAAGCGATAAAAGAATCTGGGATTCGTCCAGGTCAATGGCTAATGATTTCAGGATTAGGTGGGCTAGGTAATCTAGCTTTACAATATGCCAAGCATGTCTTTAATGCAAAAGTAGTAGCTGTTGATGTGAATGATAATCAGTTAACTTTTGCGAAAGAAATGGGTGCTGATCTTTTAATTAATCCAGTTAAAGATCCTGATTTTGCTGCACAACTTCAAAAAGAAATTGGCGGTGTCCATGCAGCAGTAGTCACTGCGGTAGCTAAATCAGCATTTAATGGCGCAGTCGATGCAGTCCGTGCGGGAGGAACGGTTGTCGCCGTTGGATTGCCTGTTGAGACAATGGATTTATCTATTCCACGTCTTGTTCTTGATGGCATTCACGTAGTCGGATCGTTAGTTGGAACCCGTCAAGATTTAAGAGAAGCTTTCCAATTCGGTGCAGAAGGAAAAGTTGTTCCTGTTTGTCAAACACGCCAACCAGAAGAAATTAATGCTATTTTTGAAGAAATGGAACAAGGAAAAATTCGCGGGCGCATGGTCATTGATTTTCGCAGTTAATTTAGTTTTTTAGTGATTCGTTGATTTAATCTGAAAACCATGAAAGGATGGATGGAATGTTTGCGAATCTTACTCTCCGTGAGAGACGACTGCTTAAACAAGCACAAGTGGGAGCCACAATTAGCTTTATTCTTTTGTTTGTACCAATTCTGACAATCAGTCTTTTGCATACTAGTGACTTATTAGCAAAATGGCTAGGTATAGTTGGGGTAATTATGGTTTTACCATTGTTGTATTTTGCGTGGCAGATTTTAAAGATAGCCTATAAAGATCAAAAAGATAATCCAACGCCTCCTTTGTGGGTTCCGAAAGTTTATGGGATTGGGCTTTCGATCAATCCCTATCACCGGTTTGGAAAGTTAATTTTTATATTGCTAGCGGTACTGATAGTTGGCATCATCATTAGTTTGCTTTTCACACCAGCAAGCCAAATCAATCACTAAAAAACGAGTAATTAACACCCTCTTGCTGAGCAGGAGGGTGTTGATTATTTTTAAATAGACTAGATTTGAGCAACAGGTATTAGATTTTTGAAAAAGTCTTTCTTTTTCTGATGTAGATATTTTCGCAATAAAATCATCATTATAAGTGAATTAACAGGTTTATCAAGGGTTAATACTTGTTAATGGTGGCTGCTATAATTAACCGTTGACAAACACAAAAAAACCATCATACGATAATTATGTTATTAAAAAAGTGAAAAATTGGTAGTCAACAAATGAAAACGCATTCATTAGGAAATTATGATTCTGTACTAAAATTTTTATATAAGATGAAAATAGATTGTTTTCATTTAATATTTTATTGAAAGGATGTGTTTATGAAGGGGTTACTGAAACTGACTTTCTAACAGTCTCAGTAAACTAAGAAAATCGTTATGACTTTTCATCTGGATAAAACTTTGTTGGGTTTTGGATTTTGTGAGTAATTTTGTCGGAACTATTCTATGGGGAGCAATTTTAAGGAGGAAAAAATGAACAAAGAGTATCAGGGTAAAAAAATTTACGGTAAAAAGCACTGGTTGACATTTTTATTAGTGAGTTCGTCTGTATTGGCGTTCCATTCGTTTGTTACGATGGATTCTCAAGTGGTTGATGCGCAAGAGCAAACAGCAAAAGAAGACGTAGCTGATTCAGCAACGTCAGTCGGAGCAATTGTGTCGATTGAAAAAGCGGAGAAAAACTTTGTCATTACGTATGCTTCTGGAAAAAAAGCACAAATTAGTATTTTAAACGACCATCTTTTTCGCTATCATCTAGATCCAACTGGTAAATTTGAAGAATATCCAACGCCAAATGATCCAAAGCATGTTGCGAAAATTACGGCTAAAACAATGGCCGACTATGGTACACAAGCCTTTGAGCAAACGAACGTCACAGATTCAGGAAACCAATTTATTCTAGAAAATAATGGTTTAAAAATTATGTTCGAAAAAGAAAGCGCTTTAATGAAGGTTCTAGACAAGAAAAAGAATCAAGTTATTTTAGAAGAAACCGCTCCGCTATCCTTTAAAAATGATAAAGCTACACAAACGTTAAAACAAAGTAGTCAAGAAAATTATTTTGGCGGAGGAACTCAAAATGGTCGATTTACGCATAAAGGAACAGCTATCCAGATTGTCAATACGAACAATTGGGTAGATGGCGGAGTAGCATCGCCTAACCCATTTTATTGGTCAACTGCAGGGTATGGCGTTGTTCGAAATACATGGAAACCTGGCAACTATGATTTTGGAAGTCATGATCCACAAACAACCACAACAACGCACGAAGGAACAGATTTTGATGCTTTTTATTTCTTTAATGATTCCTCAGCAGGTATTTTAAAAGATTACTATGAATTAACCGGGAAACCAGCTTTGATGCCAGAATACGGGTTCTATGAAGCGCATTTAAACGCGTATAATCGGGACTATTGGGTAAAAGTAGCAGAAGGAACCGCGGGAGCAGTTAAGTTTGAAGATGGTAATTTTTACAAAGAATACCAACCAGGCGATCTAGGAAACTTAAATGGCACGCTAGAATCTTTAAATGGAGAAAAAGAGAATTATCAATTTTCTGCACGCGCAGTTATTGATCGATATAAGAAAAACGATATGCCGTTAGGGTGGTTCTTGCCAAATGACGGCTACGGTGCTGGCTATGGCCAAACAGATTCATTGGACGGCGATGTACAAAACTTAAAAGAATTTACAGAGTATGCTCAAGCCAATGGTGTTGAAGTGGGGCTGTGGACTCAATCTAATCTCCATCCAGCGGATCCTAAAAATCCTAAAAAAGGAGAACGGGATATTGCGAAAGAAGTTAGTGTCGCTGGTGTTAAAGCTCTCAAAACTGACGTGGCGTGGGTCGGGTATGGGTATTCCTTTGGCTTAAATGGTGTAGAAGATGCCGCGAATGTTTTTGTAAAAGAAACAGACGGCGCAGTTCGTCCGATGATTGTTTCATTAGATGGTTGGGCCGGAACCCAACGGCACGCTGGTATTTGGACAGGCGATCAAACGGGTGGTCAATGGGAATATATTCGCTTCCATATCCCAACATATATCGGGACTTCGTTGTCTGGACAACCAAATGTCGGTTCAGATATGGATGGAATTTTTGGTGGAAAAAATAAAGAGGTCAACATACGTGATTTCCAATGGAAAACTTTTACACCAGTGCAGCTAAATATGGACGGCTGGGGCTCCAATCCAAAAACGCCATTTGCTTTTGATCAAGAAGCCACAGATTTGAACCGAGCGTATCTAAAATTAAAATCAATGATGATGCCTTATAACTACAGTATTGCCAAGGAATCAGTTGATGGACTACCAATGGTACGGGCCATGGCTTTAGAATTTCCTAATGAAGGAACAGCATATACAAAAGATTCTCAATACCAATATATGTGGGGACCCAATTTACTCGTTGCCCCAATTTATAATGGCAATCAAGATGAGGCAGGAAATTCAATCCGTGATGGAATCTACTTACCAGATGAAAAACAAGTCTGGGTTGACTTATTTACAGGCGAAAAATATCAAGGTGGCCGTGTCTTAAATGGAGTAAAAACACCGCTGTGGAAGGTGCCCGTTTTCGTCAAAGATGGCAGTATTATCCCAATGACGAATCCAAACAACAATCCAAAGGAAATCCAACGAGATCAACGATCTTTCTTGATTTATCCAAATGGCGCCACTTCTTTTAATATGTATGAAGATGACGGAATTTCAACTAGTTATGAAGCTGGGCAATCAGCTACGACTAAAATAAATAGTCAAGGCCCTAAATCAAACGAAAAAGGGGATCTGACCGTTACTATCGAACCGACAAAAGGAAGTTATAGTGGCTTTGGTGATGAACGAAGCACCACGCTTGATTTGCTAGCTTCAGAAGCGCCCGAAAGCGTAACAGCAATGGTGGGGGGAACAGAAGTAACCTTGAAACAAGCAGCTAATAAAGAAGAATTTTTAGCTGGTACAAATCTATATTATTTTGATAAAGAATTCCAAGTGAATCAGTATCTTTCTGAAGCTTCAGGAGAAAAACTGAACCAATCAGCGTTATCAGTAAAACTAGCGAAACAATCTGTGACCGCCAAAGATGTTCAAATAACTGTCAAAGGTTTCATTAATAAAGGAACGGTTGACGGAGGAAATACAACGGTCGATGACCAGTTAACTATTCCGGCAAATGTCGCAATCAATGAAGAAAAAACAACGCCATCTTCTTTGACTCTTCAATGGGATCAAGTAACTGAGGCAACAAGCTATGAAGTAGAGCGTGACGGAACTGTTTTCGGAAATATTCAAACGAATACAGCAACATTTGATGGATTTTCCTTCCTAAGCGAACATACTTTTCGAGTTCGAGCTGTTGGAAAAAACGGGGTCTCTGAATGGAGTGAACCGATTAAAGGAAAAACACAAGATGATCCCTATAAAGAAACAATTAATCAAGTCAAAGCAACAAGTAATTTACCAGAACAACCAGGCGCAGAATTGAAGAAATTAACAGATAAAGATTTGAGTACAGGTTGGCATACGAACTGGTCAACCGGCATCGCTAATCCAAGTGATGGAAATTTCTTGTCTTTAAAATTTGATCTTGGTGCGGAGTATCATATGGATAAAATTGAATACTTGCCAAGAGACAATGCCGGCAACGGAAATATTTTGCAACTCCAGTATCGGACGTCGAAAGATGGAGCTAATTGGACAGAGTTTTCAGAACCTATTAACTGGAAGCAAGATGCTTTGACAAAAACCATTGAAACGAAGGAGCAAGCGTATCGTTTTGTTGAAATGAAGGTATTAAAATCGGTGGGTAATTTTGGCTCTGGTCGTGAGATGCTCTTTTACAAACAACCAGGAACAGAAGGAATCTTACATGGAGACATTACTAATGATGGAACGATTGATGAAAATGATGCAATGAGTTATCGAAACTATACAGGCTTAGAATCTGTGGACAGTGACTTTAATGGCTATGTTGAAAAAGGCGATTTAAATAAAAATGGGGTAATTGATGCTTATGATATCAGTTATGTTTTACGACAATTAGATGGTGGGATTGAGATACCTGATGTCGAAGAAATTGCGGGCGGTTTATCCCTTGCTGTGGTTAATGAAAATGGCAAGGATACCTATCTTCCTGGCGATACATTAACCTTTACACTTAAAGGTCAAGACTTAAAAAACATTAATGCGTTAAGCACAAAAATGTCCTTTGATTCTAGCAAATTTGAACTTGTCGGTCAGCCTGCAACCACGAATAATACAAAACAAATGGAAAATTATTCTAAATATCGGAAACATTCAAATGGTGTGGAGAATCTATATTTAGTTCTTAGTAATCAAGGAAATAAACAATTGTTAAATGGTTCAATGGACTTAGTTACCTTTAAAGTTAAAGTAAAAGAAACAACTCGCGTAAAACATGCGACAACTGTTGAGCAGCCATTACAATTTGATATGAGTCAAGGCTTATTAGTAGGCCAAGGATTCCAACAAGCCACACTTTCAGATTTTTCTGTAACAGTGAAGCCCACAGAGCTAGTAGATAAAGAGTTATTACAAGCGCTAATTACGCTAAATCAAGCACGTGTCGAAAAAGAATATACGCCTGAAACTTGGGCAATTTTTAAACCAGTCTTAGATGAGGCAGTAGCTGTTCTAGCCAATGAACAAGCCACACAGACAGACGTTTCTGCTGCTGTGGAAAACCTAGAAAAGGCTGCAAGTCAGTTGGAAAAAATGCCTGATGTAGCGAATAAAGCTGATTTAGAAAAAGCAATTCAAGAGGGGCTGGCGAAGAAACCAAGTGATGGGCAAGAATTCACCGAAGAAACTAAAAAAGTTCTCGAAGACTCATTAGCAGCAGCTCAAAAAGTATTTGCTCAAGAAAAAGTTACCCAAGAAGAAATAGACCAAGCGACTAAAACATTGCGTGAAGCAATTGCACAATTAAAAGAACAACCCGTCGCCGTTGATAAGGAAACCTTAAAAGAGAAAATCGCTCAAGCTCGAGGAAGAAAGCCGGAAGAAGGATACCAATTTACAAAAGAAACAGAAAAACAATTGCAAGAAGCAGTTCAAGCGGCTGAAGCAATCGTAGCGAAAGAAACGGCGACAAAAGAAGAAGTCTCTGAGGCTCTAAACGCATTGGAAACTGCAATGGCTCAATTAAAAGAAGTACCCCTTGTAAATAAAGACCAATTACAAGAAGTAGTCAAACGAGCGCAGCAAGTCACTCCAAGTGAAGGGCACCAATTTACTGCCTCCTCGTTACAAGATTTACAAAAAGCGCTTTTAGCAGCTAAAAACACATTGGAAAACCCAGCAGCTAATCAAAAAATGATTGATGAAGCGGTTGCTGAATTAACTAGTGCCATCGATGGGTTACAAGAAGAAGCGTTAGTTACAGATAAAAAAGCCTTAGAGGCAATGATAGCCAAAGCAAAAGCAATCAAACCATCTGCCGGAAAAGAATTTACCAGCGAGTCTAAAGCGCGCTTAACTGAAGCAATTGACCAAGCGGAAGGGATTTTAGCTGATAAAAATGCTCGGCAAGAACAAATTGATACTGCTGAAAAAAATGTAAAAACTGCTTTGGATAGTTTAGAGGAACAAGTCCTTCAAGCGGATAAAACAAAGTTGAGAGAACTGCTTCAAAAAGCAGAAACCTTGAAACCTAAAGCAGGAAAACAATTTACAAAAGCATCGCAAGAAGCTTTAGCTGAAGCAATTAAACAAGCAAAAGCACTTGTTGAGGACCCAAGTGCGACGCAAGAAGCTGTGGACAAATGTTTAAGTATTTTAGCACAAGCCATTGAAGCAATGGCAGAAGAGCCAATCAGTAGCAACTCTACAGGCAACAATAGAAATCATGGCACGGTTAGCGGGACTGGTAGCGTAACCAGTCCAGGAAAGGGCACAGCAGCAGGTGGAACGACAACAAAAACCACCACTTCTGGTACTTTGCCAAAAGCAAATGAAGTTGTTTCGCCAATCTGGTCAATCAGTGGTTTTCTATTGATAGTAAGTATTGGTTTAGGAAAATTATTCTTCAAAAATAAAAAAGACCAAAATTAGCGTATCATTAACTTACAAGGCGCATTTGTACAAAAACAGTGTGCAAATGCGCAAGTAAGTAATAGGAGAGGATTTTTACGAATGAAAAGAAAGAAAATCAAGAATCAACTACTTGTTTTAACAAGTATTCTCGTTCTTCTGAGTTTGGAAGTCGCTCCAGTTGTTACGTTGGCTGCAGAATTACCAAGTAGCTCGCTACAAACAGCTCTGTCCTCGGAAACGACAATTACTTCGGAAGAAAAAGTAATTGAAACAACCGAAACAACCGAAACAACTGAAACAACTGTTGCTACATCGACAACGTCCACTAGTAGTTCGTCATCTGAATCAAATAGTTCTACCGATACGACTACCGAATCAACGAGTCATTCAACGACAGAAACGACAACCACAAATACTAGTTCTGAAACAAAAAAAGAACCTACAGAGCCAACGGTATCATCAGAAATCACGCAGCCTATTGAACAATCGCAACCACCACAAGTTCAACCACCACAAGTTCCTGTGACCAAGCAAGAACCTGAAGAACCTATTCAAGTTCCTGAAGCCACCAATAACGTTGTTGAAGAAAATCAGGCTGTATCGTTAAATCCGTCCCTCAAAGTAGATGAAATAGCTTCTTCAAATTTAAAAGGCTACGAACTTCCACTGTTGTCGTCTTTTGGCGAAAAGAAACGGGCAGTCGTGGTGGCTGAAGCATTAAGACACATTGGGAAAACAAAAAAAGAATTTAATTTGACGGAGCAAGCATTGACCAGTAGTTTCCTTGTCCAAAAAATTTACCAACAATTATTTAAAATAGACATTGGCAGTACACCGCAAGAACAAATGACATTTGGTAAAGTTCGTTCTATAGAGGAGGCAGAACCTGGTGATCTGATTTTTTGGCAAACAGCTGAAGGAAAAACGCTTCAAAATGGTGTTTATCTTGGCCAAGGAAAATATTTAATTGCCGCAGCGGAAGCGGATTCTAAAGAGAAACCAGAAGTAATCGCTCAGTTAGAGAATATCTATACTGCCAAACAACAACCAGACTCAAAAGAGGAAAAACGCTTGGTAGTGACTAATCCTTTTAAGGAGTTCATATTAACGGAGTATGGCAAAGAAGTTTTAGCAACATATGGTGCGTCATTTGAAATGCAGAAGTCAGAACAAACCACAGCGTTTATTAAAAAAATTGGTGAGACAGCCAGAGAACTTGGCGAAAAATACGATGTTTTTGCATCAGTGATGATAGCTCAGGCTATTTTAGAAAGTGGCTCTGGCGAAAGTCAACTAGCCAAAGAACCTTATTATAATCTCTTTGGCGTGAAAGGTTCGTTCCAAGGAAATAGTGTTAGCTTTTCAACAAAAGAGGCTGATCAGAGGGGCCAACTTTATACAATTTCCGCTGGGTTTCGCGATTACGGTGGCTATAATGACTCACTGCAAGATTATGTTCAATTACTCCGACAAGGGATTGACGGAAATCAAGATTTTTATAAACCAGCGTGGCGTTCGGAAGCCAAAAACTACCTTCAAGCAACGCGTTTTTTAACAGGTAAATATGCAACAGACAAGCAATACGATAATAAATTAAATTCGTTAATTGCGGTTTATAACTTAACGCAATTTGATTTACCAAAAACAGCAGACGGTTTGATTATCCAATCTAAAAATGAGCTGTCGGAAGCGGAACAGCAACAAATGCATTTTCCAGTCTATGATGGGATCAATTATAATCGGAGTGGTAGCTATCCCGTGGGCCAATGTACGTGGTATGTCTATAATCGTTTCAAACAGTTGGGCACTTCTGTGGATGAATTTATGGGAAATGGCAGTGACTGGGGAAGAAAAGGACGTGCATTAGGCTATCAAGTTAGTTCATTGCCTAAAGCTGGTCGTGCGATTAGTTTCCAACCAGGAGTTGCTGGCGCAGATAATCAATATGGACATGTTGCTTTTGTTGAAGCGGTCACTTCTGATGGAATCATTATTTCTGAAAGCAATGTCATCAATGATCAAACGATTTCGTATCGTGTCTTACCTAATGCAATTGCTTATAGTAGTGGCGTGACCTACATTGGCGCTTAAGCGACTCATTCAACAGGAAGAAGTGTGGATGTTTAAGTAAAAAGTTAGCACAATGATCCATGTGTGAACTAACAAATTAAAATAACCAGAATCGACCAATGAATTGATTTTGTCATGTATAAAATGACAAGAACAGTTTGGCGGTTGATTCTTTGTTTTTCATCAACGAAGAGACAATAGTCCTCATGATTCGTTAGAAAAAGATGAATAGTCCAAAGTACTCTTTCTTGATGCTTTGTTATTTTATGTTTTTGTTTGCAGGAAACTACTGAAATCGCTATACTAAATTTATGTGAATATACTAACAGACAATCAATTTTTTATCTCTTTTATTGGTGTATAAATTGATTGAACATTATAATCATTTGTCTTTTGTTGTGTAATTTTATATCTTCTTGAGAAAGGGATGAGTGAACAAATGGCTATTTATATATTAGAAGACCAAATTATTCAAGCAAAAGCGTTAGAAGCATTGTTAACAAATATCCTACATTCAAGAAATATTTATAATGAAACAATCCATTTATTTTCACGTTCAGATGAATTATTACAAGTGGCACACCAGGACGCCCAACTAAATATCTTTTTCCTAGATATTCAAATGAACAATCATATCCAGGCAGGATTTGAGGTTGCTAAAGAAATCAGAAAAACAGACAGTGAAAGTCTGATTGTATTTATTTCTACTCACACAGAATTAGTTTTAACTTCCTACAAATATATGGTTTCAGCTCTTCAATTTATTCAAAAGAACGTGGATTTTCTAGATTTCCAAAAAGAGGTCGAAACATGTGTCGATGCATATATTCAACAAAAAGAAAATATAAAGACAAAAAGTGAATATATTATCATTAACTTAAAAGCGTCTTCTATAAAAATGGATATTAATGATATTTATTTCTTTCAAACGGAATACGATCATCGTGTATCAATGGTTGGTAAAAATTTTAAAAGAGAATTTTATGGAACGTTATCAAAAATTGAACAACTGCATCCAGATTTGATTAGAGTCCATCAATCAATCATCATCAATAAAAAATATGCGTCAAAATTAAATTATAAAACGCATCTTTTAACTATGAGAGACGGAACGGAAGTACCAGTCTCAAGAAGATATTATACTCAGGTCAAGGCACTATTTCTTACTTAGGGAGGGATAATGACTAATTAAGGAATTATCTATCTATTAGTCGCTATATTCGTTATAATTTAGTGCAATACTTGAAGAGGAGGGCGATATGCTAATCGATTGGATTCTAAAAAATATTATGGATATGGATCAGGAAGATCAATCAGGAAAAACACAATGGACAAAGTATTATCTAACCGTTTATTTTTCTGGCTTATTTAATTTTCTGATGATTCTGATTTTATCAGTTTTATTTGGGACGTTAAGCGAAACCTTTATTGTATACGTCGTACTGATTTTTTTACGGCCTGTCGCAGGTGGCTGGCATGCAAAAACCAAATGGCTCTGTCGTCTAGAAAGCATTGTTATCTATGTTGCCATACCATTTGTATTGAAAAATTCTTCTGTGAGCTTACCGTTTATTTATAAAATTTTATTGATTTGCCTCTTAGTCGTATTATTTTATTGGTATGCGCCACAAGGAACAGCAATCGAACCTGTTCAGCCATCTGATTTAAACGTGCTCAAAAAGCAAAGCCTTATAAGGGTGTGTTTACTTATTTTATGTAGTCTGTTTGTCAAAGAAAAGATTGCTTCAGTAATACTCTACGGTCTCGTCATCCAAGGTCTGATGATACTCCCTGTAACAAAAAATTTAATTGAAGGAAGTGTTTTTATGAAATTTGGTAAAAAAATAATTAAAAATGTTATTGAAAAAAGAGTTGCAAAAGTCAGTGATGGTGTGGGAACTAAGCCTAGATTAAATCAAAATTCGCCCAATATATTTGGACAATGGATGGGACAAACTGAAAAACCTAAAAAGAATATTGAAAAATGATTTTGTCGTTATTAGCTACTAACGTTTTGCTGGCATCTAGCTTTATCGTTTTTGTCTTTTTACGAGTAACATTGATCAAGATTGAATGTAAAATACCGTTACTTTCATTGCTTATTGTCATTAATCTTTGTTCGTTTGCGGCATTAATGTTGGGCTACTCTTGGTTGATTTATGCGCTGACAGTCGTTATTTTTACAGGATTTTTACTCATTCACAAAAAGAGGTTCTCAATTTTTAAAGCGATATTTTTATCCGTTTTTACATTGCTTATGGTTTCGTTTATCAATTACACGGAGCAAACGATTTTAAGTGTTTTTTTTCAACAGATTTATCAAAATAAATTATTATGGATTGCCTCAAATGTTCTTCTGTTGCTTATAAATATCTGGATTGCTTTAAAAATTCCCAATAGTGTTTTTTTAAGATTAAATCGTGTGTTAGAAAATAGTCGAATTTTTTTTGGTTGTTTACTTTTATTGTTGATTCTGTTGTTACTTTTTGTGTTTTTGATTTCGCCAGAGATTTCACCTGACTTTATGCGAGGATTTGTCACGGTAAATAGTTCTAAATTGGAGTTATTAATAAGTGTAGGTTTATTTTTAATTCTGATTGGCTTAGTCATTGAAGTTTATTTGGAAGAACAACGTATCAACACTCAATTATTGAATAATTTAACGATTTATACTGAAAAAATAGAATCCATTAACGAAGAGCTAGCGATGTTTCGTCATGATTATAAAAATTTATTGTATAGTTTACAAATTGCTATTTCATACGAAGATATTCTGGAAATCAAAAGAATTTATGAAGAAACGATTGCACCAACCAAAAAAATTATTGATAATGAAGAATTTGAACTTATGAAGTTAAATCGTTTGAAAAATATGGAACTTAAGGCACTCATAAGTATGAAAATTAATACCGCAAAGCAAGCAAAACTAAAAGTGATTGTTGATGTGCCAGAAGTATTTATTCTCGATACATCAATCGACTTAGTGGTTGTGATTCGTTTGTTGGCTATTCTATTAGATAACGCGATTGAAAACAGTGCAAAATCAGAATTGAAAATGTTCGCTATCTCAATTTTCAATAAAAATGAAACACAAGAGTTTGTGATAACAAATAGTGTCCAAGCCGAATTTGATTTTAGGGTTATGAAGAAAACCAAATTTAGTTCTAAAAGTAACCCAGAAGAGCACGGTTGGGGATTGTTATATGTAAAAGAAATTGTTGATTTTTCAGATCAATTTGACTTGCAAACGTCCTTCAATGAAGGATCGGTTACTCAACATTTAATTATTGAAAAAAATCATAACAGTAAAAAAGTTGTTAACGAATGAATTTGTTAACAACTTTTTTGCTATGGTATTGAGTTATGAGGGGCAATACAGGGAAAAATGTCGGCTGATTAAGGAATTTAGATAGTGCCGGTTAGGTAGTTGTCTATAATGAAAATAGCAACAAATATTTACGCAGGGAAAGGGGCGGTCGTTTAACGGGAAAAATTAGGGAGGATAAAGCAATACTTTTGTTGGGAAAAGAAATAAAAGGAAACTGGGGAAGGAGTTAATTGTTTGATGAAGGGAAATAAAATTTTATACATTTTAGGTACAGGCATCTTTGTTGGAAGTTCATGTCTATTTTCTTCACTTTTTGTAGCAGCAGAAGAACAAGTTTATTCAGAAAGTGAAGTTTCAACAGTTTTATCGAAGTTGGAAAAGGAGGCAATTTCTGAGGCAGCTGCTGAACAATATACGGTTGTAGATCGAAAAGAAGATGCGTGGGGTATGAAGCATCTTAAGTTAGAAAAGCAAACGGAAGGCGTTACTGTTGATTCAGATAATGTGATTATTCATTTAGATAAAAACGGTGCAGTAACAAGTGTTACAGGAAATCCAGTTGATCAAGTAGTGAAAATTCAATCGGTTGATGCAATCGGTGAAGAAGGAGTTAAAAAAATTATTGCTTCTGATAATCCAGAAACTAAAGATATTGTCTTTTTAGCTATTGACAAACGTGTAAATAATGAAGGGCAATTATTTTATAAAGTCAGAGTAACTTCTTCACCAACTGGTGACCCCGTATCATTGGTTTATAAAGTGAACGCTACAGATGGAACAATTATGGAAAAACAAGATTTAACGGAACATGTCGGTAGTGAAGTAACGTTAAAAAACTCTTTTCAAGTAACGTTTAATGTACCAGTTGAAAAAAGCAATACGGGAATTGCTTTACACGGAACGGATAACACAGGGGTTTACCATGCAGTAGTTGATGGCAAAAATAATTATTCTATTATTCAAGCGCCATCACTAGCGACATTAAATCAGAATGCTGTTGACGCCTATACGCATGGAAAATTTGTGAAAACATATTATGAAGATCATTTCCAACGACACAGTATTGATGATCGAGGGATGCCCATCTTGTCAGTTGTTGATGAACAACATCCAGATGCTTATGACAATGCTTTTTGGGATGGAAAAGCAATGCGTTATGGTGAAACAAGTACACCAACAGGAAAAACGTATGCTTCCTCTTTAGATGTAGTTGGTCATGAAATGACACATGGTGTGACGGAACATACTGCCGGTTTAGAATATTTAGGACAATCAGGTGCCTTGAATGAATCTTATTCTGATTTGATGGGTTATATTATTTCGGGTGCATCTAATCCAGAAATTGGTGCGGATACTCAGAGTGTTGACCGAAAAACAGGTATTCGAAATTTACAAACGCCAAGTAAACACGGACAACCAGAAACCATGGCTCAATACGACGATCGAGCACGGTATAAAGGAACGCCTTATTATGATCAAGGCGGTGTTCATTATAATAGTGGAATTATTAATCGGATTGGTTACACCATTATCCAGAACTTAGGCATTGAAAAAGCACAGACTATTTTCTACAGCTCGTTAGTAAATTACTTAACACCTAAAGCACAATTCAGTGATGCTCGTGATGCGATGCTTGCTGCTGCAAAAGTTCAATATGGCGATGAAGCAGCTTCAGTGGTGTCAGCAGCCTTTAACTCTGCTGGAATCGGAGCTAAAGAGGATATTCAAGTAAACCAACCAAGTGAATCTGTTCTGGTCAATGAATGAAAAAATTCCCCAATTAAATAAAAATGGATAAGGAGTGGCATAATCTTATGAAAAAGTTCTCCATACGAAAAATTAGTGCTGGTTTTTTGTTTCTGATTTTAGTAACTTTGATCGCCGGTTTTAGCTTGTCTGCAAATGCAGAAGAGTATATCGTTCCTGCCGAAAGTCATTCACGACAAAAAAGATCGTTACTGGACCCTGAAGACAGAAGACAAGAAGTGGCAGATACAACCGAAGCGCCTTTTGCGTCAATCGGAAGAATCATTTCCCCTGCCAGTAAACCAGGCTATATTTCTTTAGGAACAGGCTTTGTTGTTGGAACTAATACAATTGTCACCAATAATCATGTGGCTGAAAGTTTTAAGAATGCCAAAGTATTAAATCCGAATGCCAAAGATGATGCTTGGTTTTATCCAGGTCGAGATGGCAGTGCGACACCATTTGGCAAATTCAAAGTGATTGATGTAGCTTTTTCCCCGAATGCGGATATTGCGGTAGTGACTGTCGGCAAACAAAACGATCGTCCAGATGGCCCAGAGTTGGGAGAAATTTTAACGCCATTTGTTTTGAAAAAGTTTGAATCTTCAGATACCCATGTCACAATATCAGGCTATCCAGGTGAGAAAAACCACACACAATGGTCTCATGAAAATGATTTGTTTACATCTAACTTTACAGACTTAGAAAATCCATTACTATTTTATGATATCGATACAACAGGTGGTCAATCTGGTTCCCCAATCTATAATGCTCAGTTTGAAGTAGTTGGTGTTCATTCCAATGGCGGCATTAAGCAAACAGGAAACCATGGTCAAAGACTAAATGAAGTGAATTATAACTTTATTGTCAATCGAGTGAATGAAGAAGAAAATAAACGTTTATCCGCTGTGCCAGCAGCGTAAAGAACCATAAAAATACTCGGAATTTCCAGAATCACGGGAAATCTCGAGTATTTTTGTTTTTTAAGATAGTGTAAGTTACGATAAAAGTACCTTGTAATTATCGGTTAAAAGCATATAATAGTGCTGAAAAGAAGGCAAATAATCCGATTAAGTTAGTATTTCTAAACCATCATAACTCGTAATGATTTCATGCTTTTGAGATAAAGCCGCCATCTCCGCATATGACAAGCCGCCATTGTGAGAAAAATGGTTGGCAACGTAAATCGTTTTATCTGTGACGAGTTTTCTTTCTTTTAATTCTGTAATTAATTTTAAATTTTCTTCCCAATTCATATGACTATTGCCAGTTTCGTTTGTTTGACTAGTACAATCTAAAGAAACAATACTAAGAAGTAAGTGGCTCTTTTCAAGATATTCAAACATTTCTGACGTAAAGTAACCTGTATCATGGGTGGTTAAAAAAGCATCTTTACCATCGTCTATAACGAAAATAAAACAATCTTCACTGAAATTTCCATGTTGTGCAGGAAGGGGATAAATCGTATAGTTCGCAATAGTAAAACATTTGTAGGGCTGAATAACCTGATAATGTAATCGGGTATCGTCTTGACGACCTTCTAAATCAAAGGAGCGCTGATAAAACGTCTTAACTGCTTCATTTCCGTAAACAGTTAAACGATTGGGAATATCTAATGCATAACCAGACATTCGATAAGCCAAATCCTCGCCGTAAAAATGATCGGAATGCCAATGAGAGATTAGTAAAGAGTCAAAGTCTGCAAAACACAAGTCGTACTGCAACAGGTGTAAATAAGAATCCCCTGGAAAATCAATCAGCAGGACATCATCAATAATTAATTGAGTTTGTGTACGAATTTCTCGTCCTTTTTTCTCTCGAGCGTACTTACATAATTTACAATTACAAAAAATTCCCGGAATCCGTTCTGCTGCACCCGTACCTAAATAGTTGATTTTCATTGGGAGTACCTAACCTTTCTTTGACATTCTTCATACTTAGTAGATAACGCTGAACCTTAAAGTAAATGGGCATGGAAACTGAAACATTTGTTGTGTCCATCTTACCTTTTTTAGAGAAGAATTGAAATGGAATTTCTTAAGTAAATTTGCGTAAAATAGAAAAAGCTAGACGCCTTTTTTAATAAGCTGAATTTGTTGCGAATGTTCATGCTATTTCCGAGAAAAAGTTTTACCAAAGGCACTTTCATATCCATCTACTATTAGTTATAGAAAAATAACAAGATGGACATAGCTTATTAGAGCAAAAATAACTACGCTATTGATAAAGAGTGAGGCGTGTTTTGAACAGGTTGCGTGGGCAAATGAATTTGAATAAAAGGGATGACAAAAGATGACTATTGAAAAATTAGAATATTTTTATACCATTGCAAAATATAATAGTATTTCCAAAGCAGCCTCTGAACTCCATGTTAGTAAATCAACCTTAAGTGCGTCATTAAAAGATTTGGAAAGTGAATTGGGCCATTTACTTTTTGACCGTAACGGGAATTCTTTGACGTTAAATTCCTATGGTGATAAAATCGTCCAATCTGTATATATCATTTTAAACGAGGCCAAGAAAATGAAACTTAATTTGCATGAAATGATTGAGAATCCAGTGATGCGTTTAGGTTTTGGAAATACGTCCTTGATGTATAAAGTGACAGAAAATGAGGACCAACTGAATCGTTTTTGGGAATGTTACCATGGTTCATCGTTTGAGTTATTGAATAAATTGGAGAATCATGAGTTGGATTTTGTGATTACTTCTGCAGATGTGAATAGTCCAGTTTTAAAGAAAGAACAATTAATTGAACTAAAAATGTATCTTTGTGTTTCAAGAGAAATTAAACAAGAAATTGAGGAAGAAGGCTTCAGCTGTTTGACCAACTATCCATTTCTATTTTTGCCTCATCACTTAGATCATTTAGAAGCTACCAAGAGTGTGCTAGAAATGTTGCAATTAACAAGTCCGCTTGTTTGTTGCTACGATACGTTGATGCTTACTCGTCTCATTGAAAAAAGTAAAGGAGTTTATGCGGTGATCTCTCTTCGGAAAGAACAACTGCAGGAAATTGATTCTAAACTCTTCTTTTTACCGATTGAACGAAAACAAAAATTTTATTTATACCGAAATGTTTCCAGTTCGGTTTTTGTCCAACCTGGTCAAATCAAGGCAACTTTACAAAAGTTGCTAGAGACTTAGCCATTAAAATTACTTTGGAATAGTTACCAAAAATAGCTTTATTCGCTTAGATTTACTTCTGCTGCGGATAAGGCTATTTTTGTTGTTCATTGTTTAAAAGAGATGCTCAATTATGGGGCTGTTCGATATTTCTGAACGGAATGTTCAATTATTTAATAACTTAAGAATCGATAAATCGTATCTATTACGGTTCAATTTAAAGGGGTTCTGGTGTATAGTTTGGCTATCTAAAGATTTACTTTTTTAAGTATAAAATAACTAAATGGCAAGGAATATAAAGAACTGTTGATACGTGAGTACTTGCGATAACTGTGTCG
>OLQZ01000310.1_pt1 | contig 17685 bp, 15 predicted proteins | sample 1643191 | NCBI WGS metagenome assembly OLQZ01 (sample SAMEA3136768, study PRJEB25190) | human gut metagenome | biome: human gut; feature: human-associated habitat; material: faeces | place: Austria | collected 2013
TTCTCACCCCCGTCTGGGCTATCGCCATTGAGCGTGAGAACTCCGGCGATAGCGTACTTAGCGCTGTTATCGGAGGTTGCCTTATGGCTACGACCCCAATCTCTTTACACCCTCAATTTATCTGGATCTTTCTTGCTGTCTGCCGTTCTGACGTGTTGGCAAAGCCGCAGCGTATGGAAGTTACCGCCCCTGATCTCACAAGCGCACGTCGCGTTATAGCTCGTGATTTTGTCGCTTCATTTGCTGGCCGTCTGCCTGTTCGCGAGGTGACCCATGTTTAAACTGCTTATCACCCTGATTAATCACGAAGCTGGTGACCGGCGCGAGCTGGTTCACAATGGCGGATATAAAACCCGCGAAGCTGCATGGAAAGAAGCACAGAAAATGGCATATATCCATAAGAATGCCATCGGCAACGTAACGCATGAATGCATTGTGGAAATTGCGGAGGCGGGAAATAACTACGCCATTAATCAGTAAATTGCACTAATAATCCGTTAAAAAATTTATGATTTATGGGGCCATTATCGGTCAGGGAGTCTCTATGTCTCGTAATGAAGTCAACAACAATGATATTTCTCGATTAGGGCAGCTATCTTTTAGGCGCGATTTCATAGGTTTTATGAAAGAGGATGATAATGATCGTCTTGTAAGTGTCGTCAACATTATGAAATTAATGGAGGAGCTTATTCACTCCAAAGCATATTCCGGTGAGCGAGATAATGATTTATCCAGTGAAGGATTAGCCGGATTCTTCTTTCTCATAACAGAAGAATTAACACGGATTAGAAATGGAATATATTTTCATGAAAAGATTTTCTCCGAGTACGAGGCTGTATCAGGAGTGGAACTGGTGAATCTTTATGGTACTGAATCGATTATAAAAATGATGGAAAAGGAAAAAGAACAGCAATAAACATACAAATAAAAAGCGCCGTGGCAAGCGGCGCTTGATGAATTTATTGAAAAAGGTTACGGCATGAAGAATATCAAAGTGTCAGAAATTAGCAAGCAGTCTGTGGGGAAATGGGAATTCATTCTACAGAGTCTCGGTATAAACATTCCAGAAAATGGGAAGCACGGGCCGTGCCCTAAATGCGGAGGAAAAGATCGCTTTCGTTTTGATAATAAAGATGGGCGCGGAACGTGGTTCTGTAATCAATGTGGTAATGGTGACGGGATTGATATTGTTAAGCGATTTTTTGATATTGATACCGTTCCCGCTGCGGCTCGCGTGGCTGAATGTCTACCGTCTGCCCCGGCGATGACGGTCCCCGCCAGAAAAGAAACGGCAAAAAAGGTGGCTGCGGTGAACTGGTCAGCACTTCTCAGCCAGTCGGTGGCAGGTGAAAGCCCTTATTTGGTAGGAAAAGGTCTGATCGGACATATTTCCAAGCTGACAACAAGGGAGCTACTGGCCGGTGGTGAAAAATACCCAACTGGATCACTTATGCTGTCGGTTAAAAATAGTCAGGGGGCAATAACTGGGATCCAGCTTATCAGAGGTGATGGAGTCAAGAGCCTGATGAAAGGCTCTAAATATTCCGGCTGCTTTATTTCGTTGAATGATTTTCCGGAAGAACCGCCGGAAAAAGTCATTATTACAGAAGGTTATGGAACTGCTATTTCGGTTTCGCTACTCAGCGATGGCTGGCCGCTCGCAGCCTTATCTAAAACCAACCTTAAAGCAGCTGCTGAGGCGGTGCGGGAGAAATGGCCGGAAACGCAGATTATCATAGCCGGTGATAACGATTTTATGGACGGTAAGCCCAATGAAGGGCGGGAAATGGCAATCAAAGCAGCACTTGCGGTTAAAGGCTGGGTCAGTATCCCGCCAGGTAGAGCAAAAGCCGATTGGGATGATTACCGGCGTGATTTTGGCATTCAGCGGGCGCGTGAAGCTTTCGCAGAAGAAATGTTTAATCCCGGTGATACAAAAACCCGCCTGCCTCCCGGGTTCCGGCTGACGAAAGAATTTCTTTGGTGTGAGCGTACCCGTAACGACGGGAGTGAAAGCGGCCAGGTACAGCAGATAAAGATTTGCAGCCCGCTAAAAGTGACCGCCATAACATGCGACTCAGACGGCGGTAATTTCGGGCGTCTTTTGGAGTGGGATGATTCCAATGGCTCCCGTCATGAGTGGGCTATGCCCATGACAGTACTTGCCGGGGCCGGGCAGGATTTGCGCGAGGTGTTACTTGAAAATGGTCTCCATTTTATCAGCGTGAATGGCACAGCACGGGGACTGCTGATGGAATACATCGCCACCTGTCGTCCGGTACGTAAAGTCACCTGCGTGGAGAAAACGGGTTGGTACGGCGGCTCTTACGTGCTCAATGGCGAGGTGATTGGCGGGGAGGCTGGCTCGGTTATCTTCCAGGCAGCCCGGTCATCAAAAAATGATTTCAGGGTAAGCGGCGATACCTGCGAGTGGATGACACACGTTGGCCGCTACTGCGTCGGGAATTCCCGACTGGTGTTCTGCGTCAGTCTGGCTTTTGCGGCTCCCCTGCTGACGCTGCTGGGAATAGGCGGGGGAGGGTACCACCTCAAGGGGGAATCCACTGATGGCAAAACCACCACTATGAAGGTGGCCGCTTCCGTCTGCGGAGGGCCGGATTACTGGAAAACGTGGCGGGCGACGGGGAATGCGCTGGAAGGGATTGCGCTGCGCCGCAATGATGCCGTGCTTATGCTCGATGAGATCAGCGAGGTTGACGGCAGGGAGGCGAGCCGTATCGCTTATATGTTGGGTAACGGTCAGGGTAAGGCAAGGGCCAGAGTCGACGGAAGCCCGCGCGAGCAGGCGCAGTGGACATTGTTGTTTCTTTCCACCGGGGAGGTATCTATAGCCGAACATGCAGCGGAAGCCGGGGAGCGGCGAACCGGTGCCGGTGTCGGGGTCAGGATGGTACAAATCCCCAGTAACACGGGCCAGTTTGGTGCCTTTGAGGAATTACACGGGTTCAGCGGGGGCAAGGCTTTTGCTGAACATCTTGAGCAGGCTAGCAGGCAATATCATGGGGCTGTATTCCGCGACTGGTTACGCTGGCTCACTGCCAACCTGAACGCGGTAACGGAGCGAGCCAGAGCCTTACGTAAAAAATATGAGCGAACGCTTATTCCTGAAAATGCCGGTAATCAGGTGGGCCGTGTGGTTGATCGTTTTGCCCTGCTGGCTGTTGCCGGTGAACTGGCAACGGAAGCCGGTATAACCGGATGGGAAGCCGGTGAGGCTGAGAATGCGACCAGAAAATGCCTTGATGCGTGGATACAGGATCGCGGGCATACCGCCAACCAGGAAGATGCTGATGCGCTGGAGAAGGTAAGACGCTTTATCACAGCGAACCAGTACACTCGTTTTGCAGAATGGACGGAAGACGAAAAGAACCGCCCCGCTAATATGGTGGGTTTTCGTCGGGTTATTAAGGGGAATAACAATAAAGAACCTGAGACGAGCTATTACGTTCTTTCCAGTGGATGGAAAGAGATCTGCGGGACATCTGACGCAGTGAAAACCGCCCGTCTGTGTAGTGAGGCGGGATGGCTGGATACGGACGACGAAAAGCGACTCCAGCGCAAGGTGAGGCTGCCGGAGATCGGTTCTAAGTGGGTGTATGTATTTAAAAGCGATGTGGTTGGGTGACGGAGGGGTTTCTTATGGCAATTAAGAAACTCGATGATGGTCGATATGAAGTGGACATCAGGCCTGCTGGTCGCAATGGAAAGCGTATCCGCAGGAAGTTTGATAAGAAAAGTGAAGCGGTAGCTTTCGAGAAGCATACCCAGTTCAACCACCACACTAAAGAATGGTTATCAAAACCGACGGATAAGCGGCATCTGTCTGAACTGATACAGATTTGGTGGAATTTGAAAGGCAAGCACGAGGAACACGGTCGGATAAACCGCAACAAGTTAGACCTGTTTTGCAGGATTACCGACGATCCTTGTGCTTTTCAGATAACGAAAGCGCTGATCAGTCAGTATTACGCGACAAGAAGAAGTCAGGGTATTAAAGCTTCTACTATTAACCGTGACCTCAATAGTATCAGTGGCATGTTCACAGTGCTTATCGAGGCTGAGTTGTTCTCGGGTGAACATCCGATTAGGGGCAGGAAGAAGTTGAAAGAAGAAGTACCCGAAACGGGTTATCTGACAGAGAACGAAATCAAGCACCTGCTCTTTAAACTGGATGGCGACAACAAGAAGATAGCCGTTCTCTGTTTAAGTACAGGTGCTCGTTGGGGCGAAGCAGCTCGACTCAAGGCTGAAAACATCATTCAGAACCGTGTGACGTTCGTTAAAACCAAGAGTAACAAGCAGCGGACTGTTCCTGTATCAGCGGAAGTGGCAAAACTCATAGCGGAAGGTAGGCGAGGGTTGTTATTTGGTAAGGCCTCGTATTCTGACTTCAGGCAGACACTGAGGGAGGTAAAACCTGACCTTCCTACCGGCCAGGCTACGCATGCACTACGCCACAGTTTCGCGACGCACTTCATGATTAATGGGGGAAGCATCATTACGTTACAGAGGATCCTTGGGCACTCGCGAATCGAGCAAACAATGGCCTATGCACACTTCGCGCCCGAGTTTTTACAGGACGCAATCCGGTTTAATCCACTGACGACGATAGCCGATAAGAATGATTGAAGTTCCTTACTGGTTAGCGTGGCATGTTGGTCGCAGCACTGTCAGGACTGGCGTTACCCGATACCGGCAGACATGGTTATCTATGAACGTACTGGACATTAAAGCCGGTTCACTATTGATAGGCATACCCTTCCAGAATAGAAGCATATCGCGCGAGCATTATATTTTGGTGGGAACAGTGGGTACAGTGGGTACAAGACTGATTTATAATCAGTTTTTCTGTTCCCACCTATTGTACCCTAGTGGGAACAGTGGGAACACATTTTTAATCAATAGGTTATGTTTCTTATTATCAATCTGTTCCCAGTTGCAACTATAAGTGGGAACAAAATTACCCCTTAAATATCAATCCTGTACCCACTGTACCCACTGTTCCCACCGATTTAAAACACATAACTATAAAAGGGATAGTAAACGAACAAAACGGAAGGTTGTTGATAGCAAACGACTATCGATTTAGTATGAGTCTTATTTCTGACGGGCAAAAGGAGAACGTATGAAAAAGCATTTTCTGAAAGCCTGACAACTTTTAATTAGAAATTCTCACTCATGTACATCAATTAAATGATATTTTATTTACCGGGTGGGTAAGTGATGAGGTTCTCGATTACCCGAGTGGACCCTCGGATATTAATTGTTTAATTATTAGTTAGTCGCTAATGAGGACGTTAAATGGATAAGCATACTGATAGTGGTTCTAGTTTAGTAAAAGCAATTAAAGCTAAAGAAGTGAAAGAGCTGAGTGAAGAATATTTAGAATTGGGAGTGGATGCGTTGCTCAAGGATGAAACGCTCAAGAGTTTACCTCTCGTGAAAACTGTAGTTAGTGTTTGTAATTTTGTTGGTACTGTTAGAGATCAAGCTCTGGCAAGAAAAATCCTGCGCTTTATTAATCAGCTTTCTGAGCTCAATATGCAGGAGAGAGAGCAAATGATTGATAGGCTAAACAGCAACGATAAATATGCTGGTAAAGTTGGTGATACAATAATCGAACTAATGGATAAGTTAGATTATGAAAGAAAACCAGAGATAGCTGCTAGATTTTTTATTGCATATTCAAAAGAGCTTCTTCCTTATGGTGAGTTTCGTCATTGTCTTTTAGCTTTGGAGAAAGTTGCCTCCTTTGATATAGATAAACTAGTCCCTTTTTTAGAGGAGAATAGTAGCTCATGTGAATATGAAGAATCTATATTACTTGGTTTTGTCAATGCTGGTTTAGCGGTGAACAACGGTGGTCTTGATGGTGGGGTTATAATTCCAACTAAACTCTGTAAGTATTTTGTTGATAATGCATTGAAAAGTTGAATTTAACCTTAATTAGTATGGTTCTTTTAAACAACCATACTGTTCAGGTATCATGACCGTCTCTGTTTATTGCTGGCATGATTGGGTGATGAGAATTGGTTGCCATACAACAAGCTTAATAGTGACGAACTGGATATATCCATCTCGTCACCATCTTTGTTATACTGTATTAGCTCAGACTTGATCTGACACCGCTACGGTACAGAGCTGAACCTAATCTGACAGGCAGCTCTGTGCCAAAAGCAGACGATCATTATAGTAATGATGTTAAGGAAAGGAATTTTTTGATAATAATGCGCTGGATAAATATTTTAGATTCTAGCATGATATTACCATGCTAATTTCTGTATTTTTATAAAAAAATAGTTTTTAACAATACCCCCCCTAAGGGGGGCAATTAACCATCAATTGTCACCAAATAACTCTCGATAATTTGAGCAATATGAGCCAGGAATAAAATACATAGATTCCATATGATTATAGGTGCCAATGCTATCATTTATTCCGAATTGGGAACCAAAAAAGAAATCAGGATTAAGTGACTTTCTGACCTCTAAAGAGAAAAGATTTAAAGAATGAGCTAAATTATAGTGTAGCCGGAATAATTCTCTTCTCCAGTGTTCGTAGGTTTCATATTTCTCATCATATTTATCTTGATCCATTCTGTGTTGTTTCCAACTCATATCCCTTTTCCAAAAACCATTTCTGTTACTTGAAAAATTTATATCAGTTATATGTTCGCAAAGATAATGTGCATGGTTAGCAAGCTCAATCATTGAGAAGTCAAGGTTGGGAAGTCGGCCTGGCATTTGGGTTGCCAGAACGGTCTGGCAGGCATCATAAAATCCATCAACAACTTCAGATTGCATAGCATTAGCGATAAGGTTATCGCTAATGCTGTTCCAGTCCTGAAGATACATAAGTTTTGTAATGCGTTCAACAAGGTGTCGCTCTGTTGAGAACTGATTACGAGTCGATTGCCCACATATATAATTTTTTTGCTCATCATTAAGTGTTGAAAAAAAATTCTCAAGAGTCGTAGCGCCCATCACCATCGCGTTATTTAAGTTATATTCATTTTTTATTTCGGCGATTAAATTATTAAGGTGTGGTGGAATACCTTTATATTTATCATTGACAACAAAATAAAACTCCCTGACTGTGGAAATAGCATTCCAATAGGAGTGAAGTTTTCTGAAATCATCTTTCATTTTATCTAGCGATTTTTTTTCATTTTTAGGTAGATCCTCTGGGGCGTATACCTGATAGTAAATACCTGCACCATACACCCATCCATCATTACCTCTGTCACCTATATTACCATAAGGTTTTACTTTATCGAACCCTAGGAAACAATACGACATAACTTTAGAAAACAAATTTTCATATTCTATTCCATCGCTTTCATGAACTTTAAGTTTAAAACTCTGGATATATCCTTCTGACATATTTCCTCTCCCCTAACATAAATATATTTTCATGGATAAATAAGTGAAGGTTTAGGTTAAACACACTCTCCATTTATTTTTCATTTTACCTTCAACACAGCTTAAACTATGCCTAGCTTTGATACTATATCCTTACTAAGCAGTTATTGGGAGCAGATTTTCTGTGGCAGTCTATACAATAAATGGTGCTGCATATGGCTGATGAGAGTCTAGAAATAAACCTCAGCTACAGCGTATCGTTAACGACCGTTTCTCGCTCAAAGCAGACTGACAGATTTCATGATGCTCTAACTGCGAAACCTGTCAGTTCGAGTCTGAGCTAATGCAGTTATACAGTGCCCCGAATCATTCTGGTTTTCTTCCTTTCTTATCTGTTTCTGACGCACTATCCACATGCGCAACAGTGCACAGCTTTGCACAATTTCTTTGATGTATTTTACCCTGTTCAAGTCCACGTCGTGCACGGCCTGAGGGCAGTTTTGTGCATGCACGGAAAATGGAGGGATTAAAGCGCGCAGGTGACGGGGGGCCTGCCCCCGCAAGCAGGCATAAGGCCAGAAAGTGAGATTCTGCTTTCTCTGTGCAATTCCGCGCTGCGTTTTGACTTGTGGTAATGAGGTGAGGTCACTTTTTATTGCGCCTTCCTGAGTGGCTTACAGACGATATCGGGAAGGGGGCTAAAATGATGTTTATTGCCATAATTTGCTGATATCCGGCATAAAACTGGAGAGTATGAGATATTTAACAATGAAAAATTTTGTATGAATAAGGCGATTAAGCAGGGGATTAGTTGTCAGGGGGGGGCGAAAACCGGATAATGCCAGCGAGTTCAACTCCCATGAGGGAGAATATCTATGTTTCGTTGTCCTTTCTGTGGCGCAATGGCCCGCACCCGTACCAGTCGCCGTCTGAGTGAGCACACAATACGCCAGTATCATCAGTGTCAGAATCTGGAATGCAGTGAGAGTTTCACCACCCTGAATGCTTTTGAACACCGGGTCAGTCGTCGTAACTCCCCGGCCACGCCTCCGCCAGCAGCGGGAAGTTGAATTGATTCGTTAAGCCGTTCCCCGCCCGAGAGGGCGGGCTAGCCTTTCCTCCCTCCACGCATCAGCACGTCACTTATCAGGTTATCAAGGCTTCGGTAGCGATCGGGGCTGTCGTTGCAGGAATACTCCATACCCTGCCGGGCCAGCTTTATCACACACCCCGAATAGGTAAGTGTATGTTGCTCGCACAGTCTGCGGATCTGCTCATCCAGTTCGTGGGGGATTCTGACTGCACGCAAAACCGATTTACCGTTTCTTGCCGGGCTGTACATGAGTTTCCTGCCTTTACCAGTGTGACCTGACCGGCATTATCCTGGGAATATTTAACCCTGTTATACAGTTTTGGCTCTGGCCTGCGGCTTACAACAAAAGCGCCGCGACATCCCTTCTAATTCTGGTGAAACATAGCGGGCAGACCGGCAGGCTGAGTGCGTGCCGTTGTAACTGTATGACACTAGGAGTCAGGAATATGAAAATGACACCCGAGCTTACCCGGCTGGCAGAGAGCGCCACGACACTGCGCCGCGAATTTGACGAGGCGAACGTCCCGCTGAAAGATAAGCTGGACACGGTGCAGAATTTGCTCGATACCCGTAAAAAACTGGAAGAAGAAGCAGGCCGACAGTCTAACGGATGGGAGCAGAGCCTGCTGGCGTCCGGTGGCGTTGAAAGTGAGGACTCTGACAAAGCCTCGTTACTTGCCAGCCTGGCAAAAGAGAAGTTGGGGCGTATCTCTCCCCTGATTGAGGCCGCCCGTGTGGAGGCGCTTAAGCTGCGTTATAGCACTGCTGAAAAGGCCCGGCGTTATGATTTTGCCTGGCATGCACTGTGTTCTGCCCTCATCCGGCCTGAGTGTGAAGCCCTGATTAATGATCTCCGTGAATCGCTTGAAATTGTTCGCGGGTTGCTTGTCCTGTCCCGTGTACCGACCCATGAGCTTGATAATTTACTGACTGCGTTGATGGGAGACATTGCCCGGGAGAACAATCTTAACCCGGCACAGGAATATCTGGCGATGGCCGAGGGTGATACGGGAAATCCCCTTCATCTCTGGCCGGGAGTTTTTCCGGCTGAGGCGAGCGCCGCCATTCGCCTTTCGCCATCTGCCGGACAAATGGCGCTGGCCCGGAAAGATACAGCATTAATGCAGGCGCTCGCCGAAGGGCGTGAACCCTGCAAAGGGCTGAACTGAGAGACAGGATTAAACCGATGAACTTTAATGAGAAAATCCGGTGCCTGATTAACCGTAACCGACAGGCCGCGCAGAACGCCTCACCCCGAATGAAACAGGCGCTGGAAGAGGAAAATGTAAAGCTGGAAAAAGAGATTTCATTGCATAAACATCACCCCGGGGCACCTGCTGACGGCGCGAAATATTTTGTGAACGCGGAACCCGCAGCGCGGGATATTTTTGCAGGCCTGCCTGTGCAGGATGTGAAAACAAACGACCCTGCGACGATGATGGATCGTGTTATCAGGGAACTGACCGGCATGAAGTCACAGGCGCTGAACTTTTCAGCCACTCCGGGCCGAGTGTCATTTTCAGATGTCGGAGCGTCGCCTGTTCAGCACGGAGAACTGGCGGCCAGCTATGGGGCTGATTTCCTTTCGCGGATTAACGTCATACCGGTTACGGAATCCTCTGCAACAGTGGTGAGAATGGGATCGCGCGGCCCGCTTGCCAGCACAAACAACGGGGGCATACGTAGAAATCCGGTAGATAGCACATCCAGAAAGCCTCATCAGTATCATTGCAGGAAGGTCAACCTTGACGCACAGATCTCCTACGATGAACTTGATGCGTGGAGCCATCTGGATAATTACCCGGAACTGGCGCGTGCGGCGGTAGAGCGACAGAGAAATCTGGATCGGCTTATGATTGGGTTTACCGGGACGCATTATGCTCCAGTATCAGATCCTGCACTCTGTCCAAATCGGGAGGATTGTGGGGTTGGCTGGCTGGAAAAATACCGTCAGGAAGCGCCGGAAAGGGTCATGGATGGGCTTTCAGTGGCCGGACGTGATGAGGATAACCGGATCATAGCTTATGGCGACTACGGCACGATTGACGCGCTTGTACTTGATGGCTGGCAGTCAGGCATCAGTAAGCAATACCGGAATGGACTGGTGGCGATTTGCAGCATGAGTACGCTGTTTCGTAAAGAGTTCCCTTTTGTCAATGCGGTCTCTCCCAATCAACCCAATATGGAGCATCTGGTGAATGAGCTGCTTCTGAAGAATCCAACGCTGGGAAATCTTCCCGCCGTGCCCGTCCCGTTCTTCCCTGATAATGCGGTGTGGGTCACATCACTGAGTAACATCGCACTATACTGGCAAAAAGGCAGTATAAGAAAACGGGCTGTAAATGAGCCTCATTTCAACCGTCTGGCGGTTTACGAGTCGTGGAACGAAGCCTATATGGTGGAAAGATACGAGGCGGGATGCCTGATTGATGGCATCGACTGGCGCTGATGGTATGCGAATATTCTGCTTGATTGCCGATTATTACCGGTAAAAGGTAGCCTATAGGAAGCCTGGGAAACAACAAAGGGTCACGATTTTTATCGTAACCCTTTGTTTTATTTGGTGGCCCCTGCTGGACTTGAACCAGCGACCAAGCGATTATGAGTCGCCTGCTCTAACCACTGAGCTAAGGGGCCGTGGCGAAGGATTATAAAGTAACTGTTGCCCGCAATCCAGCCTAAAACGCACGCCTGCTGTTTTTATAAACAACGCATTTTCAATCCTTTATAATTACCTTTTAGGTATTGAGCTGGGGAAAACATGATCAACGATATTCTGGCGCCGGACCTGCGGGTGGTCTTTTGCGGTATCAATCCGGGGAAGTCTTCCGCCCATACCGGTTTTCATTTCGCCCATCCGGGAAATCGCTTCTGGAAGGTGATTCATCAGGCCGGGTTTACCGACCGTCTTCTGAAACCCGAAGAGGAACTGCAGCTGCTGGATACCCGCTGCGGGATTACCATGCTAGTCGAGCGCCCGACGGTACAGGCCAGCGAGGTCGCGCTGCTGGAGCTCCGCGATGGCGGAAGAGAGCTGGTGAGGAAAATGGAAGAGTATCAGCCGCGCGCGCTGGCGATTCTCGGTAAACAGGCTTTCGAGAAAGCGTTTCAGGTACGCGGCGTAAAATGGGGCAAACAGCAGGTGACCATAGGCGCGACGGAAGTATGGGTGTTGCCAAATCCCAGCGGGCTCAACCGGGCGACGCTGGATAAGCTGGTGGAGGCCTACCGGGAGCTTGACGAGGCGCTGGCAACGCGAGGGCTTTAATTCGCCCCGGGCGGTTCCAGGCGGGTAAATTCGCCGATAGGACGGCGAATTCTATTATTTTCGCCATAGTCGTCAACGTAGCCTGCGCGAAGGATCATTTGCGGCGGCTGGCTTAAGCCTAAGGTTTCCGCCAGCTGTTTACGGAACGCTTTATCCTCCAGCATCTGGCTCACCGGCTGAACAGAGATGCCGTAGCGGACGGCATCCAGCCAGAAGGCCTGCAGATTCATGCCGCTGCGCATCATCAGCGGAAAGGTTTCTTCTCCGCCGATGATAAAAAATCCGGCGCTTTGCGCTACGCTGCTGGCCGTTTTACTGATGCTTTCCGCGGCGAAGGCTTCTCCCTGGGCTTTTTGCCGATCGAAAAATGAGTAATAGAGCAGTTTTTTTATCCCGGTGATGCCTAACTGTTCTGCGGGCAGGCCGTCTTTCAACCGGCGGGCCTCTTCGTTGGAAAAGCGCAGCCAGTGAGCGAACTCCGCTCTTTTGGCCGCATCGAGCGCCTGAGCCTTTGCTGCCTGGATGGCAAAACTCTCAAGCTTATTAAACCCGGCGCTGCCGCGTGGATAATAATTTAAATACGGCTGGTGCTGTTTGAGCAGGGCAGCGAGATCGCGGGGCGCAAGGGCAATATCCTGAAACGGACGTTTGTCGGTGTGCCGGCGCTCAATTAACTTCAGCACGGCGGGCTGTTTGAGAGAAGAGGCGCGGTGGAGGGGGCTTAACGCCATGCGGGCAACATCACCATTGCGGGCCATCGCCGGTAAAATGTCTATTTCCGCCAGCATGCCAAATGCGGCGGCTGCCTGGCGGAAGTTCTCCAGGAACGCGCCCAGAGAAATACAGGCTTCTCGCCCCGTCGGGTCGATATGCGGGAGGGCTTTACTGCGGTCGAACGCCAGGGTGAATCGCCGTGCGTCCGGGTTATAGCGAATATGCCAGGGCTGGACATTATGCGCATTTGGCGCCAGCGAGGCGTAATACACTATATGGCGCTGTTCGGTTGGCAGCGCAAATGGTAGTGAAAGATCTTTGGTCAGGCGCAGGGGCTTCGCTTTATGATAGGCACAGGCGCAAACCACTATCATACCTATTAGTAAGGACAGAAATATTTTCTTTATCATCGACTCTCGCCTTTTTCTATCATTAATAATAAAGCGTCAAAAGCGAAGTTAAGAAAGGATTTTCGGTCCTTCTCAAGATGCCGCAAAATATAGGCTTCTTTACTTGCTGATTTCTCTATCAGCCCGGTCAGGCAGAGCCAGAACAGCATCATGACGTCTGCCATTGGAGCATTTAACTGAAGCTCTTTGTTTGCTGCCGCGCGGGAAATTTCTCCGGCGATAATATGATTAATCTCCTCGCCGAGCATATAGATATTAGTCAGTACTTTATTATTTTTCATCTCTTTTTCTGAGCAACCTATTTTCCCGGTAATGCCGGGGAAATAGACGATGCCGGAGTCGTGGATAGCAACCAACGACTGGCAAAGCTCATGATAAAACTCGCGGAAGGGGGCCTGCCGGCTGACTATTTTAACCACCTCCTGGTGAAAGCGCTCCATTCCATCGAGAATAAGGTGATCGACAATATCCTGTTTACTGTCAAAGTAGGTATAAAGCGTGGTTTTACTGAATCCGGCTTCGTGCGCAATCTCATCCATGGTCGTTCCTTCTATACCATGGTTAAGAAATAACGTATTAGCGGTGGCCAGAATAACCGTTCTATTAAAATCAGCCAGCTGAATCTTTCGTTTGCTATTCATTGAATATCCCTATTATTTAGATTCGCGTTGTCCATTAAGTGCGATTTATGAACTAATAGTACAAATATAAAACTATGAGTCCAGTTGTTTGGCTTTATGGTATTAAATAATAAGAATATGACCCGGATATATATTGATAATTTCTGGATGCAGGTATTAATATTTATTAAAGGAATGATTTGCGATTAGCCATAAAAAAAGCCAGTCAGTTGACTGGCTTTTTTGCGCTAAGCGGCGATGATTAATCGTCGAGGAAGCTACGCAGCACTTCAGAACGGCTCGGATGGCGCAGTTTACGCAGCGCCTTCGCTTCGATCTGACGGATACGTTCGCGGGTTACGTCGAACTGTTTACCCACTTCTTCCAGCGTGTGATCGGTATTCATGTCAATACCAAAGCGCATACGCAGGACTTTTGCTTCACGGGCGGTCAGGCCAGCCAGAACGTCATGGGTGGCGGCGCGCAGGCTCTCAGTGGTGGCAGAGTCCAGCGGCAGCTCGAGGGTGTTATCCTCGATGAAATCTCCCAGATGCGAATCTTCATCGTCGCCAATCGGCGTTTCCATGGAGATCGGCTCTTTGGCGATTTTCAGCACCTTACGGATTTTATCTTCCGGCATCAGCATACGCTCGGCCAGCTCTTCCGGCGTCGGTTCGCGGCCCATCTCCTGCAGCATCTGGCGGGAAATACGGTTGAGCTTGTTGATAGTCTCAATCATATGCACCGGAATACGGATGGTGCGCGCCTGGTCTGCGATAGAGCGGGTGATCGCCTGACGGATCCACCAGGTTGCGTAGGTGGAGAACTTGTAGCCGCGACGGTATTCAAACTTATCTACCGCTTTCATCAGACCGATGTTACCTTCCTGGATCAGATCGAGGAACTGCAGACCGCGGTTGGTGTATTTCTTGGCGATCGAGATAACCAGACGCAGGTTCGCTTCAACCATCTCTTTCTTCGCGCGGCGCGCTTTCGCTTCACCTATGGACATGCGACGGTTGATATCTTTTACCTGCTCAATGGTCAGGCCGGTCTCTTGTTCAATCTGCTGCAGTTTCATCAGGCCGCGCTGAACGTCTTCTTTCACGTCAAGCAGCTTTTCTGACCACGGCTTATTCATCGCGATGGCCGCATTGAACCAGGTTTCGCTGGTTTCGTTGCCGGTAAACAGAGTGATGAAGTTTTTCTTCGGCATTTTGCACTGCTCAACGCACAGCTTCATGATGATACGTTCTTGAGTACGAACGCGATCCATCATGATGCGCATGCTGTTAACCAGGTAATCGAACTGCTTCGGCACCAGGCGGAACTGTTTGAACACTTCAGACAGCTTGAGAATCTCTTCCTGCGCTGCGGCGTGGCTACGACCTTTCGCTTTGATGGTATCGCGGGTCAGTTCGTACTGCGTGCGCAGCTCGGCGAATTTCTCGCGCGCCAGCTCAGGATCGATGCTGTTGTCATCATCGCTGCTGTCGTCGTCTTCTTCTTCATCTTCGTCTTCGTCGTCATCCATCTCTTCCTGAGAGAGTTCAGAACCGACGTGCGTCGCCGTTGGCGCCATGTCTTCTTCGGCGTTCGGGTCAACAAAACCGGTGATCAGATCGGACAGACGCGCCTCTTCCGCCTCAACGCGATCGTACTGCTCCAGCAGATAGGTGATGGCTTCCGGGTATTCAGCAACCGAGCACTGCACCTGGTTAATACCGTCTTCGATACGTTTAGCGATGTCGATTTCGCCTTCGCGCGTCAGCAGTTCGACGGTACCCATTTCACGCATGTACATGCGCACCGGGTCGGTAGTGCGTCCGATTTCAGACTCAACGCTGGAGAGAACCTGCGCCGCAGCTTCTTCCGCATCTTCGTCAGTATTGTTGTTAGTTTCAGCAAGCAAAAGATCATCGGCATCCGGTGCTTCTTCCATCACCTGAATGCCCATGTCGTTGATCATTTGGATGATGTCTTCGATCTGATCTGAATCGACGATATCTTCCGGCAGATGGTCATTGACCTCGGCATAGGTCAGATAGCCTTGCTCCTTACCACGTTGGACAAGAAGCTTCAGCTGTGACTGCGGGTTTTGCTCCATAAGACGGTATCCACACTTAATTCGTTTGATTGGTGTAAGCAGATGAACTGCCAACATTTAAAGCGAGGGCGTACTTATATTTTTGCCGCTGCGCCTCGCGCGGCTGTCGGGGTCTTCCCGAACGATATTCGGCACTTAAGCCGTTAAATTCATTTTTTTTCCAGGGCTTGTCTGATTTCCCAGAACTCCCGGCGTTCTTCACTGCTTAAACCGTGAGTGCGGTCGCGAGCTATCAACTCTTCTTGCCGCTGTTCAAGCATTGCATCAAAAATTCGGTTTAGCGTGTCGGTGAACATTTTTTCAACATTCTCATCCCTTATATCGTTCCAGGCTGAGAGTTTTTCAAGTGTTGAGTATTCACTAGTCCCGCGATAGTTCTCTAATAGCTGCCCCGTGGTCAGGCCCGGCTGCGCAACACAGAGGTTCACCAGCTCGGAGAAGAGGCTGAGTCCCGGTAATTTGCTCTGCGCTAGCCCCTGCAAAGGCGGCACCAGCGGCGCCAGATTGGGATTCTGCACCAGCAGTCCTATAAGTATACGCATAGGCGTCTGTTTTATCTGCTGAGCCGGGCGTACGACGCCACTTTCTGCCTGTTTCGGCATTAAACGATCAAGCTGGGTATCATCAAAAATGCCCAGCTTCAGGCCCAGCATCTGGCGCAGCTGAATACGATGCGCATCGCCAGGCACCTGGCTAATGAGCGGCAGCGCTAGTGCGGCCAGCTGCGTACTGCCATCCGGCGAACTCAGATCGACCTGCGGTAAGAGACTGTTAAATAAAAACATGGAGAGCGGCTGAGCCTGCTCCATCCGTGCTTCAAAAGCCTCTTTACCCTCTTTACGTACCAGCGTATCCGGATCTTCACCATCGGGCAGGAACATAAAGCGTAGCTGACGACCATCGGTCATGTACGGCATTGCCGTTTCCAGCGCACGCCATGCGGCATCTCGACCGGCGCGGTCGCCGTCGTAACAGCAAATTACGTTGTTCGTCGCACGGAATAATATATGCATGTGGTCGGCCGTGGTCGATGTACCCAGCGATGCAACGGCATAGTTAATACCGTACTGCGCCAGAGCGACGACATCCATATACCCTTCGACAACCAGCAGCCGCGGTGGTTCTGCCTGGTGCTGCTGCGCTTCATAAAGGCCGTAAAGCTGGCGGCCCTTATGGAAAATATCGGTCTCCGGGGAGTTGAGGTATTTCGGCGTATCGTTACCCAGTACGCGACCACCAAATCCAATCACCCGGCCTCGTTTGTCGCGAATCGGAAACATCACGCGATTGCGGAAACGGTCGTAAGTTCTTCCCTGGTCATTGTTGACCAGCATTCCGGCATCGAGCAGCAGTTTCCTGTTGTCGACATTACCGCCGAAACGTTTTAATGCGTTATCCCAGCCTGGCGGCGCAAAACCAATAGCAAACTGCTGGACAACTTCGGCACTCAGGCCGCGTTGCTCCAGGTACTGGCGCGCAGGTTCGGCATTAGGTTGGTTGAAGGATTGCTGATAAAAGTCATTTAACCCTTCCATTAGCTGATAGAGATTTTGCCGCTGATGGCGCTCTATCTGACTCAGGCCCGTTCCGGCTTCATACGGCACTTCAAGATTATGCATAGCAGCCAGCTCTTCGACGGTTTCCACGAACTCGAGCTTGTCGTAGTTCATCAGGAAGTCGATAGCGTTGCCGTGCGCACCGCAGCCAAAGCAGTGGTAAAACTGTTTTTCACCGTTGACGGTGAAAGAGGGGGTTTTTTCGTTATGGAACGGACAGCACGCGTGATAATTCTTGCCCTGCTTTTTCAGCTTCACCCGCGCGTCGATCAGATCGACGATATCGGTGCGCGCCAGCAGGTCATTGATAAATACTCGTGGAATTCGTCCAGCCATATGCCCCGTTTTATACACTTCCCCTTCAAACTGCCTCTGCGTTGGCTTCGCTCGTTCACCCCTGTCGCTTACTTCAGTAAGCTCCGGGGACTTACTCCCTTGCCGCCTTGATGCATCTTGAATGATTGGGTGTATATGCTAATGCATAAACGAAAATAAGCCGCGCATTCCTTTCGGAAGCACGGCCTTACAACTACAA
>OLQZ01000320.1_pt1 | contig 17455 bp, 17 predicted proteins | sample 1643191 | NCBI WGS metagenome assembly OLQZ01 (sample SAMEA3136768, study PRJEB25190) | human gut metagenome | biome: human gut; feature: human-associated habitat; material: faeces | place: Austria | collected 2013
CTTCACCTGTTTCCGCCTCATCTTGAGTTGCTAAGTTTTCTACGTGATTGGCCGCCATCATCGACTGAATATACTCATTAGCCGATATTTCCATAGTGAAAACGACGTTCGTGTAGTCTGTTACAACTTTTGTTGCTGTTTTTCCATCTGACGGATCGGAATAGACTAACGTATAAAAGAACCCATTATCGTCGATGTAGTTTGAAATCAAGGGCTTATCAATATCAATAGTGAGCTTTGATATAGTGTCACTAGCATGGCTAACTACTGATTCCCACGTATTTGTTGTTCGCAACCAGCTTCCCATGGATATTTTATATCCGCTTGGCGAATGACCATATCCATATGAATTACCCGACAGGCTAGTTATCTTGGTTCTCAGTAAGGCCACTTGTTGTGCCAATGTAGCGGCTCCTAGTGTTAAAAAGTACTCTTCTCCAAGTACTTTTTTTACATGTTCAACGAGGTTCCACTTTGCTCCGAACTTTGGAAAATAGGCATTGTCTGTAATTGTACTATTAACAGTATTCCCGTCCATTTCGCTAATAGCTGTATAACGTTCCTGGACAACTTCAGTTGTCATTTCAGCTGGTCGTGGTAAAGTAGTTGTTCCTAATCCGAATAAGGTATTTGGATTCTCATTAACTGAACCTTTAACTTTCTCTTTAAAGTCCATCGTAAAGGTCATCTCAAAATTTTCTTTTCCAATTATCTGATAGATCACGTTTGCGGAACTTTCTTCCTTGGTAAAAACGTCATGCTCTTCTATAGATTTCAGTATCTCTGCTTGTTTGCTTTTTATATCTGATGTCTGATTTTCCAAGGAAGTGACTTTTGAAGACAGATCATTTAGAACAGTTTTGCAGTTACTCTCTACTTGATCGATTAAACGTTTTGATTCTTGTATAATCTCGTTGAAGCCTTGCCAATAATAATCTTCCAATTCAGGAACATCCTCATCGATAGGGCTTCGTTTAATGTCAAAAGTAAACCGCCCGGCAGTATCAAGTGATCGTGAATCAGGTAATTCAATATAAACCGAACCATCTACACGGCCAACGTACCCCAAAATATTGTCTTCTAAAACAATAGAGACTATTCCTTCTAAAGCATTCTCAATTACCGCATGGTAAATATGACGTCCTTTTCCCTTAGCCGCTGTGTCTGAATTGAACTCTAAAAGGATCGGAACGATTGTTCCTTGAGGTAAGGTCTGATTTATATGATCTTTTTTCAACTGAATGATCAGTTTAGCAGTCCCTTTGTCATGGGACCAAAAAACCACTCCAGTAGGTATAGCAGTGGTTGCCTCGGCTTGGATCACAATTATTTCTTCACTTGTTTTGAACAATTAGATCACCGACCCCTTTGTTAAAATCAATCCTCTTTCAATTGTTCTAGTATTTGTTGTAGCGATATTTAAATCACTTGGGATTCTTCCGGTGCCGTTCCAAACCACTAACAGTTCGCTATTTGAAGACCCTTTAATACCAGATACATTTACCTCAGCCATCCCTACTGCGTACAAGCACATCAATTGATTAATGAAAGTTGTATCTGACCCAATAGTGGCTTTCGAACTTCCTCCAACATAAATAGATTTGTGATTGGCAATTGACTTTGTATTCTCTGCAAACTTACATTTTGCCAAACTCATGTATCCGCCTTGTTCTTGATACAGCGAATACCTCATATTACCTATAGACGGTGCATTTCCTTGATCTATAAATTGGATCCCTCGTAATTGAAGGTACCCAGTGCAATACATAAACGACATTGACCGAACTTTAACTGGACAATCAGTTGTTGACGGATCAAGATTCGTCGTATCTTGGACCGATCGAATATAAATACCACCAGAATAGATGTTTCTAAAGCGAACATCTTCTAAATAGGTTCCATCTTCAACGAGGATAACGACTTGACTTGATGTGAGTAGTGGAATCGTGTTCACGGCGGCTTGGAGTGTCTTAAACGCTTGCGACCCATCCGCTGTACTATTGTTGCCTCGCTCCGTTGAAACATAGATAGTAAGTGTACCTCCATATTCGCCGAGTATTTTATCAAGCTTTTTATTTATTTCTGAGATACTTACATTCTGATTTTCCAATTCTGATCGTATTTCCGCCATGTCTTCATCATGCGTGAACTCCCCAGCGAGTAGTCTTCCCTGAAGTGTATCGAATTGTTGTGCTCGGTTATTTACCCGTGCGTCCACTACCTCATTTGGCGAATCACCGCCCGAATGCAGGACTAAATTGTCAATTCTCTTGTCAACGATGTCAATTTTCTGATTCTGGTCACGTGTAATGCCGTTCAAAATATCTACATTATCATTAAACGTTTTTTTCCATTCTGTCGAGATCCTATTTTTAATGAGTTTTAGTAGTTCCACTAAATCACTCCTTTCCTAGCTAAGTTCGCTAGTATTGATGTCATTGTTTTTTTTGTATTTGATAATGTGATTTCAGGCGGTTTATTAGGCAATGCAGGATACGTCTTAATTCCCACTATTTGAATATAAGTTTTGATATTTAATGGTTCGTAAATAAAAGGAACATAGTCTCCTTTTTGTGGAGTAATTCGCCATTTTAAGGTTACTGAGCCGCTGATTGAAGGATAATCTTGTAAATCTTTTTTTAGTCGTTCCATCATGTTCCCAGCAACCGTATAGCGCTCATCTTCCACAGGATCTTGTATTCTTATTCCCCATCTCGATGATTCAGGAGAGGTGTAAGTGATTGGAGAAAAGTAATACGTATCATCTTCCTTTTTCTTACCAAAGCCTTTAATCTGCGTTTTCAAAGAATAGGTGTCTATGTCGAACTTCACTGAATCCGTGTTGTATTTGTATCGAATCTGTTCTTGAACCTTATCGCCGAACTCTGAGCGTGGATAAAATGTTAGATGTTTATTATCAGGGATTACTACCGCATCATAATCACTTAGTATTTCTTCAATCAGCTTCAAGTAATTCGCATTACCGAAGTTTTCTTGTTCAACCGCAAGAAACTTTTTATTTGGGTCTACGACTTCCCAAGTGAATCCCCGATTTCCTGCGCTGAAGATATGAGAGAGAAGTTGACTGATAGAGCGGGTTCCCGTTAACGTATTGTATTGCCTTCCATCCTGAATCGTGTAGTAAATATGTGTGGCGGTAATACTCTTAGTTACTTGTGCCCCTTCGCCAGAAGTCGTCATAGACTTAATAATGAACTCTTGCCCATTGAATAAAACGGAATTTTCATAATCAACAAGATCAAACACATACCTATTTGATTCTGTCTTAGTCACATCTAAGCTAACTTCCCATGTTTCATTCTGTTGCCAATTCTCAAAAAAAGAGTCCTTGTTATAATCAACAAGGATCTCCTTCTTTGTCTTTTCATAATTTTGAATGATGATATCTGTCACCGTATCACCTACTTGTACAAGAAACGGAAATCCCACGAGGATTTCACGTTTGCTACATTCTGTATTTCTATCTCATTGATGCCAGGTGCTAGAGTGATTAATTCAAGATTGGTATTAATTCCGCAATGAACCCCATTCAATTTAGGATAAACACGATCAATAGTGACTGTCTGTCCTAAGTTCGTTGAAAATTCGGGATAAAAAATAAAGCTTTCGTCTGTGGTACGATTGAAGATTCTAGCATTACCTAGAGACTCTCCTTGCAGAGTGATCTTCAATTCATGTTCCCTTGGATCAATCGTAAAGTCTCCTGCGTTAAACACTTGAAAACGACTTATATCAAAATTATATTTATGATCCGTTGCTTCAAGGTTTTGAGAAAACTGCCACTCGTTCGATAAGCTGAATTCGGACAGTGTGGTGGTAAGGGATTCAGAACAACCTTTGAAAGCAGTGAACGATATCGAATAAGTGGCATATCTTAGACCAAATTCTTCTAAATCGATTGAACTTGGATGTACTAAATAACGTTTCCCAGGCTCTCTATCCGTCAAGATGAAATAGCTGTCCTTTTCTGATATGAAGGCGTATAGTTCAGTTTCTTTTAGTTGATAGTCATACATATTCTTAAACTCCACGAATAGCTTAACCTCAATATTAAAAGGTTTGAATGAGCTGTTTACCTCTCTCGACCCATTTGACCCAGAAAACTCTTGATAATTAACATTTAGTTGAGGTGCCTTTCTTTCAAATCCAATACATTCGAAACCTAAATCTTCCTTTAAAGATAATAATTTACTATTTTTTTGAAAACGTAAATCAATAATATAGCCGTTCAATCAATCATCTCCTAACTCCCAGTATATAAAGCTTGATTAAACTTCTTGCCTAACTGATTATTTGTATTGTTAGAGATTCTTTCTCCATCCAAGTTCACAGTTGATTCTTTAGCCAATATTTTTGTAAGTAGTTTGTTTTGTTGAATCATCAAAGCAACTATCGTTTCTAAAGATGGAATTGATTTGCTATCAGCAGTAGGTCCAGCAGGTGAAACACCTAATTTATCCATTGCAATCCCTAGTAGTTGCATTGCACGAGATCTTTTAGCAGAATCCAAAGGTATGATTATCTCTGGTTTATTTCGTTCGCCCGCTTCAATGATTTGATGCTGATTAATAATTCCTCCATTGGCAAAACCTTTAATCCGACGACCGGAAGGTCCCCATCCTGAACGTCCGTACGGCAGATCGCGTCGCCAGTTGGAATTATTGAAGAAGGCCATTAACTGATCAAAACCACTAAGTATATTCTCGTATCCTTTTACTTTATATGCATTAAAGGTCTGGGGTATATACTGTAACAAACCCCGTGCCGGATTTCCTGCGGCCGTATTTTGATCCCAAACAGCCGAACTCTGAATGATTTTTTCATTTCCTCCTGACTCACGTTGAATTTGAGCCAATATGCCATTTAATTCATTCTGAGAAAGAGATTGCCCCATCAGTTTAGCTGCCCTCTTAATCTGAGTCGTCCAATCACCTTTACTGCTACCTGAAACTCCACTGAATAATGTTTTTGTTTGAGGGTTAGGAATACCATTTATGTGTAGATGGTCATAATGATCTCCATCTGTCCAAGTAGTCCATCCGTTGTGAACACCTGTCCCCGAAGTTCCAACACGATCTCGAACTTTGTTCTGTGTTATTACGTACCCAACTTGATTTTTAAAGTGATCAAAAGCATAGTTAGCAGGATCAAAATACTTACTAGAACCATTCATTGATGCTGGATATGCCAGATCAATTGCATTTCGAGTTCCATGAGAATATCTATCGCCTGGTCGATATCCTGATGTAGCAACCATACCAGGAAATTTAGACATTACTTTCATTGCTACGTCTGCTAAATATTGATAAACACCTTTCATATTGCTGATACCAGTATCTAAATCTCCGCCTACACTCATTGAGTCAAACATTTCTTTAACTTTAGCTGTTAATGCATCTTTGGCTTTTTTCAATATGCCTGATCCAACGTCTAACGGCCACTTAGTCAAACCACCAAGGAGATTCGAACCTAATAGCTTTGAAACGAGCTTTCCAGGATCATCAATGTAATCCATCACATCGCCAATAGCATTCTTAACACCATCAAGGATACCGGAACCCACGTCTTTAACATTCGACCACAAGTTAGAGAACATACCGCCTGTGCCTTTTGCATAGGCAAACGTAGAGCGCTTCTTACCCATCAACATAGCTGTATCGTGTGCAGGAATAACCTGCGTTCCGGGCTCACCATACATGGTAACGTTTTGACCTTTTGGAATGAACGCTTGCCCATTCGGTCTTACGACCATTTCAGCACCAGCGCCATCGTTGACCTTCATTATTCCGCCTGGATGCCCATCTGTTCCCTGAGCATAAGCAGGCGCCCAATGTTTGATCTTATCTCCACCAAGTTTTTCCAAAACCCAGCTTGCACCATCAATAATCAAATTGATAGGTTTTTTGACTGCATTCATTGCTGACTTAAAGATGGACTCGAACGCATTTTTAACTGCTCCGGCACCTGCTTTAATTCCATCAGCAATTTTACCAGGTAGAGCTTTCATCCAGTTAACAACTGTTGTGATACCATTTGAAAAAGTATTTTTTATTGTAGTCCAAAGTGATTTAATTACATTGACTAATGTATTTTTCAGATTTGTTACGTGAGAAGTCAAATTAGAAGCCCAATTTCTTATTGCGCCCCATGTGTTTGATATTCCGTTTGAAAAAGTAGATTTGACACCATTCCAAAGTGACTTAATTAAATTGACGAATGAATTTTTTAAGCCGCCGACTTTACCAAGAGTAGAGGAAATCCATCCCGTAACTGACGAACCGACACCTTGAATCCCTTGAGTGAAAAGATTTCTAGCACCATCCCACAATCCTTTAACGGCACTTTTGAATCCTGTCGCTAATCCTTTAACGCCTTGGAGCAATCGCTTAAAGAACATAATTTGAATGAAATTCCAAATCGCTTCAATGGCTCCTGAGAAGAGTTGCTTAATACCTTCCCACATTTTCCCAAGGTCACCAGTAAAGATTCCAGTAAAAATCTTAATAGCTCCTTGTATCGCATTCAACAATCCTTTTACCAATCCAATCACATTGTCAATAAATCCCATGAATAGGTTCATGACAATTTTTACTACTGGTTGAATAAAGACGAAAAAGTTTTTGATGGCAGCAATGATCTGTTTTCCATTTTGATCCCAGAAGAGAGTTAGAGACTTGCCGATATCACCTAAAGCCTTACCGATTTTTGAAATGATTGGAATAACATAAGGAGCTAATGTACTAAACACGCCTTTTGCAATCTCAATGGCAACTTCTAACATTTGCTGGATATTTGTAAATACTGCACCAAAGTAAATTTTTATGTCTTCTACAACTTTTTTTATCTTAGCGATATCATCAGGCTTTAAACCCAATCGTTTTAGCATGTCATCATCAGCTTTTTCATTACCAAAGATTGAACCAATCAATTTTTTAATGTCTCCGGTAAAATTTCTGATTTTATCAATCGTTTCATCAGTCATGCCGGTCATTTTCAAAATATTCAGCGACTTTTCTTGTTTTTCTCCGGTGGCAAATATTCCGTTAAAAATATTTTTAACTTGCATAACACGTTGTTTTGCTTTGGCTAACACTTCCATTGGAATGATCTTATCGAGATCAAATAAAGCCTTTGAATACTTTTTGGGATCATTGTTCTCAGCAAAAACAGTGAAAAGATTTTTAAATACGCCGATTGCTTTATTGACTACTGGTGCAATTGCTCCTAAAACTTGCGGGATAATCGTTCCAATTTTTTTGAACACTGCTTCAGCTCGCGCCCCTGCAATACTAATCATGTCGCTGAGAGTAGGCAACTTATTCTTTGCTAACCCATCATTCAACTTCGTGATCATATCAGCCACACCACGAGTAATTGCAGTTTTGGCATTTGAAATTGAAGTGCTGATACCTTTGGTTGAGTCTTTAGCGATTTGGTTTAACGACTTGATACCGCCGCCACCATTTTTATCTAACTCAATCAATCGGTCTTGGAATTCTTTAACACTAATCGAACCATCAGACAGTCCAGCCTTCAACTCACCAGTGGTTTTGCCCATCTGTTTAGCCATCGCATTCAAAGTAGGTCCTAAACCACTATTGATCATTGAATTCCACGTTTCAGCGTCGACTTTTCCGTTCGAGAATGATTGTGATAGCTGAACGATTGCATTATCAACCATTTCAGCGTTACCACCGAAACCTAGAATCCCATCATTCATCGCTTTGAATATGTCTACTGATTTTCCGACATCATCGGTGGAACCCGCTAAAAGCTGAACGCCTTTTACAGCACCATCTAAACCGGTTGGCAATCCCTTAATAGCAAGTTGCAGGTTATCCATCGCTTTTTTGGTTTCACCTGCTTCAAAACCCATATTTGAGAATGCTCTATCTGAGTTATTTAGCGTATCAATACGACTGATTGCACCGTCTAGTGAGTCAGAAACCGTATTGACTGCTTTAGAACCAATCGTAGCAAACGCGCCAAACGCAGCACCTTTCGCCATCGTGGCAAAGCCTTTCCCTAAAGCAGAAACAACGCCAGTCGTTTTAGATACACGATCTTTGAACCCGTCTAGGTTACGGCCAGATTTGTTCGCCTGATCTCCGAAATCATCGATTTCCCGTCCTGTATCGTTAGTTGTCTTTTTCAGCCCCTCTAATTGCTTATCAGAGAGCTTGCTTTGACGTTCTAACTTACTAAGTTCTTTTCGAGCATCTTCAGTTTCCTCAGCAGAGTCGCCAAATTCATCCGCCATCAGTGCAACAACTTTACGTTGCTCGTCCATCGCACGTTCAGACAATTCAGCTTGTTTAGTCAATCCTCTTTGTTTTGCTTCAAACGCGCCAGATTCGTCACCAGCTGCTTTCAAGGCTTTGACTTCTGCATTCATCTGCCGTTCATTGTCTTTGATTTCGTCTGTCAGGTCATTGACGGCAGTTTGTGAGTAAACAAGTTCCTTTTTTGTGTCATTTAACTGTTTGCCATAGGCGTTATATTTTGCAGTAGCGTTATTGATTTGAGTATTTAGTTTAGTGACCTCTTTGGACTCTTCCCCATATTTCCCAATAGCTTCATCGCGACGTTTCGTCAACTCTTTGACTTTGGCATTTTGTCCGTCCATAACCGTAGATAAATCTTTGGTCTTTTGGCTCAACGCTTCGTAGGATCGTCCCGCAGAATCGTAAGCTTTTAGATTCGCCTTCATATTCGACTCGGCTTGCTTAACCTTGGCGTTGATTTCATCAAGGGTATTGCCAAAACTAGTACCATCTAGCGAGATACCCAGCTTGATATTTCCAACAGGTTTTCCTTTTCCAGCCATAATTTACCCCCTTTCTTCGAGGATTTTTAAATCGTCCGCAGAAAGAAATTGTTTAATGAAATCTGCGCCATCCATGTAGTCATCGCCTTTTTCTACTTCGCTAAAAAGGTGGAGCAGATAGTGATAATCTGAATCGTCTACGTCTTTCATCGTCCAACCAGCTTCAATCAAATCTTTGTAGATCTGATCAATAGCTTTTCTTGCTTCTGTAAAGCTTATTTCTTTTTCTTTCCCGACTTTTTTTCATCACTGCCCAGATCATTGATTTGTTCAAATATACCTTGCAAGGTAGGACCCAACTCATTTGCAGTAAGACCGTCTAGAATTGAGTCAAAGGAAACTGCCGGATCTTGGAAAATATCTGCAACGATGGCGATCATTGAATCAATGGCATCTAAATCAGAAAGTTCTTCTTTATCGGCTTTTTCATAAAATTTGATACACTCACGCATCGCACGGGCTGAGATATCTTGCTGTTTAAATATTTTTTTCTTACCTTCGATTTTTAGTTGTAATTCGATCATTAATAGTTCCTCCTAATTGAAAATGAAAAGGCTAGCCAATCGGCTAACCTTCGGTAACGGTCAATGTTGCTTTGGCGGTTTTCCCACCAGTTTTAGTTGTAACTGTAATGTCTGCTGTACCAGCTTTAAGGGCTGCTACCTTACCAGTTGTGTCAACGGTTGCTACGGCTGTATCGCTTGATTTCCAAATCACTGTCTTGTCAGACGCATTGGCTGGTAAAACCGTGGATGTCAACGTTTCATTTGCCCCGACCGCAAGTGACAACGTTGTTTTATTCAACGAAACACTTGCAGGGCTAACTACTCCCCCGGCGTGTTAAACACCAAGGCTTTGAATTTATCTAAGGTCATTGTTTCAGTTTCTACAGCAGCGATATAAACATATCCACGACTATCTGCAATGAAATCACCTTCAATGGAATCCGTTTGTAATTCCACACCTTTATCTTCGGCTGTCTTCAAATCAATGTCCGGATGACTAAATTTCCCTTTAGTCATTCCCATGAATAACCGTTCGCCTTCTTTTGTACCTGAGATAAGAACCAACGAAGTGTACGGTGCTTCGGTATTTGCCCCTATTACATGTGCTCCGTCTACTTCCTCCGCTCCGATTACTTCTTGGTAAATTCCACCATCTAATAAGTCAGCAACATCTAATGTGACTTTAGGTGCAGAAACACCTTTTGAAGCAATAAAAAATGGCACATTAGAAGCGAAGATGGTATTGGATGTTGAACCCAACCCCGTAATTTTCGCTTCAATTGCACCGCCTGCAGATTTATCTGCCACTAATTCTTTTAAAGTATCATCTTTCTTTGATTGAACACCAAAGATAACACTATCAAACCCTTGAGTTGCCATATATTAATCTCTCCCTTTAATTTAATGAAATAGTTGCTACATAACGCTTAATGATCCGTTTTGATCCCTCCAAGTCCTCGTCATCGGTTTGTTCGGTATAAGTACATTCCCAACCCTCAACTCGCATGACTTCATCGAGAGCAAAATAAAAGGCATCAACCTCTTTTAAGGTCGACACCCATACATCTACTTGTACGTTGAATTGAATTGTTAAAGGGTTGTTGCTTGCGTAATCGTCATAGTTGCCATAAAGTTCTACAATTCGTCCGATTGGTAAGTTAGGAACGGTTCGAGCTGATTCAGGCACGCCGTTTGTGTAGAAATCAATTTTTTTAGTTTTTTCAGCATTATTCAATATGGAATAAACCTGTGATACAGCTGTTTTCATAGTCCTAACCTCCGTTTTAGTTCGTTGGCAATAATTTCTGTTACTTGATCCTCAATCTGCCGCTGTGTTTTTTGAACAATCCCCTGTGGCGGCTGCTTGATTGACCCGAATTCCACGAAGTGTATCCGCCATGCTACTTCGTCATCGTAGCCAACATCAACATTTCCATTTGATACTGGACCAATCACAACGTGATCTTTTGCATGTTCCTGCATGTACGACCCACGTTTACCGTTCGATTTTTTGCCGTCCCAGCGTGGTGTATTCTGTTCAAGTTTTGTTTTCGCGAATGACGCAGCCTTTCTTAGAGCTGGATTTTCTACACGTTTTATGCTAGTTTTCAGTTCTCTAAGCGCTTTGGATACCTCTGACGAGTCGATTTCTACGCTCATTTTTGGACCTCTTTCGCGATCACTGTTGTAAAGTCCTTCGCGAATTCGCCCTTCGTAATCGTAATGATTTCAAAAAGCTTGCCTCGCCACTTTACTTTCATGTCGTTTTCTAGTTCCGCTTTTTGTTGATAACGAATAATGAAAGTCAATGTTCCTTCTAAGACGGTCCCAACAGAAGCTTTAACGTCACTTAACCTCTGAGTTTGAACGCTAGCCCAACAAGAAAAGACAGTCTCAGATGTTTTAATGGGCTGACCATCATCATCTTTCCCTGTCTTCTCTTTAATGAATTCGATTCGCTGTGTAAAATCACTCGTTTGTATTAGCGTCATGATCTAACCCCCTCAGCTGATGAATCAAAGCAGTCACTCCAAACGGAATCTCTGTGAATGCTTTTTCGCTTGTAGCAATTCGGTTCTCGTACCAGTGAGACACCAGCAGCGTGACCGCATAGTTAAACCGTTCATCAGATGTCTTTTCGACTTCAATTGATCCAAGAATGAATTTTTCAGCCGTAGACTCCAGTATTTTCAAAAGCTCGTCGTCTAAATCATGATCAATTCGAAGATATGATTTTAGTTCCGTCAGTTCCATTCGATCACCGCCTATTCAGCAGTTACGGTGATTTCACACACCGCGGTTTTTCCGTTCGTAGTCGTTGCGGTGATTGTCGCTGTACCAACTGTAATACCTGTGACTTTACCTTGAACTGGCGTTACCGTAGCAATCGCCTCATCGCTAGAACTGTATTTAACTGATTTGTCCGTTGCGTCAGCTGGTGCGACAGCCGCTGACAGTGTTTCTGATGCCCCCACCGCTAGCGTAGCCGTTGCTTTGTTTAACGTTACGCCGGATGGGTCTACGCTTTTGGGCCAAGCGTCACGTAGAACCCAGCGGCTGTGTCAGCTACTTCAACATCAAAGCGTACAAAACCAGCCAGTAATTGACCGTACACTTCGTTATCTACCCAACGGACAGAAGCTTGTTGACGATCAAAGTATTTTGCGAATAGTGCAGGATCACCGATAAACGCAACTTTATCACCAGCAGCGGTACCGATAACATCATCTGCCATTACGACCATTTCACGGCCTAGCAATTTGTAACCAGATGCGACAGTCACATCTTGTTGCAATAAGTAACGTCCGTCGTTGTCTTTCATTTTATCTAGTTCATTAAAGAAGCTTTGAGAAGCAATAATTTTGACTGCGTACGCTGGATCAATCGCAACGTTCACGATATCTTTCAAATCATCAATCGTAGTAACAGTTTTAGCTGTTGCAGTTTGCAATTTAGCTGCAATTGCTGCATTAGAAGTATTCAATGATTGACGTTGAATGTGTTCAGCTACTAAACCGCCTAGATCGATATCAGAATCGTCTAAAGCTTCTTGTGAAACAGGAATATATCCACGATAAGTAGCGATTTCATAACTTACTTTCGTGAATTCAGGATTTGCCAACGCTGGGTTTTTAGCCAATTCTTCAACAGAGATCATTTTATTTTTGTTCGCTTTCAAGATTGGGTAAGAACCAGTACCTGTCGTAACTGGCACACGCCCAACATGTTGTCGTAAGTCCACGACTGTTTCAGGTTGTTTTTCTGGCTTTGTGATTCGATCAATCGGGATTACCGCTTCTGCTCCGACTGTTGTCAAGCCGTCACGTGTTTCTCCTTTTGAACGGATAAATTGGTTAATAGAGCGTGTTTCTTTATCTTTTTGGTCATTCAAGATTACTTCCATAGATCGATTCTCCTTTTTTTCTTCTTTTTCCGCTTTTGCAGGTGGTTCTTCGGCTTTCTTTTCGGGTTCATGTTCTGGTTTTTCTCCGTTTTTTTTATCTGGTTCTGGGTCCTTTTCAGTTTCCTCCGGAGCTTTTTCAGGTTCAGGATCGTCCTCCAACCCTTTCAACTCGTCTTCAAGCTCGGTTTTCAGTTGGTTTCGTGTTTCTTCTTGCTCTTTGTTCGATTTGATTTGAGCCAACAGACCTTTAGCGGTTTCTAAATCGCCAGAATCTAGCGCTTTTTGAGTCTGTTCTTTTAACTTTTCGTTATCCAAATCGCTTTCCTCCTTTGTTTTTGGGCGTAAAAAAAGAACCCCTAGTAATTTAGAAGTTCCAATTCCATCTGTAATTTTCGTTTTTCGCGTTCATTAATCACTCGTTCTAACGACCGTTGAGCGACTACTGCGTCCGTTCCCTCATAAGCTGGGATCGACACAATAGAAATTTCATATAGTTCATCAATGCTATTTAAGCTGCGGATATACGTTCCATCTTGCTGGGTCCATGTTTGAGAATCATCTTTGACGACAAAACCAAACGAGCATTCATTGATATCACCGCGATTGATTGACTCATACAAATCGTTCGCATAGCTCGTATTCGGCAGTTGGCATCTAAAGCGAAGGCCAACATTATCTACAGCAAGTTCTAGTGTTTGTGCCGCAGTACGCCCCAAAACCGCGCTAAAATCGTGATCAACCAAACAACGCACGTCCGATAAATCAGTATTGGCCAGCGCTTCGGGAGAAATGATTTCTCTAAATCCGCCTAAATCTTTGCTTAAAGTGTTGAATTTAAGCGCGTAGCCTTCAATCGTCCGGTTCTCCCCTGATTGAACTTCCGCTAGGCTCCGAATCTCCATTTCCATTATTCACACCTCCCCTCGCTGTGGTCTTAGTGTAAATGACATTTCCTTCTGGAATATCACTAAAACCGTAGTAGCGGCGGACTTCGTTGACTAATAGCGCTCCATCACCGCCATTGCCGTCATCCATGAGTTTGCTTAAGCGAGAAGCAGTATCCTGCCTTGTAAGTGTGGAAAAATCTAACTCAACTTTAATTTCCATCTTGGCAAATATCTCGTCTGTAATCATCTGCGACAGCATTCTTAGTGTGCTGGAAATGTAAAGATCGTTTGCAGCGTCATCTTTAGAGTTGACCAATTCCATTCCAAAACGCGAAAGTGGGATACCTAAGGCTTTGGCGATCTGCTTCGTTGAGTACACATTATTTTGAATCATTTTCAAAATATCAGTATTGATTTCAAATTGATTAAATTCTTGTGTCTCATCAAGTACAATCACACTATTTGCGTTTGACGCCCCACTGTTCACCTCTTCAAAGTCTTTTTTGATCTGTTTCTTCGAAGAATTATTTAGCGATCCTTTTTTAAGTTTCAGTACCCCACCGGCTTGAATACCTTTTTTGAAGAACGAGCTTAGCATCTTATTTCCGTTATCCAACATGGAAAGCTCTGTTTTTAGTGCGTCTAGCGGACTGATTCCTGTTTTTCCATTGACAGTCACAAATTTGAAATGCAGCATCTCAGCGCTATCGACTTTATATGAGGTTCCAGCCTTGTTTGTATACTCGTAACGCATTAAACCGGTGTCTAAATCCTCGTAGACGACTACTTGCGACGGTTTAGCGAACTCCAGCCAATCATCATGGATTATCGCAAATGAATTACCAGACAATAGCATTTGGGCGATCGTTGCAAATTTGAAGGTGTAAGGCGTCATGGACGAATTTGGTTTTGAGTTCAATAAAGCAAGTTTTTGTGGATTAGTATTTTTATCATCCACAAACTTAAATTTACTTGCGGCGATATCCCCAGCTAAAATCTTTATGCCAGTGAACACATCTGATTGCTCTAATGCTTTCTCGCCGTCAAAATTGACTGTGACCGATCCGTCAGCATTTGTTATCAAATCCATCATGGATTCAGAGCGACTTGATAAACTTCGTCTTTCTGTTTTGAAGAATAATCCCATTGATTCACCTCCCTTCAACTTTTATAATTACAAGCCTGACTCCCTAACTAAAATCAGAACAGTCAGCATCAGACAGACGCTAACAACGACAAAACCGACGATTTTACCGAATAAAAAAGCCGCTACTATAAATGAAGCTAGTCCCAGCACGTACAACAGAATTACTAATATTCGCAATAAGTTACCAGCCAAATCCATATTCACCTCTTTCAATTAATTCGTTGATATCATCTTCATCAAAATCATGATACATCGCTTGTGTGTAAGCATTTATTAAAGCATCGATCGGGTCGATCTTGTTTCGATTCATTGATTTATCAATCATAATCGTGTCGTTGTTTTCTTTTGTTATTGCGTTCCGTATCGCTCGATTTAATAAAGGGTTGTTGGCATGAAGCGTCTTGCCTTGAATGATATCCGTTCGCAGCTGCTTCGTCGGCGCGTTCAATGTGATTAACCCTTGCCGTACCTCAATCAGTTCATTTTCGTAATATTTTGCTAAATCAGTAATGACGTTTCCGGCGTTATACGGATCGTAGAAGATTCCTTTAAGCTCGAAATTATTGCTTTCAATAAAATCGGTAATCCAATTGACTAAATCATGGTAATCAATTAAGCCGTCTGGACTACTGCTGATCGTGCAGTATCCCGCCTGTTCGTACTGCCTGGTGTTTTATCGTCTTTTTCCTTTGCTTCGATCCCACCACGGTTTGCAACAAAAGAGTAACTATCGCAGTAAAATTTGCTTTCCTCGCGAATCGGAATCACCCACGATATAGAAGTCAAGTCATTTACGCGTGATAGATCGACACCAATATAAACTTCACGGCCTGTAATATCCGTATTTTTGATATAATCCGGTGCGATTGCCGCAAGCCATTCCTCTTCATTCATGTAACTTTCCTGAGAGGACTGCACCCACATGTTAAATTCTTTCGTTAAAACGTTGGATATACTGCCTTTAGCTTTCCCTTCGTTTAAAAGACTTTGCTTTTTCTCTGTCAATTTTTCCTTTTGCTCTGGAATTTCCATAAGCGGATTTGATTTAATCCACGTTTCGGGATTGCTGATTTCCTTAACGTTATCCTGTTCCCAGCAAAGCGCTAAATACTCATCGCCGACTACTTCGCCTTTTAGCAGCTTAGAAACGTACTGATACTCGATTGAATACATCGGATAATTCAGCTTGCTAGAAGCGGTTGAGATGATGACTATCAGCGGTTCGTCCTGTTGACTCATAGACGTTTCGATAACATCCATCATTTCTGTAGTCTTAGAAAGCGCATATTCATCGAAAATTCCAAGCAGCGTGTCTAAACCATCGAGCGTGTCAGCGTCAGCAGACAAAGGTTTCATAAACGAATCATCTTTGGTCGTCAATTCGTTTTGAATGACTTTAGTAAAATCTTTTACTGCCTTACTCTTACTTCGTAGCGCTTTTAGTTGCGATTTCACCATGTTAAATACGATTTTCGCTTGATCTCGCTTGTTGGCCGTAGCATATATTTGCCTTGCTTGAAATGGATTCCGTTCATATATTAAGCAGTACAACGCGATTCCAGAAACAATTAAAGACTTACCCTGTTTCCGCGCAAGCGACAGGTAAGCCTTTCTGAATCGTCTAGTATTATCTTTTTTTCTACGCCAACCCCATAACATACCTAAAATAAATTTTTGGAATAAAGCTAGTTTATTTGGCTTGCCGCTTTTTGGATCGGGCAACATAGAAATAAATTTGATAATGTTCTTTGCATATTTGGGATCATAGTAAAACGGATAATCCTCTTGCTTTGATTTTTCTACATCTACTTTGTGACGGTCAATCGCCTGTTGAATTTTCCCCCCAACTTTGATTTTTTCAGACTCTACAGCATCGATGTATTTTTGAACGTGATCAATCATCGTTATCAGCTTCGTTCATCATTTCAGCAAAAGGGTCGTCAGGCTCTTTCTCAAGTTCTTGCGGATTAACAATCTTCAACCGAGAGTTGATTGTCAGCCCTAAATCATTAGTTGCTGTTTTCAGTTCTTTAGAGAATGAATTGACCGTATCGATCAAAGGATTTTTTCGACCATCAATTAAAAAACCTTGCTCGTTCAATTCTTTGCTAGCTTTATCGTACAAATAAGCATAATTGCAGTACCGAACCATTGTTTGCTGATCTAACTCGGAAATCGGCAGTTCAGCTATGTAATGAGAAATGCGATCCCATTCTGGATATGCCTGTTCCAACAACCCGACCGGATACACGGAAAAATCCAAACGAGGGTAATTGTACAGTTTTTCCTCCTCAACTTTTTTTGCTTCGATTTCTTCTTTGGTATAATTTTTCTTACTAGCGTCAAGCAATTTTTTAGGTCTCCCTCTTCCCATTCGATCACCTCTTTCTCAAATCGCAAAGTTTTTAAAGGGAATTCTTTTTACACAAAAGAGGGCTTCGATTCCTTCGGTTTTAGCAACCCACCCCCGTATCAAAATTATTTCACGTCTACTTTCGATATCTTACAGCAGACAGTCATAACTCTTCTTAGAATGCTTATCAGGGCGTTTTAAGGCGCTTGTGTTTTTTGTTGTGGCAGTCCTGACATATGCTTTCTAAGTTATCTGCTGAATCGGCTACACTAGACTAGACAGAAAAAATAAGGTGTGTAGAATAATAAAAA
>OLQZ01000327.1_pt1 | contig 17103 bp, 17 predicted proteins | sample 1643191 | NCBI WGS metagenome assembly OLQZ01 (sample SAMEA3136768, study PRJEB25190) | human gut metagenome | biome: human gut; feature: human-associated habitat; material: faeces | place: Austria | collected 2013
TGATGTCTGATTCATATGCATCATTTATTAATGCCATGAAGGACCTCATCGGTGAAAAGTACTACATCACAATCAATGATGTTAATGGTGGTAATGATGATAAACTAGCCAAGGCACGTCAAGATGTTGTTTATAATGAGCTTTGGACAAATGGTGGTTCAGTTATTCCAGGACGTATGCAGGTTGCCTATGGTGATTTGAAAGCACGTATCGATATGGTACGCAATAAAACTGGTAAATCACTTATCGTTGGTGCCTACATGGAAGAACCAGGTATTGACTATACTGTTCCTGGTGGAAAAGCAACTAACGGTGCAGGTAAAGATGCCCTTGCTGGTAAGCCATTGCAAGCTGATGCGACTCTTCTCGTAGATGCGACAGTAGCTGCAGCCGGTGGTTATCACATGTCCATTGCAGCCCTTGCCAATGCTAATGCAGCCCTTAACGTTCTTCAAAGTGCCTATTACCCAACTCAATACCTCAGTGTGGCTAAGGACACTATTCGTAAGCTTTACAATTACCAACAGTTCATCACTGCTTATGAAAATCTTCTCCGTGGTGAGGGTGTGACTAACAGCACTCAGTCTGTATCTACCAAGAATGCTTCTGGTGAAATCCTTTCTAAAGATGCTCTTGGTGTGACAGGAAATCAAGTTTGGACATTTGCTAAATCAGGAAAAGGTTTCTCAACTGTTCAAATGATTAACATGATGGGCATCAATGCGGGCTGGCATAATGAAGAGGGTTATGCGGACAATAAAACACCGGACGCACAAGAAAATCTCACAGTTCGTCTTAGTCTAGCAGGTAAAACAGCTCAAGAAGCAGCTAAAATTGCTGATCAAGTCTATGTGACATCACCAGATGATTGGGCAACTTCAAGCATGAAGAAGGCACAAGCAAGCCTTGAAACAGATGAAAATGGTCAACCAGTGCTTGTCATTTCAGTTCCTAAACTAACTCTTTGGAACATGCTCTATATCAAGGAAGACACAACAGCAACACCGGTAGAACCAGTTATCTTGAAACCAGTTACTAACCAAGCTGGTAAGAAAGTAGATAATACAGTAACATCTGAAGCAAGCTCAGAAACAGCTAAATCAGAAAATACAACAGTAAATAAAGGTTCAGAGGCTCCAACTGATACGAAACCATCTGTTGAAGCTCCTAAACTAGATGAAACAACTAAACCAGCACCATCAGTTGACGAGTTAGTAAACTCAGCAGCTGTTCCAGTGGCGATAGCTGTGTCAGAGACCGCACATGATAAGAAAGATGACAACTCAGTATCTAATACGGATCAAGGTACAGTAGCATCAGATTCAATCACTACACCAGCTTCAGAGGCTGCAAGCACAGCTGCCTCAACAGTCTCATCAGAAGTATCAGAAAGTGTAACAGTATCATCGGAAGCATCAGAAACTGAAAATAGTTCAGTAGCATCAACTTCAGAGTCAGCAATTTCAACGACGACAGCAATTTCAGAATCACATACAGTAGTTGAACCAGTGGCTTCTTTGACAGAATCAGAGAGTCAGGCAAGCACTAGCCTTGTTTCAGAAACTACTAGCACAATTGTCTCAGTTGCTCCGTCAGAAGTATCAGAAAGCACAACAGTATCATCGAAGGTCTCAGAAACTGATATTATCTCAGCAGCATCAACTTCAGAGACTTCAGCATCTGAATCAGAGAATTCAATCAGCACAGTCGTTTCAGAATCAGAAGTAGTTGAAGAACCAGCTGTTTCATTGACAGAATCAGAAAGTCAAGTGAGCACTTCAGAAGTGACTTCGGCGATTTCAGAAACAGTAAGCACATCAGAGGAAGTCATCCTTGATGGACTATCAGAAAACATCAATAGTTGGAATAGACTCTCTGTAGCTCCTCGCGTCTCAGAAACCTTACCAAGTACTTCTGAAACGATTACAGAAGCAGCATCACTCTTTAGCAACTATGCAAGATATTCAGAAACAGCAAGCTCAGAATCCCACTCTATGGTAGCAGCTTCTTCAGAAGTTTCTATTGAAAAATTAGCAGTATCTATCTTGAAAGATACTGAGGGTGGCTTGTACGATGCTACAACAATCAGAAATATTGTTGAGATGATTGATAGCATTACAACAAATGTCAGCTATACTCGCAGTAGCCGTCAAGACCTTGTCAATACAGCTTCGTCAGATAATACTTACAATGGTAGTCAAGATCTTAACCTTGCAAGTAAGACAACGACGCAAGCAGGTGAAAAAGGAACAACTGAAGATCTTAAGGCTACAATTGCTAAAACAGCAAAATCTCACAAGTGGGGAGAACATGCTGTAGCTATCCTTACAGCTATTGTCCTTGCAGGTGCGGCAACCCTTGCAGCTCTTCGTAACTTCTTGATGTCAAAAAAAGTTGATAAATAATAAGTAGAACTCTTTGTGTAAACAAGGAGTTTTCTTTATACTGGCTGCTATTTTTTCTGAAAATTGTGATACAATAGAAATAGTTTGAATATTGTGTCAAAGGAGAGCCAATGATTACTGCAAATGATATCGTAAAGGCTAATGAAGTCTTAAAAAACGTGGTGGAACGCACACCACTAGATTTTGATCGCTACCTATCTGAAAAATACGGGGCGACCATTTATATTAAAAAAGAAAATATGCAAAAGGTACGCTCTTTCAAATTGCGTGGAGCCTACTATGCTATCCATCAATTGAGTGATGAGGATAAGGCGCGTGGTGTGGTTTGTGCATCAGCCGGAAACCATGCTCAGGGGGTTGCCTACACTTGTAACGAGATGAAGATTCCGGCAACCATCTTTATGCCAGTAACAACACCTCTCCAAAAAATTGGTCAAGTCCGTTTCTTTGGTGGCAAGTTTGTAACAATCAAATTGGTGGGAGATACCTTTGATGCTTCTGCCCAAGCAGCGCAGGAATATACCAAGTCTGAAGGGATGACTTTCATTGATCCATTCGACGATTATAATGTCCAAGCGGGGCAAGGAACTGTTGCTTATGAAATTTATGAGCAGGCTCAAGAGGAAGGTGTTTCCTTCGATAGTATCTTGGTTCCAGTAGGTGGTGGCGGCCTTATCTCTGGTGTAGCTACCTATATCAAGGATGTAGCACCGTCTATGGAGGTTATTGGTGTTGAGGCTAGTGGTGCTCGTAGTATGCGTGCTGCCTTTGACCGTGGTTATCCTGTAAAACTCGAAGAAATTGATAAGTTTGCGGACGGGATTGCTGTTCAAAAGGTAGGTGTCAAGACCTATGAAGTCGCACGTAAATATGTTGACCGCCTCTTGGGAGTTGATGAAGGATTGATTTCAGAAACCCTAATTGATATGTACTCTAAGGTTGGTACCATTGCAGAACCCGCAGGTGCGGCATCAGTGGCAGCTTTGGAAGTGATCAAAGATGAGATTAAAGGAAAAACCATCGTCTGCATCATTTCAGGTGGTAACAATGACATCAACCGTATGCCAGAGATGGAAGAACGTGCGCTTATCTACGATGGTATCAAGCATTACTTTGTGGTTAACTTCCCACAACGTCCTGGTGCCCTTCGTGAATTTGTAAATGATATCTTGGGACCAAATGATGATATCACTCGTTTTGAGTACATCAAACGTGCTAATAAAGGAAAAGGTCCGGTTCTCATTGGTATAGCTCTTAGTGATAAGAACGACTATGATGGACTTCTCGAGCGTCTTTCGGCCTTTGACCCAAGTTATATCAACCTTCACGGTAACGAAACACTATACAATATGCTTGTCTGAGGACAGGTTCACATAATGAAAAAAGAACTGACAAAGTCGGTTCTTTTCTACTTTAACCCAGCTATACGGAGGCACTAAGGCTTTATCTTCAAATTAAAACCTCAGTATTGCTACTGAGGCTTTCTTTATTCGATAATCAAGAGTCCATCTTTAATGGCGAATGGATTGTCTTTATTGATGCGGTCGTAGAACATGATACCGTTAGTATGGTCGATTTCATGTTGAACAACAATTGAGTTGTACCCACGGAGCTTAACACGTTGCTTTTCTCCCTCTTTGTTGTAGTATTCAACAGTTACTCGAGCATGACGAACCACATAACCAGGAACGTCGCGGTCGACTGAGAGGCATCCTTCTCCATCACCCAAAGCAGCATCCTGAACAGAATGGGCAACTACTTTAGGGTTGTACATGATTTCTTGAAGGCTATATGCTTCTTTTGGTGGATTACCTTCAGCGTCTTCAGGGTTTGGAACGAGAACCGCGATAATGCGTTTTGAAATATCCAATTGTGGGGCTGCAAGACCGACTCCCCCACGAAGCCCCATTTTTTCAGCAATAACAGGATCTTGTGAATTACGAAGAAACTGCATCATTTTTTCACCTAGGATAATGTCTTCGTCTGATAGTGGGAAGGTTACATCTTCAGCGACAGCACGCAAGGTTGGGTTTCCTTCGCGAATGATATCATTCATATCAATCATATGGCTGGCGCGGATAATTTTGGTTTGAGCGTCCATTTGTTTACCTCTATTTTCTTTGATTTACTTGTTTATAACTATAGCACAAAAGGGTTGAAAATTAAACCATCAAGGATTAAAGTGAAGCTTTTTCTAATCGATAAAAGCCAGTTTTTCCAAGGTTTGTCGTTGTTAAATACGATAGGTCTTAAAAGCTTCTTTTTCAATAATTCCTTGATCGATAAATTGTTTGATGACTCGTTGCACATGGCGATAGCTAGTCCCAAAACTGGCAGCTAGGATAGATGGTGATAGTTGAAAAACACCTTCTTCCTCAATACTCAACATATGAGTAGCCAGACGCTCTTTGACAGAGTAGCTTGCATTTGTTGAGGCAGTAATACCCTGTTTATGCAGTGCCATGGCTAGGTTATGACCAATTTGATAGAGAAAAACGGGATCTTTGAGGAGCTCTTCTTTATTATTTAAAGGGAGCTGAACTGCTTGAACCTCTTCTAAAGCAATGACTGATGACCCTGCTGGTTGATTGGTCATGAGTTCTACATCTCCAAATATTTGTGGTTGGTTAAGCATTTCTAGGATATGTTCTTTACCATTGAAGAGAGAACGCACAATTTTTACCTTTCCTGACAAAATGTAGGTTAGCTCTGTGATAGCTTGCCCTTGGGTACAAATATAATCATTCTTTTGAAAGGTGACTTTCTGTAATTGGTCGAGGTAGGGGGGTGGAAAGACCTGATCAAGTTGAGGTCTTATGTCATGATTACGCATACATCTCCTTTTTTAGGACCTAGGTCCTATTTTTTAAAGTCTCCTTAGATTATAATGAAAAAATAACTATCAGACAAGTAAGGAAAGGATGTTCTAATCCCTATATTATGACACGAATTTTAGAAAAAATGAGCCTACTTGGGCTATCCTTGCTCTTGATTTCGGCCTTTTCGATTTCAACAGCGCTACCACCTATGTTGGACTACTATAGCCCAACCTTTTCTGCCGCGCAAGTGGAGCTTTTAGTATCTGTCCCTTCATTTTCCGTAGTAGCGATGCTCTTACTTAATTCATTTATTGACAAATGGCTAAGTGATAGACAGCTAATTGTGACTGGCTTGCTTTTACTTAGTAGTGCTGGGATTTTTCCTTTTTTTGTACAAGCCTATCCTCTTGTCTTACTGTCACGTATTGCTTTTGGGATGGGGATTGGCCTTATCAATGCTAAGGCGATTGCCATCATCAGTCAACGTTTTCAAGGTAAAGAACGGGTTCAGATGTTAGGTATTCGTGGCTCCATGGAGTTGATTGGTGGAGCTTCGTGTTCTCTTTTGGTTGGTCAACTATTGAAAATCCATTGGACCTTTGCCTTTCTTATTTATGGTCTTGGTTTTGTGATTCTGACCATGTACCTCCTTTTTGTGCCAACGATGGATCAGGTGGAGAGGAAGCAGATTACAAAAAGTAAACAAGGTCTAAACAAAAAAGACCTTAGTATGATCCTTGGTATGGCCCTTTTAGCAGGATTTGTCATCTGTATTAATTCTTCGATTAGTTTGCGCGTGCCTCTATTTCAGGTTGCTGGTAAGACCATTGCGAGTGGGCAATCAGCTTTAGTACTTAGTTTAGAGCAGGGAATTGGAATTGTAGCTGGACTAAGTTTCGCTTCTCTTATAGGATATTTTAAGAATCATCTTTTGCATATAGTGATGTTTTTATTGGCGGTTTGTCTCTTTGGGATGTCAGTGGCTAGTAACTTACCGATTTTGATTTTATCCTCAGTTGGTGTTGGTTTCTTCTATAGTACTGTTTTGACAATTATCTTTAACCAACTTTCTGAGCGTATTGCTAGAAATCTGTTGAACAAAGCGACAGCCTATGTCCTCTTGGGGTGTAACCTAGGGTCTGCCCTCTCTCCTTATGTTTTGAAATTATTGGCACTTGTATCTCCAAGTTTTAGTTGGATTTTCCTAGCCTATGCTATAGTAAGTTTCCTACTTTTCCTTGGGTTTTTGATGAAATCAAGAATGACAAAAAAGTCTAAGATGTAGAAATCTAAACAGTGAATCTTGTGATTGACAAAGATTAGTAGATGAGCTAAAATAGAGAGGTCGTAAAGACAAACCAACTCTTTCTTGGTTTTAGGAGAGCCAATCCTAAGACTCGGATGGAGCAAAAAAAGGAGAAAAAACATGGCAATCTCAAAAGAGAAAAAAAATGAAATCATTGCTCAATACGCACGTCACGAAGGTGACACTGGTTCAGTAGAGGTTCAAGTTGCTGTCCTTACTTGGGAAATCAACCACCTTAACGACCACATTAAACAACACAAAAAAGACCACGCTACTTACCGTGGTTTGATGAAAAAAATTGGTCACCGTCGTAACTTGTTGGCATACCTTCGCCGTACAGACGTTAACCGTTACCGTGAGTTGATCAGCTCACTTGGACTTCGTCGTTAATTCAAGATACAAAGGCCGTCAAAAGTACAAAGCAAAAATAGGAAAATTGACGAAGAAATTTTAGCTTCTAGGAGATTTTATCTTTTTTGCCAAGTGCTTAGGCTTTGTTCAATTGAATACACGAAAATGGAACTGCTCTATGATGGGGCAGTTTTTCTTTTTCACTAGGATTTTAGCCCGAGTTCAGAACAGCTCTCTAGATTCAGAGGGCAGTTTTGCTGTATTCATCTAAGAATTTCTTACGATGATAGATCTATAGAGCAAGCAAAAGACCTCCAGGTTTAATTCTGGAGGCTTCTCTATCTTAAAATCTTTTTGATAACTGTTTGAAATTGAGGGAGTTGATGGATAGCGGTTCCGACAAGGATACCTAGCATATTTAAGGCGATATCCCCTAAATCAAAGACTCCCAAATGTCCGAAGTACTGAATGGATTCGACGGTGAAAAGGGTCAGGAGACAAAGTAGGAGATTACTCAATCGTGAAGAAAAGAGGAGTCCCAGAGGAATGAACATTAATAGGTTCATGATGGGAACGAAGTGGCTCCCCCAGTATAATTCCCGAGCGAAGGAAAGGGGATTAAGACCTTGGGTACCAATGTTTTTCAAAAAAAGTAGGTAGAAGAGAGCAAGAAAGTAAATGAAGTAGAGTAGGAGCAGTGTCTGTTTTTTCAGCTGTCTAGTAAGAAGGAGTTTCAAAAAAGCATAGACAAAGTAACTAAGCAGGACTATGATGACTAGGTTGAGTAAGACTTGGAAGTAGGAGCCATAATGGGCGATGTAATGAACGTACTGTTCGAGATGGCCCCTATAAAACCAATAAGACAAGCACAGTGATAGGCTTCCTAGTAAGATGTTACTCAATGTTTTTAATGTTTTTGCCACTTTGCTCCTCCATTTGCATATGATGAGTACACATTATATCAAAAAAACGTTTAAAGAAAGTTAAGAAACTGTAACGAAGTTTTGATAGAATGGAAAGATAAGGCAGAATCAAAGACTAAAAAAGGACTTTGAAACAGCAACTCTACTTTTGACTAACAATTTAATGTTTTTTGTAAACAGGCTATGAAACCTTATAAAATAATTAAATTTAAAAAATTAGGAGTCAGCATCTTGTTTCAGGATTATTAAAATGTTATTATATAGTAGTGAATTTTTAACATAAAAAGGAGTTCGTCTTATGAATAAAAAGGTTTTGGCGACAGCTGGAATTGCAGCACTTGCAGTTTCTGCTACAGTTGCTAAAGCTGATGAGGTAACGACAAACGATCAAGCCTCAACAACAGCATCAGTATCATCGACAGCTACGCAAGCTGTCCCAACTCAAGCCCAAGTTGAAGCGGCTAGAGAACAAGCCAGCGCTGCAAATCAAGCAGTATCGCAACAAGAGTCAGTAGTTGCTAATCATGAAGCAGCTGCCAACCAGGCTCAAGCAAACCTAGCGACAGCAGATGCTAACTTGCAAAAGGCACAAACAGCAGCCGATGAAGCAAGTCCAGAAACTATTGCTGCCGCTCAAGGTCAAGTAACTACTGCGGAAAATGCGGCTAAGGAAGCTAAGTCAGCAGTCGAAACAGCTCAATCAGCAGAAAAAACTGCCAAAGATGCAGCAGACAAACAGCAATCTGTCGTTAATACAGATCAAGCTAATGTCAATGCTAAAGCTAGTGAAGTTGCTAATGCTCAAAAATCAGTAGATGCTGCTAAAGCAGCTCTTAATGGTTCTAGCGCTTCTGAGGCAGCTTCTAACCAAGCTAAAGCACAATCAGTTTTTGACGCTGCAACAGTAGCTGAGAAAAAAGCTCAAGAAGAACTGGCAGCAACTCAGGCAGCTGATAAAGAAAAAGCTACTGCTATTTTAGCTAAAGAAGGTCAATTGACTGCAGACCAAAATGCAGCAAACCAAGCTAAAGCAGCCTATGAGACTGCTCAAACAGTAGCTAATGAAAAGGCAGCTGCCCTTGCAGCCGCTGAAGCAGCTAAGAAAAAAGCAGAATCTTCAACAACTTCAACAGCTAATGTTCGTCAAAAATTCTCAGTGTCACAAGAGTATGTCAATGCTCTTAAGATTCATGAGTCTAAAACAGCGACAGCAGCAGAAATAGCTCAAGCTGAACAAGTCTTGAAGAACGTTAATAAACGTGATCGTGGTAACAATAGTTATCAAGACAATGAAGCAGATAAAAATGTTAAAATTAGTGATTTGAATAATCTTAGTGAAGCTCAAATTACAGATTTGTCATTGTATGCTTCAAGTTTGATTAACCAAATTCGTACAGCCTTTGGTACAACTCAAACATCTGTTTCAAAAGGTAGTGTTCTTGCAGCTGATCGTGTTTCAGATGGTTATGTAGCAGATAACTGGGGTTGGGAAGCTATTACCCATAAAAGACATGATAGTGCCGCCCTTGACCGTGCTGGTAAGTCATTTAATAGTGTAAGTATTGGTGAAAACCTTAATACATGGCAAGGTTTGACAGGACCATTTACACTTAACGACATTAAGAAATATGTCTATGAAGCTATGCTCGACTTCATGTTTAATGGTAATGAGTGGAACCATGCTCGTTCTATCTCTGGACTTACAGCAGATGGTGGTGAGGCTTACATTGGTACAGACATCAGTGTTGTTGCCGGTGCCTTTAACGTTCACGTAAACAATGTCAATAAAAATTCTATCGCTTCTGATAGTAGCTTTGACACAACTAAGATTGCTAACCCATATGTAGGTAACCAATCTCAACCATCTTCAAATGCAAATCTAGCAGCTGCAAAAGCAGCTTATGAAGCTGCTAAACAAGCTAACGATCAAGCTCAAAGTGATTTGGCTAGCAAGAAATCTGCTTCTGAGTCAGCAACTCTTAAACTTAAGAATACTCAATCAGAACTTGCAGCTCTGCAAGCAAGTTGGCAGCTGCTCAGAATAACCTTTCTGAAAAACAAGCCGCCCTTGCAACTGCTAAATCAGAATTGGAAAAAGCTAATGCTGCAGTTGAAAATCTTAATGCTAATGCACAAGAAAAAGCAGCAGCCCTTAGCAAAGCTCAAGCAACTCTTGATGAAAAACAAGCAGAGCTTCAAACAGCTAAAGATAAACTTGCGACAAGTTCTGCGACCTTGCAACGTTTGACAAATGCATACAACGCTGCTAAGCAAGATACTGCTAAGAAACAAGTAGCATTGACACAAGCTAACCAAGCTTTGGCTTCTGCTAAGAACCGTGTAGCAGCTCTTACAAATGCTTCAGCTAACCTAGCTAAGGCTAAGGCAGAACGTGCAACGGCCTTTGCTAAATTTACTGCGGCGAAAGGTGCTCTTTCAACTGAACGTGCGAAACTGGTTGAATTGTCTGCTAAACGTGATAAATTAACGAGCGAATACACGACAGTTCAAACAGCTTTCGATAACTATATGAAAGCTAAGGCAGACAAAGAGCTTCAAACACAATTGGCTAAAGAGTATGCTAACATCATCTCTAAAGGTCTTACACCAGTACCTGTTTACGATGTAGATGGTAAAGTTGTTGCTTTCACAACACAAGAAAAAGCAGCTCAAACGGCGGCTCAAATTCCTGTAAATTATGGTCAAGCAAAAGCAGAGAAACAAGCTCCTGTACAAGAAACAGACAGCTTGCCAGAAACAGGTGAGTCAACTGCAGTAGGATTCAGTCTTGTAGGTCTCTTTATGACACTATTGGCCTTCCTTGGTTTTGTTGACAGACGTACACGTCGTAACTAATCATAGAAAAAAACGGCAACTGCCGTTTTTTTATTATGAAAATGCAATCTTCTACTGAGTCTTTCATTATGTGATGGCGGACGTCGGCGACCTTCTGCGAAGTTCCATGACTAAGTTTTGAGTCTAATGTCTCAAAACTTCCGAATGCCAGAAAACTTAATAGTTTTCTGGCATTTTTTTTCACATAGGAAAGACTCATTTGCTGATTAATATATTATCAACAAACAATAATTATTTTAAAATTATAGAGCAGAATCATATTCAATTTGATAATGGAGTTTAGTTTATCTTTTATATGAAATATTCTTAAGCGACTTTTGATATTAATTTAAAGCAATATTCTAGATAATCTTCTATTTCAGATTTAGAGAATTTGTGAAAATTAATGACTCCTAAAAATCCGATATGGCTTCTGAAAAATTTGGTGTGGTCCATAGTGGTTGAAACTAATATCAGAATAGATTTTGGTTCTATTTGTCTGATTTTTTTGGAGATATGTAATCCATCCCAAGATTTTAGTTGAGGATCGTATATGATAAAATAGACATTAGTGGGGGTACCTAGTTTTTGTTTTTGAATATCACCTTGTCTATGTTTAATTTTTAATCTGGTATTAGGGTATTTTTTCTTAAGCAATTGTTTAAGGATTTTGGTCAGTGGTTGTTGATATCTAAATGGTTGAATTATATAGATTTTATCACTCATAATTTTACCTTTCTTTTTATTATCAATTTTATCATGATGAGTAAATAAGAGGTTTGGCTTGTCGTGAATGGTGTTTATTTTGTAATGGTAGAGATAATTTTACCGTTTATGACAAAAAAAGTACCGTTGGATGTAATTTTAGTTTTTTAAGAGAACTCTTTGTTATGATTAAATTATGTTATAGTAAGGGGGAAATGATGGATTATATTGTTGCTAAAAAAGATAGCATGTCGGTTAAAATCCCAATTGGAGAGATTCTATATATCGGTACAATGTCAGATTGTCCAAGACTTTTGCAGTTTATAACTGATAATGGAATTTTTGAGACTTATGGAAAAATAAAAGACTTTGAAATAGATATGGGGTTAGTTTTTAGGCGCTGTCATAGAAAATATTTAGTTAATCTTAAGCGTATAAAAGCTATTGATTTAGGAACTAGACGAATTATGTTTGATAATAGTAAAGTTAATTCCATTGTCTGTTCGCGACGAAAACTTACTGAAGTTTTAAAGGATTGGAAGAATTTATAGTTTAAGAGGATATATATGTTAAATATTTTTGTTCTAGAAGATGATTTTTTTCAGCAAACTCGTATTGAGACAGCGATTAAGAAATGTATGTCTGATAATAAAATGAGGTATAGGTATTTAGAAGTCTTTGGTAAGCCTCAACAGTTGTTAGATGCAATTAAAGAGACAGGAAATCATCAATTTTTCTTTCTTGATATTGAAATTAAAGGAGATAAAAAGAGAGGAATGGAGATTGCGCGTGAAATCCGTGAAAAAGATCCTAGTGCGTCGATTGTCTTTGTGACGACTCACTCAGAATTTATGCCAGTCACCTACAGTTACCGTGTATCTGCTTTGGACTTTATCGACAAAGGGTTAAGTGATCAAGATTATCAGGAAGCTATTTCGTCTGTTTTGATACATGCTACTGGTAGTGTTAATAAAACAATAGGTGAAGATTCATTTTGTTTTAAATCAGAACATTCCCAAATACAAGTTCCTTTTTCAGATATTCTTTATTTTGAGACCTCACCTACGATTCATAAGGTAATTTTAACGACGAAGAAAGGCCATATGGAATTTTATGGTAAAGTTTCAGATATTGCGAAGGCAGACAAAAGACTCTACCAAAGTCATAGATCTTATGTAGTGAATCCAGAGAATATTATTCGTATTGACAAATCAAATCATACTGTTTTCTTTGAAAATGATGAATCTTGTTTTGTATCTCGTATGAAATTAAAAGGTTTAGTTGAGAGGATTACTTTGAGATGAAATTTGAGTATGAGGGAGTATTTTTTATTGGGTGGGTTATTAGATTAGTCATCTTTCAACAAGTTAGTGATTACAAATTTAAAGTTAGACACTTATTTATTATTCCTATTTTATTTACTCTTGTGGAATACTTTTTTTATGATATTGTATTCTGGGGTGAATTCTTTTTCCTACCTTTAATTGTTTTATTCATAAAAACAAAAAAACATTGGTCTTGGGTTCAATCCTTATTCTATTGCTTTTTCACTTTAGCTATCTATGAGATATTTAGCAGTTTGTCTTCTCTTTATTTTCAATTTGTATTTAAAATACCAGAGACTACTTTGGAAAATAACGTTTGGCTAGATTGGATTCCTACACTTTCATCCTTTCCTCTATATGTTTTGTTTTTAAAATTAGTAAGAATAGATTTAAATACACTGTCAAGAGAAATTAAAAATAATAAGTTAACAAAAATTGTTAATTTATTTACTATGACAATGATATTGTATTATACATCTAGCTATATTTTACTAAGTATACCTACATTAGAGCATGCGGGCTGGATTTCTTTTAATATAGAAGACATATATATTAATAGGGTAATTATTTATAGTTACTTTCCAATATTCTTAGGTTTTTTATTATACATTCAGTATCTTGTTAAAGAAAATATAAATAGGGAGCTAGAAAAAATTAAGGACTCACAGATTTCATCGATGAGTATTTATAGTGAGCATATAGAGTCATTGTATAAAGAAATCAAGAGTTTTCGTCATGATTATACAAACATATTAGTTAGTTTAAATGAATCCATAAAAAATAGAGACATAGATGGGATTGAAAGCATATATGATTCAGTGCTTTTGGATTCAGATAAAACTTTTTATAATACGCATTATGATATTGCTAACTTGGTAAATTTAGAGGATTTAGCAATGAAATCTATTGTCTCAGCAAAAATGTTTGAGGCACAAAGTAAGGGGATTAGACTTTCTATAGAGATAGAAAAGGTTATTAAAGCTCCGGCTAGTATAGATTCAATAGATTTGTTGAAATTATTAGCCATTTTTTTGGATAATGCTATAGAGGCCTCATTGGAATCAGCTTCACCAGAGCTTTCATTTGTATATTTTCAAGAAGAAAATCGTAAAATAATGATTATTGAAAATTCAACGAAGCAGGAGAGAATTAATACAAAGGCCATTTTTAATTATGGCTACTCAACTAAAGGTAATGGTAGGGGGATAGGGCTAGCTAATGTGTATGAGATTCTATCGACTTACAGTAGAGTATATTTAAAAACTTATAGTAATGAGTATAAATTTCGACAAGAATTGGTTTTTGAAGATTAAAAAGTAGACATATAATTCATGTCTACTTTTTTGTATTTAGGAAATCTTTCAAGATTGAACAAAGATATGTTAATACTGAAATAGTGCAATTATAAATATTAGTGTTGCTACTAAAAAGAATTATCTGTAATTTTTTGCCCGTTTATTACTAATAATGTGCTGTTTATTATATTTAAGATGCGAACTATTAAGTTTAATATATACTAATTTTTGTAAGAGCAAGTTCAGAAAAATACTTAGCTTAAATCATTTATGAAAGGAATCTACTATATTTAATTTATTGGATTATATGCAAAACGTTATTCACAATCCGAATAGATTTGATATCAAATATTGTTTTTTAACTACTAATGAAGTAGAAAGCGAGATTATATATGTTGTTATTTAAATCAGTTTTCAAATCAGTTTTTAAGAGAAAGGATGTTAATATTTTTCTTACATTTGCCTTTCTCCCTGTTTTAGTTCCATTGTTATCAGGGTTCATGGAAGGAATGAGTTCAGAATATACAGGTAATTTTCTTTCTTTTTTAGAGTCAGCAGTGAGTACGCAATATCGCTTTGTATTGCCTATACTTTTATTTTCTTTGGTTGTATCTTCAGTTTTTAAGGATGAAATAGACTCAGGTATTATGTTTCTTTATAAAGATATTAATAGAAAGAAAATTTTTAATGCCAAATTATTGAGTTTAGTTGCAGTATACAGTATTTTTTTGGGGTTAACTATTTTTACGAGTATTGTATCTTATTATGGATTTATGTTGCCCAAAGGAGAAGTTTCATCAAACTTTATCGCAAATCAATCTTCAGCTACAATTAAGAGTTTATTTACCTTAATTTCAACTATTAATTTAAATCTAATTACAATTACTTTAGTTGTGATGGTATCTATCACCTCTAAAACTATCAAGTCAGTATTGGCTGGGGTTTTCTTTTCACTAGCGGCATCTGTTTCTCCGATGTTAATCGGTATTCAGTACCTCTTTCCAAATGGATATATCCACTTTATTCAAAGTAATTGGGTTTTATCATATATGGCTGCAGTTGTTATTTCCATTATCTACTTCGTTATTTTTTACGTAAGAGGTATGCATAAATTTAAAAATGTGGAATTCTAGGAGGAGAAATGAAGAATAATATTCAATCGCTAGTTTTTCCATATAGATTACTTGCTATAGCTACCTCGATATATAGTGCAGGTACATCAACTATTTTCTTAGATTTAATAGGAGATTTTGAATAATGTTAATCTTATTAATTACCCTTATTTATTTACTTACGACTTTGGCAACTATCTTTTTATTGCCTCATATGTCTGTTCCCATCCTTTTATTTTCTTTATATGTGTTACCATTGATTATTAATTTTATTGGATATAAGCTAAAGCAACTTAAATGTAAAACGTTTCTGACTTTCTTATTACCTACAATGTCTTTATTAGGGTATTTGGTATTTGCTTACGTTACTGTTAAATCAGGTACTTGGACAAATTTTGTTAATATTAATACGTTTTCAAATAGTGATATGAGTGTAAAAGTTGGAATGAATTTGTTATCAGTATCTCAACTAGTATTTGTGACATTGCTGTTTTATGTAGTGTCACTGACAACGCACTTTATTAATAAAAAAATTTCAGTGAATAAAGGAGCTAAATATGCTTAAAATAGAAAATCTTTCAAAAAAATTTCCCGGTAATGATTTTTATTCGCTATCAGATGTATCTCTCGAAATTGAGAAGGGAGAAATTGTAGGCCTTATTGGAAAAAACGGCGCTGGTAAGTCAACATTAATGAAAATGATGGCAAAATCACAAAAACCAACTTTAGGTAAGATTAGTTATAATGGTACGGATATAAATAGTAATGATAATGTTTTGGAAGACTTTGGAATTATGATTGAACCAGTATTCTATCCAGAAATGTCAGTTATAGATAATCTAAAGTTTTATTTGAAGCTTCATGGAAAAAAAGAGTTATATCCTAATATCGAGAGGACTTTGAAATTAGTTGAGTTGTGGGAATCTCGAAATCGTAAACCTAAAGGATTCTCATTTGGGATGAAGCAGCGTACAGCTTTGGCTATTGCTCTAGTAGCTGAACCAGACTTTCTAATTTTGGATGAACCATTTGTAGGGCTGGATCCAGTAGGTGTTCAAAAGTTAATTGATATTTTAAAAAAATGGTCCAGTGAACGTCAAATTTCTATGTTGATTTCTAGCCATCAACTTGGAGAACTGGAAGCTTTGTGTAATAGATATATCTATATTGAAGGTGGGAAACTTGCGGAGTCCTTTATTGGTAAGGCTCAGCCAAGTTTAGTAGTTCACCTAAATTCTAAGTATCATATGTGTAATCTTAAAGATCATATTTCACAAGGAATTACTTTAAGGGATGGTTTGCTAGATATTCCAATATCTGTTGATAAGGAAGCGCTTAATGATATTTTTGGAGTATTAGCTAGTGAATCTCTGATAGAATCAATCGAAGTGAAAGAGAATCACCTTAAGGAAGTATTTATGAAAGGATGAGGTTATGAAGCAAATTTTTTCCGCAGTATTTGAATCAGTTTGGAAAAGAAAAGAGACAAAAATATTCCTATTGTTTAGTTTGTATCCTCTAGTTTATTGGGTAGCCTCACTTTTTGGTGATTCTAATTTCATGCAAATTACAAACTCTGGGAATTCAAAAGTTGGTTATCTTGATTTTGCTGATATGATTTTAAATTCTATGGATACTATGATTTTACCAACCTTAGCTCTTTATTTTCTAACTATCTCAGTTTTTAGAAGAGAAACAGATGATCATACAATGTTCATGTATAAGGATATTAACAGAAAAAATATTTTCTTGTCAAAATACTTTAGTTTGTTATTAATCCTACTCGTATATTTTGGAGTTTTCTTGTTATCTTCATTAGTTGTTCACTATACTAGAGTAGTACATATGGATTTTGGAACAACTCGCTTTTTATCTGAAAATACTTACTATACTTTTTTGGGGTTACAAAGTATTTTCGTAATATTTTTAAAAGGAGTTCTCTCTATTTCTGTGTCAGCTTTTATTTCTCTTAGATTTGGTATAGGGAAAACAATGATTACAGGAATTGGATTATCTGTAATTATGAT
>OLQZ01000329.1_pt1 | contig 16749 bp, 20 predicted proteins | sample 1643191 | NCBI WGS metagenome assembly OLQZ01 (sample SAMEA3136768, study PRJEB25190) | human gut metagenome | biome: human gut; feature: human-associated habitat; material: faeces | place: Austria | collected 2013
GGACTTCCTTTTTTGTATGGATTTTTTCATTTACACAAAATATTTTATACTCTCAAGTCAGAACATAACATAGATTGTTATTTCTAACTTCTTTTATTTTCTTTACTTAATTATTCAGAAATTTTTTGATTGCTTCTTGGTTTTTGGTCAAATCTAATTCCAGAACACTTCCGGAAGGCGTATTGTCGTTGAAGTCCCAACTGCCGTCTACTGGTACGGATAATGTATCGATCTTTTTATTATTGTTTTTGAGGAAATCCATACCACAATCCAGAAGCACACTTTCTGGAAGGTTCGTTTGGATACTACCAAGTAATTTCTCAACCGCTTTGGGTAGCTTGAATATTGAAGTTACGTCTTTCAGCTGCTGAGAGATAGCTTTGATCACTTGCTGCTGCCTTCTGATCTTCCCGAAATCGAGCATACTGGAGTAAAGTTTTACCATCCATCACTTGCTCTCCTTTGTTTATATATACGCCATCTAAATCTAGAGATTTTTCTGCATCGATCTTGACTCCACCAGGAAACAGTTCATTAACGCAATCGATAAAATCTTGAAATGTGATACTTGCATAATAGGGAGCTTAAAATTTGAAATTTTCCTGTAATGTTTGATTTAATAAATCAACTCCCCCATAAGAGTAAGCTGCATTTATCTTATTCATTCCGTAACCTGGAATATCGACATATGAATCTCTCATGGTAGAGATCAGTTTTGCTTGTTGTGTTTTCTGGTTGTATTGTGCAACCAGAAGTGAATCCGAGCGACCGTTTTCGTCTTTCGAACGAGCATCTGAACCAATCAAAGCCACATTTAGTGTGGTAGGGACACTTTTCGGCTCTACCTTTTTCACAGTTGAACTCTGTTTTGCAGACGAAAATCCATGGATAAACTCAATCGAAAAATAGCCAACTACTAATGTAAGCAGTAACAAAATAGATAATATGATTTTTTGAGATACTTTCATTGCGAATTCCTCTTTCTAAAAGAACCTCTCGCTTGAAAAATAAAAGATTGTACTTTATGATAATTCAAACTGAGAGTTTCTCAGTTTCTCTTTATTGTTTTTCAGTTCGATAGAGCGGCAACTCTTCGGCCTGTATCTTTGAAGAAATATTCAACGTGATTCCGATTCCTAAAGAAAGGATCAGATAACTTGTTCCTCCGTAGCTAACAAATGGCAATGGCACACCAGTCATTGGCATCAGCCCCGCGATACTTCCCACGTTCATTATCGTCTGAACGAATAGCAAAGTTCCGAATCCTAAAAGAAACAATCCAGCTTGCTGATTTTTACAGCGACTGCTTAAACAAAAGATTCTCATGCATAATGAGAACAATAAGAAAAGCACACACAATGCACCGATTAGCCCAAGCTCTTCTGTAATAATCGAAAAAATAAAATCTGTTTCTGTCTCTGGAAGATACCCTTTTTTTGTGATACTATTTCCTAATCCCCGCCCAAATATGCCACCATTATATAGTGCATAAAACGAATGGGTCATTTGATAGCCCGCACCATGACTATCGATAAAAGGATCTCTTAAAGTCGCGATCCTTTCATAAGCATGATTAAACATCTGTGGAAGCCAACCTTTATTTCCTAAATATAATACCCCGCCTGCTGCTCCAATCAGCAATGCAGAAAAAGTAACGATTAGATAGATCCCTTTTTTAAATGGAACCGCCGCTGCCCAAAATATGATCCACGCAATCGAAAGGATCATCAATGCTCCAGCAATCTTTGGCTGGAATAAAATCAGAAAAGTTATACCTACTGTAATCAGGAATGGTTTTTTTAGATCTTTTGGGCTACTATTTCCGTCACGAAAAAACCAGCTTAAATAAAAAATCAAAAAAAGATTTGCCAGTTCAGAAGGCTGGAATTGAATGCCAAACAGAGAGATCCAACGTTGTGCGCCATTGACAGTGACACCGAATATCCCTATTCTTACTAATACTAAAAAGAAAATCGATAAGGCTAAACCGTATCCTGCTATTTTAGGGTGAAGTAAATAGTGTAGTTTTACTGAACGAGCTAAGAAGATCACGCTCCAACTCAAAAATATGAAAATTAGTTGACGCAATAATAGACTTTTTGTATTTTCATCGGCTTGCAATAAACGATAAGAACTGGCACTGTATACTTCTAAAAGACCGATCATGGACAAAGTCAAATAAGGACCCAAAATCCACCAATCGATCTTTTTTCTTTTTTTCACCGCATCTCCTCCTCACACAGCAATCCACTTGTCAGGTGAGGAGCGAGTTTGTCTCATCAAATAAGTCAGTCACAAAAATATAAAGAAAAGGTCAGAAACCTTTTCGAACAAGAATTCTGACCTAGCATCATCTCATCGTCCGAGTTTTAGCACTATACAACGTAAAGAAAACATTCTTAGCTATTGGAAAAAGCCTTAATCCGACAGTTTCTGTTTTACCCATTGGCGACTTTCGACGTTTCTGGGCAACAGCCTATGTTTGTATAGGAGCCTCACCTAACAAGGTTATTACTATATTCTATTTACGATTTCATGATAGACTTTTCCTAATGATTAGGCAATGGAATTTGAAATGAAATAGTGAAATTTAACAATCTTTAATATTTTTTAGAAAAAAATAACAAATAAGTTGAAAGAATCCCGTTGCAAATTCTTTCAGTTGTACCAGGATTCTTTGATAATTTTTAGTTTTATGTGTTTTTTCACTTTTCGGAATAAATATTTATTTGTTAAAGTAATTAAACAATCCGCTAATCGTTTGATCTGGCATTTCTATTTCCTTACCATCTAAAGTAACAGTAGTAACGACAAAATGGTCTTGCAATGGCGGAACTTCTAAGTACTGCCCTTGCAGAAAATCATTCACTGTTTCATATTCTTTTTTCATTTCTTTTGAATCTGTCGATGGTTTATAGCTTATTTTTAACATAACTAGTGCTCCTTTTTATTCGGGACGTGCAATCGTGAAAATTTCTCCTATTGCTGCATAATCATTTCCTGCCAAACGGCTTACAGCATTCAATTTTCTTGGATCGATCCTTCCTGTCTTATCATCATAGACTGTTTCATTTAAATGATATTTCTGTACTTCTAGCAAAAATAAATCAGCTGTTACTTTATTTTTATTCCGTATCTCGACATGTTCATACAAGGATGTTTCAAAACGAACTTTTGCTTCTGTCAATGCTGGTACTGAAATGATTACTGAATCAGTTAAAGTCAAGTCAGTCAGGTACAGTTCGCTTTCCTCATTAGGCAGATTGGCTGCTGTTTTATTTACTTCTTCTACGTTGTCCTCATCAAGGATATGGATAACAGCTTCTCTTGTCTCAAGAATATTCTTTGCTGTGTCTTTTACTGCATCTTGTTTTCTCTGGATCGCCAAGGATAAGATGGGTGGATTCGAACTGACGATATTGAAGTAACTGAAGGGTGCGATATTCACTATATCTTTTGCTGATTTAGTCGTTACTACTGCTACTGGTCTAGGGATGACTGAACCAATCAGCAACTTGTAATTTTCACGTTCTGTCAATTCTGAAGGACTCCGTTCAAACATGGTTTCGCCTTCTTTCTATAAAATTCGTTAAAAAGCAGATCTTGAAGACAAAATGAAAAGTAATGCTTTTTTCATCTTCTTAGAATCTGCTTTAAACTATCTATCAATTTTTCTTTTTTGTCAAGAATCTGTACCGTGCGTGTTTTTTAGTTATTTGCTTTACTTGCGGCTTCGACATATCTTTTAGTGATCAATTGCGGACGGGTGATAATAGATCCAACTACGACTGAAAAAGCACCTAATTCATATGCTTTCTCTACTTGTTCAGGAGAGTCAGTATGTCCTTCCATAATTACTGGGATATCGACTTGTTCTATGATTTGATTCAATAAATCAAAATCAGGTGTCTGCGTCTTTCGTGAATATTCTGTATAGCCTGCTAAAGTCGTAGACAAAAGATCAAAACCATCTTCTTGCGCTTGAAGCGCTTCCTCAAAAGTCGAAATATCTGCCATAGCTAACCGACCGTGTTCGTGAATCATTTGGACAAGTTCAGCAGTTGTTTTTTCTGTCGGACGTTTACGAGAAGTTGCATCCAGTGCAATGATTTCTGCTTGCGTCTCCAAAAGTTCTTCCACTTCTTTTTCTGTCGCAGTAATAAACACTTCTGACCCATCGTAATCTCTTTTGATAATCCCTATTACCGGTAAATCAACGATTCGCTTGATTTCATTGATATCTTCTGTCGTATTTGCTCGAATACCAACTGCTCCGCCTTCTTTTGTAGCCAAAGCCATTCTCCCCATAATAAAAGAACTGTGTAGCGGCTCGTTTTCCAAAGCTTGACAAGAAACGACGACTCCGCCTTTGATTTGTTCCAGTGTATCCACAATATCTCCTCCAGTAATGTTATATAAAAATACAGCTTCATATAAAAATGTAACCCTTTTCTATTCAGGAGTCAATAATGAGCTATTTCTTTCAGCAGACCTTTCTTACTAAAAGAAAATTACTTCAAATTCTTCGTATACGACCAGCTTCTCTTCTGTAAATTCTATGTTCAACGCTTCTTTATAAGCATGTTTAAAAAACTCAGCATGGACTTTCCGCCAATAAACTAATGTCCGATCCCCTTCTCCTTCTTTCCAAGCATGCTCTTTCGTGACTTCACTAAAAGGCAAGATGGTCACATTTATATTTTTGATGATACAAACTGGTTCATTTTTTCCATTCAGGACCACGTCTAATTGACCAACTTTTGGTAAAGGCTCATTCTCTTGTTTATACAGATCGTAACCACTTGATGTACCAGTCTTTATCTTTTTTACAACTAGTTCGCTCAACTCGTCTGCCATTTTTTCTGTATCCTCAAATGAAAAGAAACCTAATTTTTCTGATTGATAACTAGGATATTTTTTTTGGAACTTTTTGACATATTCTTCTACTTGCTGATACATAACATCCACCCCTTTGCTTTTTATAATGAAAAAACCATCCAGATACTAGTATAAACAATTATCTGGATGGTGAGCATAATGAATTATTGAATATTCAAGACACGCAGACTATCTTCAACGATTTGTTTTGGTGTTAAATGATAACGTTCATAAAGCTGCCCTACAGGAACGCTATCCGTGAATTCTTTCTCTGCACCAAAATTTAATACGTTCATTGAAGAATCACCATAATAACGACTGATATTTTCGCCAAATCCTCCTGACAAAATACCATCTTCTAATGTGATGACTAATTCATGTGTTTCTTTTAATTTATCTAATGTTTCTACGTCATTTTCTGTGATCGTTCCTGGATTGATCAACGTTGCTTCGATTCCTTTTTTTCTAAAAGCTTTTACTGTTTCTTTTCCTAATTCAAGAAAACCGCCTAAAGCTAAAATTGCTACTTTTCCTCCATTATTTACTGTTTGATAGGCTGGAATACTATAATCATTTGCGATAGCTGTACCATGTTCTACACCATGTGTAGGAATCCGGATTGCTACAGGCTGCGCTGTTTGTTCGAACGCCCAATCTAGCATAGAGATCATATCCTCTTTTGTTGCTGGAGCAAGATATTTGATGTTCGGGATACTTGATAAGTAAGGAATGTCAAATGTTCCTTGGTGTGTTCGGTCACTAGCTGAGATCGTTCCGCCACCGACTAAAATAATCACTGGATTCTCGTTGATCGCTAAATCATGTGATAATTGATCATATGCCCGTTGCAAGAAAGTACTTGATTGGAAGACGACTGGACGTACTCCCTGAGAAGCCAAAGCAGAAGCGAAAGTGATAGAGTGCTGTTCAGCGATCCCCACGTCAAAATAATGATCTGGATGTTTTTCTTGGAATGTTTTCAGTCCAAAGGCGCCTGGTATCGCTGCATTGACTGCGGCAATAGGAGCTGTACTTGTTTGCATTTTCTTATCCAAATAATCCATGATGATCATATTAAATGTTTCTCCAGAAGTTACTTGCTTTGCCTCCCCGGTGGACAGATCAAATGGTACATGCCAATGATATTTCATTTTATTATCGATTGCCGGCTGATAACCGCGACCTTTTTCCGTATGTACGTGAAGTACAATCGGATGATCAATATCTTTTACTTCTTCAAATAAACGGATCACCGTTTCCAGATCGTTTCCATTATCCACGTAACGATAATCAAATCCCATTGCTTTAAATAGGTTATTGCTGCTTTTACCGTTGGTTTGACGAAGCTCAGCTAAGTTTTTATATAAACTGCCATGGTTCTCATCAATAGACATCACATTATCGTTTACTAATACGATTAGATTGGATTGTAAAGCACCACCATTGTTCAATCCTTCAAAAGCTAAGCCACCACTTAGGGAGCCGTCACCGATAAATGCTACCACATTTCCTGATTCTTTCTTCAGATCTCTCGCTTTAGCTAAACCTGTTGCTAAGCTGATAGATGTAGATGTGTGCCCCACTGTAAAATAGTCATGTTTACTTTCATGTTGGTTGGAATATCCGCTCACTTCACGGTAATGTCCTTTTTCAAAACCATTTTTTCGACCAGTTAAAAGCTTATGACCATAAGACTGATGGGAAACATCCCAAACGATTTTATCCTTTGGTGAATCAAATACATAATGAAACGCAATCGTTAATTCTACTACACCTAGATTCGGACCAACGTGCCCACCTACATCGCTGTCCTTTTGCAAGATTTTTTGGCGCATCTCTTCTGCCAACTGTTTCATTTCCTCAACAAATAATTTTTTGACATCTGCGGGGCTATTGATTGCATCCAATACATGTAATACTGTACTCATAATACATTCTCTCCTCCGTACTATCTTCTTTTAATGAAAATAGATTTGTTACACTTTATCTATTCTACTACTTAGAGTTGACTCTAAGTCAATAGCATTTTAAAAAAATTTCAGAGAAAGCTTGTTATATAAGTAGATCTTCGCACGAATCAGGACTCAAATAAAAACCTTCTACAGACAATTAAAAAGCTTTGTAGAAGGTCTCCTAATTAAGGTCTCATCAAGAAATATGTTTTTTTAATAGGTGAAGTTCCTGAGCAATATGATACAAATGGATGTTTGCACCTTTTAATGAGATTGGATAGATCTTTGTCTTTTCAGTTTCTAATCCATTTTGATAGCTAGCAGCATCGCACAAAACCACTCTTTTTTTCGCACATAGACATTCATCAGGCAATTCTTCTAATGAACGAAATAAAATAGGATTTATTTCGGCGATGCCTTCTTCCGCATACAAATGAAATTGGGTTCGATAAAAAAATTGTTTGACTGAACTTTCTGAAACAACAAAAATTTCTATTTCCTGCCTCCCCGCTTGTTCACTGTTGATCAAAGAAAGACTTTTGACGAATTTTCGAATGAAATTTTCATTCCATCTTAGTTGGATTTGATTTTTCTTTTTCCACTCTTCCAATATTTCTACAATTTTTCCGTACAGAAGTTGTTCTTTTTCTGATAGAAGATAGATCCTTTCCGGTAAAAATACTTGTCCATCTGCCCACAACGTACGGACAAATTGTAAAAAGGATTGCTTGAAAATAAAATTTTCTGCATCGTCGATTTCAGCGATACTAATAATCTGTAAAATCAATTCATTCAGTGATAGGTCATTGAGAACAAAATTTTTATAAACAACTTCGAAATCTTTTCTTAACAGCTCCATGTTCTCATTGGTATAATTTCTACTGTTGAACAAGGAAAAAATATAATAGATATCTTCTTCTTGTAAGTCTAGAATTCCTTTTTGCTCTTCCAATCCTTGACAAACTAATTGAAATAACGGCTTCGTTTCTGCGCTTTTCTTATCTTCTTCTTTCAGTCCAAGGGGAAATGCCTTTCTTCCGATTGCGATCTCTATTCCTCGTATGATAAAGGACTTTTCATCTTCCGAATATCTTCTTTTAAAAAAATGAGTCTCTACATAATCAATCAACTCGTTACAAGCTTCTTCTACATACGGATTTTTATTTTCATAGCCTTCCCAATTGACATAGCGTACTAAAGCTAGCAAGATGTTCCGCGAGTCAAATTCTGGGATAATGATTTCTTTATTTTTCAAATAATCATTTTCTTTAAAAAAATCCAATACGATTTTTTTGATTGTATATACTTTGCTCAAAGAAATAAATTCAAGATCAGCCAGTTCTGTACTCGTGAATATACCATCAAAATAATAACTTAAAAACTTTAAAAAATAAGATTGACCGTACAGAAACTGTGTGAGCTCAGAAAGAGCAATACCATGTTTGAATACGAGTTTATACTTATGCTTCTCTCTTACTTGTTCTTTTATACAATATTCTAGACACTCGGCTAGACTTTCTAGATCGTGAAGGATCGTTGGTGTAGTCACCCTTAGAGAAATAGCTGTTTGTTCGATATCTATTTCTTGGAATTCAAATAATTGTTCACACAGATACACTTTTCTAAATATATTTCGCTCGATGTAATTTTCCAGCATTCCTGATACACGCCTCCAGTTTTTCTTATGAGTTTATTTAATCATATCTGTAAATCATATTTTTGTTTCCTTTTTATTTAGAAAAGCCCTTTCAAAAACCAATAAAAAAAGAAACTGGGACAAAAGTCAAACAAGCTCACAATTTCAGCCTCATTGTAGGTAACTTTGAGCCGTTTGGACTTTTACCCCAGCCTCTTTCAAGAATGGTTATTCAAAGATGTCAGCATCTAGTTCTTTGACTACATCTTTCAACAATTGGATACCAGCTGCGCTGTTACCAAATGGATCTAGTGCCGGGCTGAAGACACCTATGCCGTAACGATTTGGCACAGCTGCCATCAACCCGCCGCCTACACCGCTTTTTGCAGGTACACCAACATGGACGGAAAACTCTCCTGATTCATCATACAAACCAGCAGTTGTCATAATTGATTTGACGATTGTAGCACTTTCTTCAGTAATGATTTGTTTGCCATCCCAAGGAGCAATTCCTTTATTTGCCAGCACAGCAGCTAATTTTGCTATGCCTGTAGCGGTGACATTGAGGGAGCATTGTCTGAAATAAGCATCGAGTATCTCCGGTACGTCTCCTTCGATCATTTGATTACCTTTCATATAGTAAGCAAGAGAGCGATTGATATCACCTGTTCTTGATTCAGAATGATAGATTTCTTCATTCAATGTGATATTAGGATCATCACAGATCTCTTTCATAAATGACAAGATTCGCTCAAATTTTTCATCTGCATCTTTACCGGCAATCAACGAGGTTGTTGCAATCGCTCCTGCATTAACAAAAGGATTCATTGGATGTTTGCGATGATTGATTTCCATATTCATGATAGAATTGAAGGCAAAACCGGTTGGTTCCGTGTTGATTGTTTGAAAGACTTTTTCTATTCCGTTGTCTTTGATTGCTAATAACAATACGGGAACTTTTGACATGCTTTCGATGGCAAAGCGCACATCGGCATCTCCTCCCTCAATCAGTTGTTTTGTATCCAAATCATAAATCGCCATACCTAATTGTTTAGGATCCACTTCAGCTAATGCTGGAATGTAATCCGCCACTTGTCCTGTTTGATAATAGTGGAAATTTTTTCCAATCAATTGTTCTAATTCTTTTACTTCCATTTGAATAACCAGCTTTCATTTTTTATTTTTCTGCATGCTGGAATTTATGACGGCATGCGTAGATCGTAAATGGAATAACTAAGACGATAAGATAAGAAACAATCAGAATCGTTTCATAAATCCCATGCTGTCCAGCTGCGATACTAGCAGGTGGAACAAATGAGATACAAAAAGCAAAAAGTGAAGTCAAAAGACCTAAACAAGCAACGATTACTTTTACAACTTTTCCGCCTGGAACCTGATAGGCTCTTTCAAGACTGTCATCTTTAAAAACCAGCTTCAAATAGCCCGCGAAAAACATAAAGTACAACATCAGGTAGATTACAACAGTCAATGACATCGCTGCAAGAAATGAAAGATTATTCCCCCCGCCGCTTAATGTAAAGACGGCTGCCCAGATTGTTGCAACGATCCCATTGGCGATCATCAAATGAGCAGGAACACCGTGTGTGTTTTCTTTTGCAAAATATTCAGGAAGTAATCCTTCTTCTGCTGCTACGTGAAGTGCTTTTGAAGGAGAGGTTACCCAAGAAGCAATTTCTCCGATGACACCTAAACAAACAAGAATCGCAAGAATTTTCGCAATCCATGCAAGATTTGGATCAATGTGTCTTAATAGGAATTCTAACGATTGAATCACCCCTGTATTAAGAGACAAACCATGTTGAGGTACTGTAGTAGCGACGGTCAATCCGCCAAAAGTATCTAAAATGATTGCCAGAATAACCAATACAAACATTGCTAATGGATAATCCTTTTTAGGGTTTTCCATTTCATTTGCATGACTGGCAGATGTTTCTACGCCCATATATGCTAAAATAAAGGAAACAAAAACAACCAGCGTAGGCAATTTCGAAAAATCAGGAATCAATGTTTTCATAGACAGTGTCGTTTGTAGTGGAGCGCCTGAAGCGACATAATGGATCCCTAAGCCAAACAGGACTAATGCTGGCAACAAGATACCAGCTACAAAACCGATCCGAGCAATCAATGAAGTGTATTTGGTTCCTTTTAACTGTGAGAGTAAAATAGCCCAGAAAATAATCAATAGGATTGCCAATTTCAGATATTTATTGTTTTGTATAGCACCAATACCCGTTGCATAGGATAATGCACCAGTTAAGAAATACAGCATGGTCAAGTAGCCAACTGTTATCTCAAACCATTGGAAAAAGATTGCGGCAAAACCGAATCGTTTTCCCAATGTGCGACTGACCCAAGTATAGACACCGCCTTTTTCCCATCCTTTCACCGTTGCCATCTCTGCTGCGCACAATGCCACAGGGATAAACCATAGCAAACCGCCTAATAACAAGAAAAATACTAAGCTGAAGCCTGAGGTCGCGAATGTGGGATATTCATATAATGAAACGACCATTGAGATGGTCATAGCCAAAAAGCCAAAGAACGTTAATTTTTTTGCAGGAATTTTCGTTTTGCTTTGTTGCATGAATCTTCCTCTTTTCTATTTGAATTTGTTTCAATTGAGTTTGTTGCCAAAGAAGAAAAAGTCCAATCCTTCTTCTTGTTCTTCTTTTGTAGTAGTGATCGTTGTAAAGTGCATCGCCGATTTTAAAATCACTGTTGTCAGCACATAGGCATACACGGCAGTAATGATGACACCAATCACTTGAATCCCTAAGAAGTACCAGCTGCTTGGATTCGTTAGTAGATGGCTGTTAGATGCAAAGATCCCTATCAGAATCGTACCTGTGAATCCGCCCATGCCATGAACACCCCACACATCAAGTGCATCATCCCATTGTTTCTTTTTACGAAAATCAACAGCAGCATGACAGACGATACCCGCAATGATCCCAATCAGCATGGCACTTTTTGCTTCTACATAACCGGCACAAGGCGTAATGGCTGCCAATCCAGCAACGGATCCTGTTAGTACGTCGACAAAATCAAAGCCATTTCCTTTTACTTTTGCAATGATCAGCCAAGTAATCATCGCAAATGCAAGAGCGATGAATGTTGAACCAAATGCATTGACTGCTTGTTCATCTGCTCGAAGTGCACCACCGGAATTAAAACCGAACCAGCCAAACCAAAGCAGTCCTGTACCGATAGCAGCTGCCATAAGACTGCTATGCTGACTTCTTTCTCCTAAAGGAATCTTTCTTTGACCAAGTGTGAGGATACATGCTAAAGAGCCGAATCCAGCTGTCGTGTGGATGACTGCTCCACCAGCGAAATCTCTAAATCCCATCTGATCCAAAAATCCGCCGCCCCATATCCAGTGGCAAACAGGGAAATAAATCAGCAGATTCCAAAAAATAACAAGTATAATATAGCCTTTTAAATTCAATCTTCCTGCAAAAGCTCCTGTCATCAAAGGAACGGTAATCACGATAAACATCAGTTGGTAAAGAAAGAACATTAAAAATGGAATCGTTGCACCATGAAACATGTTGGGGAAGCTTGTAACATGTCTCATCAAAAAGAAATCTGCCGGGTTTCCAATAACACCGCCGATATCCCGTCCAAAGGCCAATCCGAATCCACCAAATACCCACATAATCGTTGTTATCCCAACGGAGAGAAAAGATTGAGACATGATCGTTAGTATATTATTCTTCCGTGCTAATCCGCCGTAAAAAAATGCTAGACCAGGAGTCATCAGGCAAACCATTGCTGTACATAAAATCATGAATGCTGTATCTCCTGTATTGATAGGTAATGTATTCATTTTTTTCGCCTCCTTTCTACGATTACGAGTATAAAAGAAGGTGTAGTTGTTTTTTTCTTCTGTTTTTTTGAATTAATACTTGCATTTATAAAAGACAGACAATTAATAAAAGCTTGATGTGTTGTGCTCTTTTTCGTTTTTCACACAAATAAAGACAAAAAATAATCGGTCTTCTTTTTATAGAAAACCGTTTATTTTCGTCTTTTTTTATTTTTAAAGATATTTTTTCATAAGGAATAAAGAATACTTCATATAAAATATATAAAAAAGAACCGCAGCGAGTTTCGCTACGGTTCTCAAATTTGTTCTTCATTTCAACATAAGTTTTTCTTCAATTTGCTTATAATTTACGTGCAAAGAATGAAACGACTAATACTAAAATGATTGCACCGATCAATGATGGAATGATAGCCATTCCTGCAATTGTTGGTCCCCAAGTCCCTAGTAAAGCTTGTCCAATTGCTGAACCTACTAAACCAGCAATGATGTTTGCGATGATTCCCATTGATGATCCTTTATTCGTGATTGCTCCTGCAATTGCTCCAATGATACCGCCGACGATTAATGCCCAAATAAATCCCATTTTAAATTCCTCCTAACTGACTTCTTACTTCTTATTGTACACGTGGTTCGTTATTTTCTTTGACTTTTTGTGCACCTTTGCCTACAGCAGATTTTGCTTTATCTGTTTGGCGTGAAGCAAATTGTCCTGTTGATTTTGCTGCTTCTGTTACTTTGTCTTGTACTGTTTCTTGATCTTTTTGGTATTCTTCTTGTGTTTTGATATCTGCAACATTCACATTCACTTCGATAACATCTAAATGTGTCATATTGTTTACTTCAGTACTGATTAATTCTTTGATTTGGTTGTAAATATCTTCGATGTCTTTACCGTATTCTACGATCACATCTAGATCCACAGCTACTTGTTTCTTACCTACTTCTGTATTGATACCTGCTGTTACGTTATCTGTGTTGACTAATTTTTCAGCCATATTTGAGAAAAATCCGCCATCTAATGTCAATAGACCATCTACATCTTTCAATGCATAACCGATGATTTTTTGGATGACTTTGTCTTCATAAGTCAATTCACCATTCATCATGCGGTTTTCTCCTTTTTCATTTGCCAAAACTGATCCATTTGTTGTATTCATGTTTTTGTTTTCCATCTTTGTTTCCTCCTATGATTTAAAAAATTGATCAACTATTCCTGTCTGTTTCAAATAAAAACCGATTCCTGCGCCAATTGCTGTCATGATTATGATCAACAATGTCTTGAAAAATCCAATCGTTAACCATAAAACAGCTAGCAGTAGTCCAAGACCCCCAAAGATAATAGGGAGCTTGTATGCTGAAAATAGTTCTTTCATTATTTGGCCCTCCTATTCCACTCGAGAGTGCTTGTAGTCTCTTGTATCTTCTTGTTCTTCATAACCGCTGTATGTGACTGCCACTTTGACCGTTTCTTTTGTTCCAAGTACTCTAGTCACTTCTTCTTCGATGTCTTGCATCAATACACCTGTTTTCCCTACTAATGAAGAAGTTCGTTTCAAGTCTCCGTTGACATGGATATGGATTCGATTTTTCGTTGAACGTATCCGTACTTTAGGTGAATGAATGAACTCTTCTTCGTGTAAATGGGAACGTACCAACCCTTCGATCGCTTTTTTGTCGATTGTTAGTTTGCCATCTTCCCGTTTCATAACGAAAGTTCCTCTTGACTTTGGATAGAAAAGAACGACTAGCAAGATGATAATAGCAAGAACGGCAAATACTACAGCTGCCCAGAAAATATATTGTTGCATGTAGTAATTCGTTAAAGTAAAGAAGCGAAATCGTTCCAATTGTTCAGGCATAATATACGGCGCATTGATCAACGCAATCGCTAGAAATACTGAAAGTAGCAGTAAACTCATGATAACACCGATTATTTTTAACCCCTTATTCATTTTCCACCTCCTATAAACTTATTTTTACCCTGTAAATAACTCTACCGACAATCACAGTATAGATAGCGAACAGTTAGCATAGCACCAGTAAATAAAGCGCTACCAAACATTGCTGGATCATAACGGCGTTTTATTGCCAGTCTGATACTGAAATAACAATTGCTTACTTATTCTCTATTTACTTTTGATTGCTGGCTATACTTAAAGGATATTATTCAAGATTAAAAATTGCAAAGATTATGCTCAGTTATTATTACAAGATTCTATTTATTTATTAAATTTTTTCGGAGAATTAAAAAATACAATAAATAACTTTAGTTACTTTAATGCGCTCTTACTTTATTTTTATATTATCATTTTTCTTATTCACTTCTTTGGTTTATACTATTCTTATAAATAAAAACGAGGTATGTCCTATGATGAAAAGATTGTACTATTCATTGATCATAACGATTGGCTATTTGATTGTATCAAATCTAGGAAATATGGTATTTGGTATCAGTAAAGAATTCAGTTGGACTACTACATTATGGGAATCTCTATTCTTTTTCATCTTCGTATTTTTGTTACAAAATTATCGAAAAAAATAAACATCTACCATCTATCTGTTGGCACATGTTTTAGGATTTATGGTACTTTTTATTCGGCAATCCATTTTATTTTTCTACTTCTTCTTAATACCTCTAACACTTTTGATTTATAAACTAATCCAATGCATCTACTTGCGCTTATTAAGCTATTTCAGCTAGATAGTACCACACCCCATGCGTCAATGCTTGATTTTCCTTTTGTATAACATTGTATAAGCAATAAAGGACAAATAAGTGATGATTGCACCAAACCATTGAATAAGAAAAATTCTGATACGTAAATAAACATGAACTTGAAAAAATTAATGAATCGGTTAGCTACTACGTAGTTGTCTTTTTTCTCATACAGTTCTGTTAACTTACACTTCTCTTCGCTAGAGAATAAAAAATCCTCCAACTGTATTGTCCAATATAATCCCAGGCATCTAAACTAGCATTATAGAAGAGACACACATAGAATCTAAAATAACTGGTTTTAAATGTTTCTTACAATCAAAAAAAGCTGTTAAATGCACTCCACACCCTCATACTCTATCATTTTTTATAAACGATATATTTTTATTGTTTTTCGATAAAAAATAGTTGTTTTACAATAATTATTCTGCTATATTTTAGCTATCAAAGATAAAAGAGGGATAAAAATGAAATTTAAAACATTGCTATTAAAATTTGTCGTTTTAGGTATAAGTGCCGTATTTATTTTGTTCGGCGTACTTTTTTACACTCAGATCGCTACAAGCGAAAAAGGATTCAATTTTGATTGGCAGACCACATTATTTGTTTCTGTCATTTACTTTGCCCTTCTCCTAGGAATCGTTATTGCTTATTTCTTATTGAAACTATTGAAAAAAATCGAAGATAACCAAGCTTTTTCCACTCAAAGCTTAAACATACTAAAAAAATCGAACGAACCATTTTGTTTATTGGTTTCGCTTTTTTTGGCTTACTTCCTAAATTTATGAAAGTAGCGGATTTAGACGATGCTCCAGGTTTGATGTTGGTAGGAATCGCTGTCGTATTCATTCCTTTTGCAGTATACACATTAACAAGCGTGCTGGAAAAACTGCTTGAACATGCGATTTTACTTAAGACAGATCATGATTTGACAGTGTGAGGTGCGACATGGCAATTATCGTTAATTTAGATGTAGTATTAGCTCAAAAAAAAATGAGTGTGACTGAATTGAGTGAGAAAGTGGGCATTACGATGGCAAACATCTCTATTCTAAAAAATGGAAAAGCAAAAGCCATCCGTTTTTCCACTCTCGAAAAAATCTGCCAAGTTTTGGAGTGTCAACCGGGTGATTTGTTGACCTATAAAAATGACTCGAATACTATACCAGAAGAATAAAATAAAGTAGAACAAACAGTAAATAAAAAATAATCTGAATGATAGATGTGTGAGACTTTTAGAAGTTATTTACGTCTATTATTCAGATTTTTTATTTCGATTGAATACCGTTTTATCTATAAATAAGATATGTACTGACTCATACAAAGGGGGCCTTTTCTTCTCCATGTACTATCACTTTTCCTGATACAACAGGTTTCCTGTTACGTTGTAGTTGGATCTGCTTTTAGTATAATACTTTATTCATTCCACCAGACTGATAGCAGTTTGAGCAGTCTAAATAATCATGTAGTATTACAGGCCATTCTGTTTCATACCTTGAAGTGCTTAAAACTTCAGCTAATGGCCCATTGTGTTAACTCTTACTCCATTCTTTTTTAGTAAACTCCCATATATACTGTAAAGCCTTCTATATATTATGTCATGTTGCTTTTTACCATTTACTATGTAGTTTTGATAAAATGATTTGAATAACAGTGGATAGCGTAAAATATTTTGTGTAAATAGATATTTAGGGTAGAAAAAAAGAAAGTCCATTCTG
>OLQZ01000340.1_pt1 | contig 16272 bp, 9 predicted proteins | sample 1643191 | NCBI WGS metagenome assembly OLQZ01 (sample SAMEA3136768, study PRJEB25190) | human gut metagenome | biome: human gut; feature: human-associated habitat; material: faeces | place: Austria | collected 2013
AAACAGAGGAATTAATTCGTTTAAAAGAAACGGGATTAGTGGACTGGGTTTATATTGACGGTGAACCGTATTTCCAACTTCGATTTTTGGCCAATTTAATTAAAACAAATGCGGCATATGTTGCACGTTTGCGGGAAGCAGAAAGCAATCAATTAGAAATTCTCCGCAAAAAAGAACTAAAAGAGAACATCGAACAAATGCAAAAAAACGGTGGTAGAAAAGTGAGAACAACAATTAAAGCCACCATTCAGGTGAAAAAAGAATTTGAGCGTCCAGGTGAGCGTGTTCGTGTCCATTTGCCGCTGCCCAAAGCGTGTCAACAACAATCAGAAATTGAAATCCTAGCTACGTCACCTGAAGCAACCTATATTGCGGCAGAAGATGCGCCTCAACGAACACTGTGTTTTGAAACAATCTTAAAAGAAAATCAAACGTTTACAGTTGAATATTGTTATGTTAATCGGATGGTTTACCAACAGTTAGAAGAAAATAACGTAGACAAAATGCAACCAAGCTTTGATTTAGAGGAACAGTTACCGCATATTCGATTCACGCCTTATTTAAGAAATTTAGCAGATGAGATTGTGGGCGATGAAAGTAATCCCTTAAAAAAGGCACGCTTGATTTATGACTTTGTGACGACAAAGATTCATTATTCTTTCATGCGTGAATATTTTACAATTTCCAATATTTCAGAGTATGCTGCAACTAATTTAAAAGGTGACTGCGGCGTGCAAGCGATTTTGTTTATCACGCTTTGTCGGATTGCAGGGATACCAGCCAAATGGCAATCGGGATTATATGTTTCTACACATTATACAGGCTGTCATGATTGGGCACAATTTTATATAGAACCGTACGGCTGGCTCTTTGCGGATTTATCTTTTGGCGGAGGTGCTTACCGAGACGGGGATAGACAGCGGTGGAATCATTATTTCGGCAATTTAGATGTTTTTAGAATGGTCGCAAATAGTGAGATCCAGGCAGACTTTCAGCCGGCAAAAATGCAATTGCGTGCAGACCCAATTGACAACCAGCGGGGAGAATTTGAGTACGAAAATGAGGGCTTGCCCTACGCATGCTTGATAGTTTCGCAAGAACGGCTTTCCATGGAAGAGTTGCCGTTTGATTGACACATAGGGGGAATAGTATGAAAAAGTTAAAAATGATGGGGATTATGTTATTTGTTAGTACGGTCTTGGTAGGTTGTGGCACAACAGCAGAAACAAAAAGAGACGAGAAAGCAACTGAGAAAACCAGTGTCTCGAAAAAAGTTTTAAATTTAATGGAGAACTCGGAAATCGGTTCAATGGATTCTATTTTTACACAAGATGAAGCCAGTATTAACGCACAGTCCAATGTCTTTGAAGGGTTATATCAATTGGATGAAAAAGATCAACTAATACCAGCTGCCGCTAAAGAGATGCCTGAAATTTCTGAAGATGGCAAACGATATACCATTAAACTAAGAGAAGATGGTAAGTGGTCCAATGGTGATGCTGTAACAGCCAATGATTTTGTTTTTGCTTGGCGTAAATTAGCGAATCCCAAAAACCAAGCCAATTACTTTTTCTTGTTAGAAGGAACGATTCTGAACGGAACAGCTATTACAAAAGAGGAAAAAGCACCAGAGGAATTGGGTGTCAAAGCGCTTGATGATTATACTTTGGAGGTTACTTTGGAAAAGCCTGTACCGTATTTTACGTCGTTATTGGCATTTTCTCCATTTTTCCCACAAAACGAAGCATTCGTGAAAGAAAAAGGACAAGCCTATGGCACTTCTAGTGAAATGATTGTATCTAATGGTCCGTTTTTAATGAAAAATTGGGATCAGTCAGCGATGTCGTGGGATTTTGTGCGTAATCCCGACTATTACGATAAAGAAAAAGTAAAATCAGAAACGATTCATTTTGAAGTTCTTAAAGAAACCAATACCGTTTATAATTTGTACGAATCAGGTGAATTAGATGTGGCTGTCTTAACAGGAGATTTTGCTAAACAAAATCGAGACAACCCAGACTATGAAGCAATCGAACGGTCAAAAGTCTATTCCTTACGTTTAAACCAAAAAAGAAACGAAAAACCATCCATTTTTGCAAATGAGAATGTCCGCAAAGCTTTAGCTTATGCTTTGGATAAAAAAAGTTTAGTCGACAATATTTTAGCAAATGGTTCAAAAGAAATTTATGGGTACATTCCAGAAAAATTTGTATATAACCCAGAAACGAATGAAGATTTTCGTCAAGAAGCAGGCGCCCTTGTCAAAACAGACGCCAAAAAAGCCAAAGAGTATTTAGATAAAGCAAAAGAAGAGCTAAATGGAGATGTAGCCATTGAACTTCTTTCAAGAGATGGTGATAGTGACCGAAAAGTTGCTGAATTTATCCAAGGCCAGTTACAAGAAACGTTGCCTGGTCTCACTATTAATGTCAAAACAGTTCCTTTAAATAATGCGATTGAATTAATGAGAAAAGGGGATTATGAATTGTCTGTTGGCATGTGGGGACCCGATTATCAGGATCCAATGACTTTCTTAGAAAGCTCAGTTAGTGGTAACCGTATGAACTATTCTAGCCCAACGTTTGATCAACTAATTGAAGAAGCAACAACTAAATACGCAAATGATCCTGAAACTCGTTGGCAAACATTAATTAAAGCTGAAAAAGTATTGGTGGAAGAAGATGCCGCTTTAATTCCTTTATACCAAGAGGCTCGTAGTCAGCTTGTACGACCAGGTGTCAAAGGTATTCAGTATCATAACTTCGGTGCAACGAGCACATATAAGTATGCCTATAAAGAATAAATTAGTGAACAAAAGTACCTTTAGCTGAAGGTACTTTTTTCCCGATAAGAGCTTCTTTTTTGTTAATAGTCAACAATTAATAAAAAAATAATTGAAAAAGGTTGACAAAAATAATGATACTCGTTAGAATAAGCACTGTTAACAAATGAATAGCGTTTTCATGTGACTAGATAATACTAGGCATGGAAGAATTTCGTAATACAATGTGGTGTACAATGGTTACGCAACATGTTTAACGGGATTGTTCTATGCTTTTTTTGTTGTTTTCACTGAAAATGTTAGAATTACTTCTGCAGAAGAGGGTCATTTATGAAAATTAAAAAGGTGCTAAATCAAAATGCTGTACTTGTTCTTGACGAAGGACAGGAGAAAGTAGCTGTCGGTAAAGGCGTCGGGTTTAATAAGACTAAAAATGATGTCTTATCTCGACAATTGGTGGAGCGGATGTTTGTGATGGAGCCAGAAGGACTGAAAAAACTTCAAGTACTGCTATCACAAATTGAAGACAAATACTTTTTAGCGAGTGAAGAAATTATCCAACATGCTGAAACGGTATTGGGTGAAAAGTTGAATGAACATATTAATATTGGGTTGAGTGATCACATTGCTTTTGCAGCTGAAAATATTCAAAATAATATTATTGTTCGGAACAAGCTTTTAAGTGAAATTGAGATTTTATATAGTGAAGAATTTGCTATTGCTCAATGGGCTGTAGAATATTTAACACAAACCTTAGAGATTCCATTTAGTTATGATGAAGCGGGGTATATTGCGATTCATATCCATAGTGCTCGCAGCGGGCGTACTGATAATAGTAAAAGTATCCGTGAAGTTACAATCGTTTCTGAAATTATTCATTTAATCGAGCAGGAATTGGCTATTGATATTCATGATGATAAAAATAGTCTCAGTTATTCACGTTTGGTGAATCATTTACGTTTGTTTATTCATCGTTTCCAACAAAATCAATATGCTGTTTTAGATGAAGAAATTTTGGAAGTCGTAAAGAAAAAGTATGCTGAAAGCTATGAAATCTCAAAAAAAGTACAAGTCTTATTAATGAGAAATTTTCATTATCAAGTACCAAATGAAGAACTTGGTTATTTATCGATTCACATTGAACGATTAAGAATGACCAAATAATAAAAATTAAATAGTTTATGTGAGGAGTTACGTATAATGAAAGCGTATATGCAAAGAATGGGACGTTCTTTAATGTTACCAGTTGCTGTATTACCGGCGGCTTCTTTATTAGTCGGTATTGCTAACTGGATCGTGGGAACAATCGGCGCTAGTCCAGCCACAACTTTTCTAATGAATGGTGGTTTGGCTATCTTAAACAACTTAGCATTATTATTTGCGGTTGGTTTAGCGTTAGGAATGTCAAAAGATAAAGATGGATCGGCAGCATTAGCTGGTTTAGTCGCTTATTTAGTGCCAAAAACTGTTTTAGCGCCTGCTTCTATCCAAGCCATTAAAGGCTTCAAGGATATTGCTGAAGTAAACCCAGCCTTCAACAGCATGGACAACAATGTCTTTGTCGGGATTGTCGCTGGTTTAGTTGCTGCGGCAATGTATAATCGTTTCTCTGGTGTGAAATTGCCAATGGCTTTATCATTCTTTAGTGGAAAACGTTTAGTTCCTATTATGTCAGCTATTTCGATGTTAGCAATCTCAGCTGTCTTATTCTTCTTCTGGCCAGTTGTTTATAACGGATTAGTTGCTTTTGGTAAAGGAATCTCTAGCTTAGGTTTCGTAGGAGCTGGCTTGTATGGTTTCTTTAACCGACTATTAATTCCAACAGGCTTACACCATGCCTTGAATTCTGTTTTCTGGTTTGATGTTGCTGGTATCAATGATATTGGGAACTTTTTAGCTGGTCAACAAGCGTTAGATACTGGTAAAGCAATTGTAGGACAAACAGGGATGTATCAAGCTGGTTTCTTCCCAGTAATGATGTTTGGTTTACCAGCAGGCGCGTTTGCTATTTATCAATGTGCGCGTCCTGAGAAGAAAAAAGTTACAGCTTCATTAATGTTAGCTGCTGGTTTTGCGGCTTTCTTTACAGGCGTTACTGAACCTTTAGAATTCTCATTTATGTTCGTTGCTTGGCCTTTATATGTTTTACATGCAGTCTTTACAGGTATTTCTTTAGCATTTGCTGCGTTTATGCATTGGACAGCTGGCTTTGCCTTTAGTGCAGGTTTTGTAGACTTCTTCTTAAGTTTGAAAAACCCAGTCGCAAATCACCCAATGATGTTGGTGGTTCAAGGACTTGTCTTTGCGGCAATTTACTACTTCGGTTTCCGTTTTGCAATCACTAAGTTTAACTTAATGACACCAGGACGTGAAGAAGGCGATGGCGAAGAAACGCCAGATGTTGCAGAAGGTGACAACAAATTTGCTTCTCTAGCTCGTCGTATTTATGATGGTTTAGGCGCTGATGCTAATGTAACTTCTATTGATAACTGTACAACTCGTTTACGCTTAACAGTGAAAGATACAGGCAAAGTGGATCAAGCAAAAATTAAAGCAACAGGGGTTCCAGGTGTGAAAGTCATTGATGACACCAATATCCAAGTGATCGTTGGTACGGAAGTACAATTTGTTGCTGACGAAATGCAACGATTATATAACCACCAAGCGCCAGCAACACCAGTCAAAGAAACACCTGTTTCTCAACCAGTTGTTGAAGAAAAAGCACCAGTTTCAACGAAAGAAACTGAATTATATTCTGTAGCGAACGGGAAAGTTATTCCTATTTCTGAAGTACCAGATGATGTTTTCTCAGCAAAAATGATGGGTGACGGTTTTGCTGTCGTACCAACAGACGGCGAAGTTTCAACACCCGTTGCTGGTAAAATTACTAGCATTTTCCCAACAAAACATGCGTTAGGTATCCAAACAGATTCAGGCATTGAAGTATTATTACACATGGGTCTAGATACTGTTGAGTTACAAGGTGGACCATTTACATTACATGTTGAAGAAGGCCAAGTTGTAAAACAAGGCGATAAAATTGCAACCATTGATTTAGCCGCATTAGAACAAGCTGGCAAAAAATCAGATTTAATTGTTGTTTTCACAAATCAAGATATCGTTGCTCAATACGATTTACAAAAAGCAGGTCAAACGACTTCAATGAATGATGTAATCGGAAATGTTACCGTAAAATAAAAGTAAAAAAGGGCTAGCCGCAAGGCAGCCCTTTTTTTGATGAAATTCGATAAAATTACTTGTTATTCTATTCTAGATGAAAACGTTCAATCTTGCGAAGTTACGGTTTGTTCACAAAAAAGTTACTTTTATTAAATAAAACTAAAGAAGTAACAAAAACTTCGCTTTTTTCAGTTATTTCAAGTAACATAGAACGTATCTTAAAAGAAAAAGTTTGGATGATTCGATGCGTAGAGTAAGAAAAATAATTTATAAAATCATGCTACTTTTGTTTGTTGGTTTAGTTGCTGGTCTTGGCTATCTTGGCTATAAAATACATCAAAATGTTGAAACGGTAATGACCTTTGAAAAACAAGTAGAAGCAGAAGTCAAAAAAAATAAAATACCTGAATACAAAACATTAGCTTTAGCGATTATCTATACAGAATCTAAAGGGAAATCTGGCGATATTATGCAGAGCAGTGAAAGTGTTTATGGGCAACAAGAAGTGATTGAAACACCAGAAGAAAGTATCGCACATGGCGTCAAATTTCTCGCGGAAGCGTTAGCGAAAGCAAAAGAAGCTGGCTGTGATGAGTGGACAGGCGTACAAGCATATAATTATGGACTGGATTATATTCAGTTTGTTAAAGAACGCGGCGGGAAACACACGACAGAATTAGCAGAAGAATATTCAAGAGAAGTCCTTTCACCGTTGTTAGGGAATGACCAAAATACGAAATATCGTTATTATCGTTGGCAAGCGTTAGTTTACAATGGTGGTTACCTTTATCAAAATGGTGGCAATATGTTCTATGCGGAAATTGTCAAAATGAATCGTTGGTTTATTGAAAAGTTAAATTAAAACGAGAAAAGTCTAAAGAATTCTTTCAACTTACAGGAATTTTTTAGGCTTTTCTTGCAGTTTCATGAAAATGCAAGTAAACTAGAAGGGATGTAACTGATTAATTGAAAAGGTAGGGAAAGAGCTGGATGTTGAATAAAGTCGACCTGAAAAAAGGGTTAAGTACAGAAGAAGTTGCCAAGCAGAAAGAGTTAGGCCTTCAAAATAATTATGAGGAAAATGTAGCAAAATCTACAAAAGATATTATTTTTGATAACGTCATGACGTTATTCAACTTTTTAAACTTTGCAATCGCTGTTTGTTTACTATTTGTCGGAGCGTATTCCAATCTGGCTTTCTTAGCGATTATTATTGTGAACATGTCAATCGGGATTTTCCAAGAAATTCATGCCCGTAATTTAGTTCAAAAATTATCTATTGTGGCAAAAGAAAATGTTCATGTTGTTCGAAATGGCGTACAACAAGAAATTGATACAAAAGAACTAGTTATGGAAGATATTGTTATTATCTCTGCAGGGGAACAAGTTCCTTCTGATATGGAAGTTATCGACGGTAAAGTCGAAGCGAATGAAGCGTTGTTAACAGGCGAATCAGATTTAATTGAAAAGGAAATCGGCGATACCTTGCTTTCTGGAAGTTTCATTGTTAGCGGACAAGCCTATGCCCGTGTTATCCACGTTGGTGCCGAAAACTATGCTGTGAAAATCACCCAAGAAGCTAAAGTGCATAAACCAATTCAATCAGAGTTAGTCAATTCGATTCGTAAAGTCTCTAAATTTACAAGTTGGGTGATTATTCCTCTAGGGATTATTTTATTTGTTGAAGCTTTTTGGCTAAGAGATGCTGGCATTAAAACATCTGTTGTTGCTTCTGCAGCTGCTTTGTTAGGGATGTTACCAAAAGGATTAGTACTATTAATTAGTATTGCGCTGACAACAGGTGTCATTAAGTTAGCCAAAAAACGTATTCTAGTACAAGATATGTACTCAATTGAAACATTGGCCCATGTGGATACTTTGTGTTTAGATAAAACTGGAACGATTACAGAAGGTAAAATGAAAGTGCAAAAGGCGATTATCTTGCATGACAAATATGAAGAACTCTTCCCACAGATTATCGGAAGCTACCTATCTGAAAGTACGGATAATAATATTACAATGCAAGCAATTCGTGATCATTATGAAGTATCCAATCGATTTGGCGCAAAAGAAGTCTTGGCTTTTTCTTCTGAACGAAAATGGGGGGCTATTGAATTTCCAGAAATTGGGACAGTTTATTTAGGGGCTCCTGAGCGTTTGGTAGACGATAGTCGGTTGCCAGAAGCTGTTTTTACAGCACAAGAGAATGGGTATCGCGTCTTGATGTTAGCCATTGCGGAACAACAACCGTTAAACGAAACCAAAATGCCTTACTTAGAGCCATTAGCAATTCTAGAAATTGATGATCCAATTCGCCAAAATGCCAAAGAAACACTGGCTTATCTAAAAGAAGAAGGAATCGACTTAAAAGTAATTTCTGGTGATAATCCGGTGACTGTTTCAAATATTGCTCGTCGTGCTGGGCTACCCGGTTATGAGTCTTATATTGATTTGTCGACCAAAACGACAGAAGCAGAAGTGCGTGAAGCAGTTCAGCAATACACAGTGTTCGGACGTGTATCGCCTCAGCAAAAACGGACCATTGTACGTGAGTTGAAAGACACAGAGCATGTGGTGGCGATGACCGGCGATGGCGTCAACGATGTTTTAGCGTTACGAGAAGCGGATTGTAGTATCGCCATGGCAGAGGGAGATGGCGCTACTCGGCAAATTTCTAATCTAGTTTTGCTAGATTCTGATTTTACAACGTTACCAGATGTCTTGTTTGAAGGACGACGTGTGGTAAATAATGTAACCCGAGTTTCCAGCGTTTTCTTCATTAAAACGATTTATTCGTTTATTCTCTCAATCATTTGTGCCTTAACGGCCATTGCGTTCCCGTTCATTCCGATTCAAGTGACCTTGATTGATTTAGCAATTGAAGGATATCCAGCCTTCTTCTTATCTTTCGAAGGGGACAAACGAAAAGTTGTCGGGAAGTTTTTACCAACGGCTTTGAAAAATGCGTCTGTTAATGCGCTTTTAGTTGTAGCGAATATCATTGCTGTTTATCTGATTGGACAAAATCAAGGATTTTCTTCTTTAGACACCACGACGTTAATGTATTATTTATTAGTTGGAATTAGCTGTATGGCTGTTGTTCGAGCATGTCTGCCTTTAAATCCACTACGCATTTTCTTGGTTTTCAGTACCATTATTGGTATTTATGTAGCAGCTATGTTATTCCACAACATTTTAGAAATTGGTTTCTTAACTTCGCAAACAATGGGTCTCTTCTTTATTATGATGGCCATTAATATTGTGGTGCGTGTAACAATTGGTTTCGTACAAATGAAACGTGCTGGAAAAACAATTAAAGATTTATAAAAAGCAGAGGTTGAGCTAAAAGCATTCGTCTCCAGAAATGCAGTTCTTCTTTAAATCTTGAAGGAAGTCGGAGCAAGCTTGATGTTTAACTGATTATTTTAAGAGTTAGTGTCTGGGGCAGGAGTCAGGATGACTTTTGTCCTAGATACTTTCTTTTTTTGTTGAGTTGAAACAAGATACTTGAAAAACAGAGATTATGTGATACAATAAATCATGTGTAAATGTGTCCATTGGAATTCGCACTGAAATGACAGTGCGTTTTTTAAACGGTCAATCACATGAGTTAGCACAATGCTATTCTTAGGAGGTGAGGACAATGGCACAACGCATTCCTCAGGAAGTCATTGAGGAAGTTCGTCACCGAACGAATATAGTAGATATTATTGGGCAGTATGTCCAGTTAAAAAAATCCGGTAAAAATTATATGGGTTTATGTCCGTTTCACGAAGAACGTTCCCCTTCATTTTCAGTAGCAGAAGACAAACAAATTTTTCACTGTTTTGGCTGCGGGAAAGGTGGAACTGTTTTTAATTTCTTGCAAGAAATTGAAGGCATTAGTTTTCCAGAATCCGTGAAACGTGTTGCAGATTTGGAACATTTATCTGTGGACTTTGATTGGTCAGAGCCGCGTGAAGTAGCGGATACCCCAGAAAACCAACAAAGACGGAGTTTGTTACAACTGCATAGTAAAGCCGCAGAACTTTACCATCATATTTTAGTGAATACTAAAATTGGCGAACCCGCATTAAACTATTTATTAGAGCGGGGGTTAACACAAGAACTAATTGAGACCTTTCAAATTGGATTTGCGCCGCAAAAACGTGATTTCTTAAGTCAAGTTTTTAAAAATGAACAACTGGATGAAACGCTTTTTGAGCCTTCTGGGCTGTTTGTCCAAAGAGATAACGGTACGTTTTTGGATCGTTTCTATCAACGAATCATGTTTCCAATTAATGATCCCCAAGGCAATGTCATCGCCTTTTCTGGTCGCTTGTTAAAAACAGCTGATTTTCCAGGGGATGAGATGCCTAAATACTTGAATAGTCCTGAAACAACACTTTTTAATAAGCGAGAAACGCTGTTTAACTTTGATAGAGCCAGAAAAGAAATTCGTAAAGAAAATACGGTCTTGCTTTTTGAAGGATTCATGGATGTTATCGCTGCTTGGCAATCAGGCGTAAAAAGTGGGGTGGCTTCAATGGGGACTAGCTTGACCAATGAACAAATTCGGCGTTTGGAACGGGTCGCTAAGGAAGTAGTTATTTGTTACGATGGCGATAATGCCGGTGTTCAAGCCACAAACCGTGCGATTCAATTATTGCAAGAAAACAGTCATTTTGACTTGAGTATTGTCAGCATCCCTGAAAAGCTGGATCCTGATGAATATGTGCGGAAATATGGCGCAGAAGCTTTTCAAAATTTAGCCAATCATGGCCGAGAAACAGTTTTTAGTTTTAAAATGAATTATCATCGGTTAACTAGAAACATGAATAACGAAAAAGAACAATTGGATTATGTGAACGAATTGTTACGGGAGTTAACCAATGTTCAATCTCCCTTGGAACGTGATCGTTATTTAAACCAAATTGCTCAGGAATTTCAACTTTCTGTTCATAGTTTGGAAGAGCAATTCAATCAATTGAAGCAAGAGCAACGTTCAGTCCAACGGCAAGAAAGGCAACAATTTTATCAAGATGAAATGATGCCACCACCAATGGAAGAACCTGTTTTTGAAGAGAATCACGTCCAGAACAAGTTACCGTTAACCCAAGTTCAAAAAGCAGAACGTTCTTTATTATTTCGTTTAATGAATGAACAAGGAGTACGGCAAACCATTCAACAATTGCCAGATTTTTCATTCGCTCATGATGAATACCAAGAATTATATTTCTTGCTAGAAAGTTATGCGACACTGCATCAAAGTTTCGACATTGCCGATTTTATTAATTTCTTGCAAGATAATCAAACCAAACAATTAGCAATTGAAATTGCGTATCAGAATTTATCGGAAGAAAGCTCTGAGCGAGAAGTTGCCGATTTATTACATGTAATTGCCTTATCAAGTATTGCAGAGGCAATTGAGCAGAAAAAGATTCAACAGCAAGAAGCAAAACGAGTGGGCAACCAACAGCTTGAAGCCGAATTAACAATGGAGATTATCCAATTGGCTCGACAGCTTAAAGCTCAACGAACATTTACTTAAGCAATATAATGAATAGAACTAAGCGTTTTGTTCATTTTATTTTGATAAGTCCCAGTGATTTATCAGTTATTTCAAGCGTGAACCGAAAAATGAAGGGGGCCTTCTTTCATGGAAAAAGAAACAAGTAAAAAATATGAAGCTGCAGTGGCAGCATTTATCAAAGAAAACAAGCCTAAAGGAACAGTGGTTTATGATGATTTAGCGAATCAATTAGCCACACCGTATACTTTGGATGCAGAAGCTATGGAAAAATTGATCCAAAAAGTTGAAGATTCAGGAATCAGCGTGGTCGATGAAAATGGAGACCCAAGTGAACATAGCTTGAAAAAAGATGAAAAAGAAGCGGAAAAGGCCCAAGCAGAAGACTTATCTGCGCCAACAGGTGTTAAAATTAATGATCCCGTGCGTATGTACCTAAAAGAAATTGGGCGCGTTCAATTATTAACTGCCGCAGAAGAAGTTGAATTGGCACTTAAAATTGAAGAAGGCGATCAAGAAGCAAAACAACGTTTAGCAGAAGCTAACTTACGTTTGGTTGTTTCAATTGCCAAACGATATGTAGGTCGTGGTATGCAATTCTTGGATTTAATTCAAGAAGGTAATATGGGCTTAATGAAAGCTGTTGAAAAATTTGACTACCGTAAAGGATTCAAATTCTCTACGTATGCTACTTGGTGGATTCGTCAAGCGATTACGCGGGCAATTGCGGACCAAGCTAGAACGATTCGAATTCCTGTTCACATGGTTGAAACAATCAATAAATTGATTCGGATTCAACGCCAACTATTGCAAGATTTAGGTAGAGAACCAACGCCAGAAGAAATTGGTGCGGAAATGGATTTACCAACAGAAAAAGTTCGTGAAATCCTAAAAATCGCACAAGAGCCAGTCTCTTTAGAAACACCAATTGGTGAAGAAGATGATTCGCATTTAGGTGATTTCATTGAAGACCAAGATGCTACCAGTCCTGCTGAACATGCAGCTTACGAATTGTTAAAAGAACAACTAGAAGATGTTCTGGATACTTTAACAGACCGTGAAGAAAATGTTTTACGTTTACGTTTTGGTTTAGATGATGGTCGGACACGTACGCTAGAAGAAGTCGGAAAAGTTTTCGGTGTCACTCGCGAACGTATTCGTCAAATTGAAGCAAAAGCGTTAAGAAAACTAAGACATCCTTCTCGTTCAAAACAATTAAAAGACTTTTTAGAATAAACATACCGTTTAGCGGCTCTTTTCGTGCATGCGAGAAGAGCCGCTTTTGATTTTTAAAAAGTCTCTAAATGTCATTGCTAGTTATTGGAAGAAGGCGCAAGTTGTGGTAAATTAGAAGTAATGGAATATTAGCAGAATGTGAGGCGGAAGAATGACAAAAAAATGTCCGAAGTGCGGGAACGAATTCGATGCAGAATTAACGACCTGCCCAACATGTGGCTATTCACTAACTGACACAACAGTTGATAAAGAAGAAGCGGAAACGACTTCAACAAATATAGATTTTGAAACACAGGAAAATGAAGAACACGAAGATCAATTAAATGAGAACATTGAGTGGTCTGAGTTAAAAGATATGAGCTTAGGCCATGTGATGGAACTGTTTGGCGAATCACCAGAAGAAGAAAGTAATGATGACAAAAAAGAAGAGTCGACAGAAGATAACTTAATAGTCTCTGATTCAGAGGATGTTTCTGGTCTAGAAGCATCGCTTCAAGAAGGGGCTAGTGAGGAGACTCATGATTCGGTGGAGGAGTCGATACCAGCGACAGAAGAGACGCCTACTCATTCAACAGAAGAAAAACTAGCAACGGACGAAGCAGTTAATTTAGAGGAAACAACGGAAGAAACAACTACTGTTGAAGCAGAAACAGCTGAGGTATCTGAGACGGTGAAGTCAGAAGAGGAAGCTTTAACAGAGATTTCAGGAACTGAAGTTATCTCTACCACTTCTGAAGAAGAAATTTTTTCACAACCACCGATAGAAGATCAAGATGTAACACCAAACGAAACTTTGCAAGCTTATATTCAAGCGCATCGAGCAGATACAGAAATGTCTGAAAATCCATCAGAAGAAACAGCAGAGACCCAAGAGTTAGAAAACAGCGGTGAGGCAGTATTAACCCAAGCCGAAACACCAACTGAATCCATTTCAGATTCTGAAGAAGGGTTAACAAGTGCAACGTCGCTAGAAGCACCAAGTGAAGCTGATGCAACCGAGGAAAAAGTTTCAGATTCAGGTGTGATACCACCGATGAATGAAACTGGGAATGCTCAACCAGCGCCTGCTCCGAAGAAACCATCAAAAAAAGTAGTTTTCGTTGCGCTTGCGGTTGTTTTATTAGCTGGAGGTAGTGCTTGGGCGTATCATGATCAAACGCAAAAAGCTGCCGCACAAGAGGCGGCGGCACTAACCAAGAAAACAGATACGCTGAAAGATGAACTAGCAGCCTTTTATACCACGAAGGAGCAAGTTTTTATTAAACCCGATATGGTGACTGTTAGTCCAGAAAAACTCTCAAAACAAGTCGCGGAAATTAAAGATTCAGAAGAGTATTCTCAATTAAATAAACAAATTCAAACATTGAAAGAGAAGCAACAAACCATTCAACAAATCAACCAATTATTTGAGGCGCCGATTGTCAATGGCAATGAGTTGAAACCGGCGATTCTAGCTGCTGATCAACCAATTTCCGTAAAGAAATTAACAGGAAATGATCCATTTGACCAATTGATGAACCAAGCAATCGATCAAGCGAACCAACAATACAACCAATTACAAAAAGCTAAAAAAGCGGTTGAGGTCATTTATAAAGATGGAAAAACTACCAATCAGCTGAATCGAGACACGTATCAAGCTGCTAAGGCAGAAGTAGATAAAGTAACAAGTGATAAGCTGAAAAAAGAACTGGTCAAACAAGTCACGACAGCTGACCAAGCGTTAACCAAGGTTGAAGAAGAACAGAAAAGAATTGCAGAAGAACAAGCTGCCGCAGAGCAAGCAAAACAAGCAGAAGAACAAGCGAAACAAGCTGCTGCCGCAAAAAAAGAGGACGCTAAGAAGGAAGAAACAGCAAAAACAGAAGCGAATGGCTACACGGCGCCGAATAGTGACGGGGTTTACACTAGTCCGCTTTATGCGCCAGATGCTGCCGATATCGCTGATAGTAGCAATCCAGCGTGGACATGGGCACCAGGTGTGAAAGAAAAAGTCTTAGACACAGTGATTGCTCGTGGCTATGTGGTTCCTGGCGGATATTCTTTAGAACCTGCCAAAATTGTGAATGGCGAAGGTTACTACAATCTTTATGCAACAAACAATCAATCAAAATTATTAGAAGGCACTACAGAGAAAAATGTTCACATGTATTTAGTTACAATCAATGCTAAAACAGGTTGGTTCAAAGGGAACGCTTCTCGTAATGCAGGGCAATAAAAGAAAATAGAAACAATCGAACAAAAGCGGAAATCTTTTGTTCGATTGATTTTCCTTGAGGAGTTAATGATAAATGAGAGAATTACTAGCAACAACATTTACCGGCATTGTGGTCGATGAAAATGAACAATTTTATTTTGTTCAAAAAAATGGCATCACATTCCGTTTAAAAAAAGAAGAAGGTACGCATGCCATAGGAGAGGCTGTAGAAGGCTTTGGTTATTTAAATCAAAAACAAGAGCCAGCACTGACAACTACAATTCCTACTGTGCGCATTGGTAGCTATGGCTTTGGTACTGTCACAGGAACGAGACGTGATTTAGGTGTCTTTGTGGATGTTGGCTTACCAGATAAAGATGTAGTTATTTCGTTGGATGAATTACCAACTATGCGGGAACTTTGGCCTAAAAAAGAAGACCGAGTAATGGTTACTTTAAAAGTGGACAGTAAAGACCGCATTTGGGGCGAATTAGCAGATGAAAAAGTCTTTAAAGCAATGGCAAAACGCGGGAATGCTGAAATGCAAAACAAAAACTTAACTGGGCATGTGTATCGTCTGAAACTTGCAGGAACGTATATTTTAACTGATGATTTATACATTGGATTTATCCATCCTTCTGAACGATTCCAGGAACCACGTTTAGGTGAAAAAGTAGTGGGGCGTGTGATTGGCGTGCGGCCGGACGGCGTATTGAATCTTTCATTAAAACCAAGAAGTCATGAAGTAATCAGCGATGATGCGTTAATGATTCTAACTTTCTTAGAAAGAGCAAACGATCACCAAATTCCTTTCACCGATAAATCAAGCCCTGATGAAATTAAACAAACCTTTGGCATTAGTAAAGCTCAATTTAAACGCGCCTTAGGCCATTTAATGAAACAAAAATTAATTAAACAAGAAGATGGTAAAACAATTCTAATTGGCTCGTTGGAACAATCAAAAGAAAAAAATTAAGGTAGCTAATTGAGAATATCTTGCAAATTACAGTTATTTCTTTTATAATTATTTTAATTTGATTGATAAATTAAGTTTCTTAATTTGTAATCATTCTAAACAAGGAGCTGTAATAATGGATTCGACTGCTGCTTTAAAAAAGACAAAAAAACAATTACATGAATCAGGCTTTAAATTAACACCACAACGGGAAGCAACCGTACTTGTATTATTGGAAAATGAAAAAGATCATTTATCAGCAGAAGAAATTTACTTCTTGGTAAAACAAAAAAGTCCGGAAATTGGTCTAGCAACAGTCTATCGAACGCTAGAAATTTTAACAGACTTAAAAGTCGTTGATAAAGTGAGCTTTAACGATGGTTTAGCTCGCTATGATTTAAGAAAAGAAGGCGCCA
>OLQZ01000347.1_pt1 | contig 15956 bp, 30 predicted proteins | sample 1643191 | NCBI WGS metagenome assembly OLQZ01 (sample SAMEA3136768, study PRJEB25190) | human gut metagenome | biome: human gut; feature: human-associated habitat; material: faeces | place: Austria | collected 2013
TGAATTTCTTTTCCATAATTTTTGTTTTTTAATTGTTAGTTCTTACTTTTGATTATACGATGTAAAGGGCGTATATAAGTGCCTAAATTAAATAAAAGTATATGCAGGTTTAATCCTTCACATCTACAAACAAAAGTTTTAGTATTTATTCTTTTACGTTTCATATTATAAAAAAATGGTTTTATTAGTTTATTACTTTACTTCTAAATCTTTAAGAATGATTGTTGCACGTTCGTTTCCTTTTTCAGCCTCTCGCAGAAGAACCTCGTAATGTGATAACTTATTCCCTCCGTATATATGCGCAGAGTGCAAAAGCATTAATAACTTTGAATGACTGATATTTTTCCCTTTATAAATGTATGTAGTCATATAATACCCTCCTATTACTTATATAGTTTTATTGCAGATGACAATTAGAGTTTATTTTGTTAGTTATAGTTGTACGTTCTTCGTCCGTCAATTTCAAAGTAAAACGTTCGTTTTCCGGCTTATATGGGTTTTCCCATGTTTTCCCGGTTAACTCTTCCAGCTTTTTTAAAGCCTCGTTAGATTCTCTTTTCCAGCGTTCAACGATACCGAGCATATAAAGGAGGTATTTAAAGTATTGTTTATCTTCTGCCTTATGAAGCAAATCATATTCCGTTTCCGTGATACGCAAATAGTTAATTGCAGTTGCTTTGCTGCTGTTCCTAATATGGTAAAAACCATTTTCAACGTGGTACATTGGCGCGCCGTAATGATTAGACAAATGAAGATCAACGAACATTTTAAACTGTGGGAAATGCTTTAGTATTTCTTCATGGCAGCAACCGCCAGCACACCAAACTAAACGCCCGTTTTTGAATTTTTCGTAAATATCCGCCGTTATACTCCAACCGCATATATTATTTTTGCAATCATCAGCCAGTAATATTTTAACATTGATTTGAAAGGTTGTCCCTGCTTGAATATATCTTTTTGATACTGTGTAACAAAGTCTATTTGTAGTAGTCATAATTCTAATCTCCTATTTTAAAAGTTTGTAAGTTGTTTATCAATTAGTGAAATATATAACAAAGTGTAAAAAGAACGGTTATAATACAAACCGTTATTATAGCACTACCAAAAAAATCTTTATCCTCCATGATTGTAATATTTAAAGTTATCCTACTATGTGAAGTTCTCCGTTGTAATAATATTCCATTCCGCTTAATTCGTAAATAGGAACATAGTATGAATTAAATCGGTTCCCCGCGTCGTAAAAACCTACAAAGGTAAATCTTTCACCGTTGTAGTTATCTAAAATGTCCATTTCTCTATATCCAAAAGGACTGTTTTTTCTTTCTTTTCCGGTCGGAGTTTTATAAAGGTTATACAGCCATTTAAAGCCCTTTTCACTTTGTTCATCTGTAACCTCTATTACTCTATCACAACCGGGATAGAAGTTAGCAGCGTCGCTATCTCCGTTATTTGCGCGTCTCTTCAAAAGACGAATTTCTTTTTCTGTGATAATTCCTTTTTCTTCAATGCTTTTAATCAAATCAGTTGTTTTCATAATTCTATATTTTTAAAGGGTCTATATTCTAATATTTAGCTATTCAAAAATAATGTTAAATCGTTTTCGCTGTAATCTATGCCAAATGTTTCAACCGAGCATTCTCTAAAATAATCAATAACAAGTTCCTTTTTTTCTTCTGGGATATCATTTTCATTTATATATTGTTCGGCTGCCTTCATTTGTTCCTCCAATTCCTCTTTACAAAAATAATCTTCAAAGTCCTCGAAACCTAAAATATATAATTCGGTTGACTCTATAATGTCGGAAACAATTTCACCAAATACAATTGCATTTTTACCAAACCAGGCCGTTTCTTCATAAATAATAGATTCGGGGTGATTGTCTTCCATATATTTAATAAAAGCTTTTTCTACAAAAGTACCACTATAGTAGGTATATGCAAGATTTATATACTTTTCTCCATTAGGGCAAAGTTCTAAAACTCTTTCTTTTAATGAATCACTTGCACAACATTGCTTTTCTCCAAAAAGTGAAAAACATTTTTCTTCAAAAGATGTAATTGTTTTCATAACTCTATGTTTTAAAGGGTTTATAAAATGTTTATTTCTCCTTTCTTTTATTCAGAATCACCACCAAACAGCGTAAAGGAAACGAAAAAAGTCAAGCACATAGATATAACAAGTATATCTACACACATAACGCCTAAATACTTCTTTATACATCGAAGAATAAAAGAAAAAAATACGATGAATAACATTATAACATAACGCTTATAAATGTTGCTTATTTGAATGGTGATAAATAGAACCTGTAACCAGTCTTACAGGTTTGTCAGTATGGAAGTAAATGAAAGAACTACTTTAGAACCTTAAGAGAATATTTATCTCTTTGTTTCTGATACAAATATAGGTGTTATATTCGGAATAGCCAAATAACAACACAAAAAAAAGGAGATATATAACATATATTGACAATAAAAAAACGTATTAAAGGCTTGTTAACTGTAAACACAAACAAAATCGAAGATTTTAAACTATAGTGTTTATATGAATATACAATGTAATATATTACGGAACGTAGTGAAGTATATATATTACTTGGATATTTATATATAACACGATATAATATTAAATATAATAATAAAGAAAAACTAAAAAATATAGTTTATAAACTAAAAGAAGTAGTTTATTAACTAAAGAATATAGTTACAAAAAAAAAAAAAGAAAATAGAATAATAGAAAATATCTATAAAGAAACAAATAAAGATAGAAAAAATAAATAGAACTTTAAAGAAAGAACAAAAAGAAAAAAAAGAAAAAGAAGAAAGAAAGTAACAACAAAGAGAACAGCAAAAGAATATCAAAAGGGAAATGGAAAAAAGCGAAATAAGGCAAAAAGAAAATGAAAATGAAGAAAGTACAGAAATGGAGAATGAAGGAAAAGAAAGAGGCAAAGAAAAAAAGAGCGAAGCGGGGTATTTTAGACGGGCCGCGCGACCTTTCTCGCAAGAACACCCTCTAAATAACAAAGGATCACCTCAAAAAGCACAAATATTGCATTTTTTGCGTGTTTTAAACTTCATGTTTAAGCTCCCAAAACATGAAACGAACGAATAAGACGTGTTTTAAGGCTAAATTAGGCGATATTTCACACCAATGTATATAGATATACCATTTTAGCATAAAAGCCTCTATTTTGTCGATGTATTAGCGTCCTCGTTAATGTTTGACCCTCTTTTGCTGGCGCATATCCCATGGCAGGCCGCCCCTCCCGACTTTTGGAATAGTGGATCAGTCTGCCTTTCCTCGAATTTTTTTTATTTTTTTTTTTATTTCCCTGAGAATCAAATCATTATTCATATTTTATGTATTCTATTCTTTTATTTTCTCTTCATTTCTTTTCCATTTCCCAATTCCTGTCTATATTTGCATTTGATTTGTCCATAGTGCGTTATCCTCTTTTTTTCTTTTTAAATTTGCCTCTTTACTCTTTTTCTCTATCTTTGCGCATTAAACTTATCGTTTGCGTTTGAAATAAGCCTAATACATTCGTATTTTAGAGACTTTCTGACGTTTCGTGATAGTTTCCTTGTTTTTTCTTATTAAAGTTGAAAATTAGCTATAATGCAGTATTAATTAACAAACATGTTTTTATGAAAGAGTTAGATTTAAAATTTGAAGGTCGTGGTGAAGTTAGCGGCTATTCTTTTGTTCAGTTGTCCAAGTCTCCTTTTGGTTATATCTACGAAAAGACGCATTCGGAGAGTGGTGTTGTGAGTTACGAGGTTTTTCGTCGTATGGAGAATGTTCGTTTTGACTGTGTATGTTATCCTCGGAGTAAGTCGTTTGGTGTTTGGGCTTTTGAGTTTGGTGATTTGAATCGCGCCAAGCAGCGTTTTGAAGAGATAAACCTCCATGGAGCATCTAAATTATCCGAAGAGGAGTTTGTGTATGATGATTTTTAATTTTTCTTTTAAGGATCTATTGTATTCCTCTAAATAGTTCTTATATTTGCATCGTGTTAGATTCTTCATCACCTTTCTTTCAATTATGCAGGCGGACATTGGATTTATTTCTGATGTCCGCTTCTTTTTTTGTGTATGTGTGTTAAATTAGGGTTAATACCAAATTGCGTATTGCTAATTGCGGGTATTGTATTATCTTTGCATCATAATCAAAACGATGAAAGGAATGGAATTTAATTTAGAAAAAGTTGGCGCAACTATAAACTCAAAAGAAACTATGAGTTCGAGAGAGATAGCAGAATTAGTAGGTAAACTACATTCAAATGTTATGCGTGATATTAAAAATATGATTCAACAGCTTGATTCACAGAACCAATTCAATTTTGAGTTAGTTGAATACACAGATGCGAAAGGTGAGAAACGTCCTATGTATGAACTAACAAAAAAGGGCTGTTTATGTCTTGCGTCCGGTTATAATGCTAATTTGAGAATGCGTATTATCAACAGATGGGAAGAATTGGAGGCGGAGAAGCATTCAAACGTAATTCAATTGCCAGACTTCACTAACCCAGCAGAGGCGGCTATTGCATGGGCGGAACAATATAAAGCAAAAGAAGCAGCTTAAATAGAGGCAAAAGAGGCTAAAGATCACGTGAAACTTCTCGTTCATAACGGCAAGACATATACATCGAGTGAGATTGCCAAAGAACTTGGGATGAAGTCTGCGATAGCTTTAAATAAGCTGCTTGAAGAAAAACGTATTCAGTATAAGCAGAACGGCACATGGTTGATGTATTCCGAGTACTCTGAAAAAGGATATACCTCGGTAAAACAAATACAGCTTGACAACGGAACAATTCAATATGATAGACGTTGGACTGGTAAAGGAAGAGATTTTATTATTAACTTATTTAAAACAAAGTAATTATGGAGAAAAAGATGTATGACATTAGTAGATTGGTAACTGTTCGTCACTATGCGGAGCTTCGCGGTGTTGTTCGCGAGACTGTGGCGCAATGGATTCGGAAAAATGCTGTTGACTCTGTTATGATAGACGGTGTTAGGTTTATAATCTTAAAGCCAGGTGAATATGAAGAGTCTGAGAAAGGATAAGAATATACGTCGTGCGCTGTTGTGCCAGCGATTATTAGCTGCTGCGTCTGTTTTACAATATTACGAAGCTTACTTTAGATTTGTTGATTGTACAACTTTGGCTAAAACTGGTGGTATTAGTTATTCTGACGCTGAAGATTTTTCTAATTTCATGGGAAATGTTTTTGGTTGTGATGTTGCCCCATCTGATTATGTTTCCAGTGAGGATGAACTATCGAACGAAGCAATTGAATCTTATGAAAATCTTCAAGCGGTTTTAGGTAAATATGATGATTCAGGCAAAAGAATTATATCTGGCACTGCAAAACAGCTTTTTTATACAAAGTTCTATATGCGTCCTTATTGCCATTTCTTCATTAAGTATCTTGACTCCGTGCTTTTCTTTGTGAATGATTCTCTGACTAATGGTGAAGAAGGAATTATAGAAGATTTAAAAGACGATAGTATATGGTTTAATCCTTATGATGACTCTCCTCAAAAAATGGATACAAGGTTGTTTAGAAAAGCATTAAATGATATTGATGTAGTTTTCAATGAAACTATTAAAAAAGTAACAAAAAGAAATTTGAAATGGGAAAAAGTTTAGAAGAAATTGCAAGCAGAGAACTTTGGCAAAGTTATTCAGTTGTTATTAATGGAGAATTTGCATATCGTCAGAATGCCATGCTGAATATGTTTAATAAGGGAGTTGAAGCTCAAAAAGAAAAATCAATCGAAGTCCTTTCATCTGTATTAGACAATTGGGTTCTTGACGGTGATAGAGATAATATAATTGCAGAATTTGCAGAAATGTTGAATAATGAATATTGAATAATAAAATGACAGAAAAAAGTTTAGCAAAGTTTATAGAGACGAATCATGTAACTCTTCGTCTTTACGATCATAATGGTATTGAGTATAACACTTTTGATGATGTTCCAGAGGAAATGTCTGACTTTGAGTGGGAGCAATGGACAATGTTTATGGATGTATATGCTTATGACCTGGATTCACTGTCGCATATTTTAGGGCACGAATTCTTTAAGTATGGGGTACAGATTGTATGGCATCATGGGTATGTCAGTATTGATTTGAAGGATATTATCGAATATTTTGATTTGAATTATAAAAAAATCGCGTAATTATGAAAATCGTATTTAACAGAAAAAGTTTAATTTCCGGACTTATAGTCGGAGGTGGTTATGCAGGCAGCAAGAAAATTCTTCCTATTTTGGGATGTGCTAAAATAACAATAAGAGGCAATGATTGCTGGATCATGTCTTATAATGGTAAAAATGCTATTAAAGCAAAATGCCCAGTAGAATCTTCGGAAGAAGATATTGTGTTTTGCATTGATTCTATAGAATTGAGAAAATATATTTCTTTGATCAATGATGATTTAATTGAAATCAATATTGAAGAAGAAAAAATAGATAAATATTCATATAAAGGCATTGCTGAGATTAAGACAGAGAATGGTTCGATTAAATTTCCTCTTGAAGATGCTCGCGAGTTTCCTGTATTAAAAATAGATACTACTACTGAATCTTTCCTTTTTGATGCAAATATGCTATTATATTGGATTGAAAAGAGCAAACCCTTTTTGTTGGAGGATGAATTTTTCCCAAACAAACAATGCGTGCATATCGTATTGTCCGAAGGTACTGCCAAAGTATACGCTTCTGAGGGACATAATATTTACTACGATACATATACAGATATTGATTATAAGGGAGAATGTACGCTTTCTATTGACAAGACTGCTTTTGATGGGTTAGAATCTGCTTTAAAATCAATTAAGGACAAGAATGTTAAAATAACAAATTCAGAAAACAATATGATGTTTGTTTGTGGAGATGTGATGGTTCTGATTCAAAAATTAGAGAAAAAAGCTCTTCCTCCATTTGACAGACTGATTAATCTTCCTGATAAGACATGTATCAATGTTGATAAGAAAGCATTAATTTCTGCCTTACGACGTATTTCTTTGCTTTCGGATAATATTAACAGCGTATGTGATGTAAGTGTTAGAGATAACAGCATTTATATCTATGCCGAAAACATTGACTATAATAAAAAAGCAGAAGAATTGATACCTTTTGACTCTGATGGAGAAGTAGTTCCAATAACTCAAAGATTTAGTATAAGCTATCTTTCTATGGTAGTAAATTCTATTATGTGTGATAAGGTGAGTTTATGTTTTACAGGAGAAAGTACTCCCATTAAAATAAAAAACACAGAATATGATTCTGAACTTGCCATGACATGCCCATTCCGTTAATATATGAACAAATTTAAAAGAGGAGGTTAAATTCTCCTCTTTTTTGCTATTTTTGTTTGGTTATTGACAATTAACCATTATATTGCAGAGTAATTAAAAACATTGATTATTCACATATACATTTATTTAAAGATGGAAAATGAAATTCAGATTTTCGAAAATGTCGAATTCGGCAAGGTTAGAACAATGGTTATAAATGATGAACCGTGGTTTGTAGGGAAAGATGTGGCAAAAGCATTGGGGTACGGAATGGGGAAATCGTTAGCAAATGCCATTGCTAATCATGTTTGCGATGAAGATAAAGGGGTTACTGAAATGATGACCCCAGGTGGCAGACAAAATGTAGTTATTATCAACGAAAGCGGATTATATTCCCTTATCTTTGGGTGCAAACTTGAATCTGCACAAAAGTTCAAGAAGTGGGTAACAAGTGAAGTCCTTCCAAGTATCCGAAGAACAGGCTCTTTTTCTGTTCAGCCTAAATTCAACGTTCCTACTACATTTGCTGAAGCTTTGAGATTGGCTGCCGACCAACAAGAGAAAATAGAAGAACAGGCGAAACTATTGGAAGAGCAGAAGCCAAAAGTAGAGTTCTTCGATACTGTTGCCGACAGCAAGACTGCAATATCCATGAATGATGTAGCTAAAGTTTTAGGTATTAAAGGAATGGGACGAAATAATCTCTTTGAGTTTTTAAGAAATGAAAAGATATTAATGTCGAATAATGTTCCTTTCCAAATCTATGTTGATCGCGGATATTTTAGAGTTATAGAGCAAAAATACATGAAAAATGGAGAGCCATGTATGAACATTAAGACGCTTGTCTACCAAAAAGGAGTTGATTTTATAAGTAAAACCATTAAAAACAAAAGAAAGTAATATGTACGAAAATTTAGTTAGAATTAGCACTTATGCAAAAATGTTGGATTTGTCTAAAGAGATGATCCGAGTAAGAATATTGAAAGGTTTAGTTAAGACCGTTACTATAGATAAAACCATTTTTATAAAACTAACCGATGAAGAACTAAAAAACAAAAAGCCATGAAGTTGTTTAAAAGTAAATCAGAAAAAGAGAGCGTCAAAAACTTAATTCGCGATTTTTTCAATTTTCAAGAGTGTATTTTAAATCATGGAACTGATAAGATAGAATCTGATATTGAGTCTTTGAAAATTCGGGTTCATAGATTGGAATGTAGTGCAAGTAGTGCTAATAATGTAGATACTTTTGCGGGTAAGACTAAAAATGAACTGAATGATTGTATTAAGGATTACGACTTAAAAATTTCTCGAATGCTTGCTATTGCTTTTGAAAATGGTGCTGAATGGCAATCAAATCAATCACCTTGGATAAGCGTATATAAAAAAATGCCACCATTAGGACAAAAAGTAATACATATGAACATAAATACAAGTAATGTTAATGTAGGACAAGTTAATAAAGTGGGGATATTCGTGTTAGGTTATACTTATGTTGGAGAAGTAGAAGTGACTCACTGGATGCCTATTCCTTCTTTCGACGAAACCCTTGAAGCCAACAAAGATGCACTAAAACAAATTAAAGAGAAAGGAGACTGAATATGGAGAATAACGATATTAAGAAATTGGTGTTGGAAGAAGAGAAGAAAGGCAATATTGTGTACAATACTCCATTTGGCTTATATAGTGCAAATTTAGACACTTTCTTGTCGCAGGATACCGAGAGTATACTTTATGATTTAAATCGCGGTTTTGGGACGATATTGACGCAAATAGGCGATGTTAAGTGGGTGAATGATTACGCGCTGTCTAAAGTCGTCATAGAACTAAAGAAAAGATTGGCTGAGACGGAAGAAAAATTAAAGAAGAAAATGGAGAATAACAAATAAAGTGCTATCTTTGCAATACTAACATTTTTTTAGGGGATAGGCGGCTTAATTACCCGACCGAAAGAGGTCTTACCATATCCCTCTTCCCCTCAATTTTATGCATTAATAATAAACCAAAAAGAGTGGAGGCATGGATTAGCTACCCTGTTGAAAAGGTTTCCTGAATTTTCCTTTATCCACTCTTTTTTTTTAAAAAAAATCAGATGTAATATTATTAATTAAAATTCTGGAATTATGTTAAAAGAACTAAATTACGATTCACATTCATTTTCAGTAGAATTGGCTTCTAAAATAGGATTAGTAGAAGCATTGGTATTAGGTCATTTGTATCATTGGTGCGTAGGGAATTCAGACAACGAAGACATGTTCAAAGATGGACATGTTTGGGTGTACATTACACGTAAAAGAATAAATGAACAATACCCATATCTAACTGAAGATAAAATAAGAGGTGCTTTAAATAGATTGGAGAAGAAAGGACTTATTCTTGTTTCTAATTACAATAAAATTAAAATAGATAAAACTAATTGGTATGCGTTAACAAATGAAGCTTATGGTCTTTTTGGGACATCGCTGGGAAAAATAACTGACCGTTGGGGAAAATCCCCGTCTGATTGGGAAAACACCCAAGCAATACAATCTATAAAACAAAACTATAAAAATAAATCTATAAATAAAGAAATTTATAAAGAAATAGTTGATTTCTGGAATGAGAACACCAAATCGTTTGCTAAAGTACATGTTATTTCAGAGAAAATAAAGTCAGCAATTAATTCAAGAATCAGGGATGGATATTCGGTTGATGATATTAAAAAAGCTATATTGCTTTGTGAGTCGTTGCCTGATTTCTACAAGGGAGGAGATAGTGGGAAATTGTGGAAAGCAAGTTTCATGTGGCTTATAAGTAATACAAAAGGCAATTTTGATTCCATACTATCAGGAGCGTTGCATAATTCTCCTTCTGCTAAAAGAGACTATGATATGATTATCAATTTGGGAGACAAGGCTTATAAAGAGGCGTACACTCCATCATGTGATGGTATATCACTGTTTTGGAATGATAATGTCAATGCCTATTGTACAACTAATAATCCTGAATGGGGAGTATATGATGGATATAAGCCCAATGAACGCCCTAATGGAGCAACGGTGTACTGCCAAGGCGTTTATTATAGTTGGAATTTAGAGAAAAAAGAGTGGAGAAGAAAACTATTGAACCATGAATAACGAAGAAATAAAAAAGACCCTTGCTCTATTCAGAAATGATGGAGAATTATTTGAAATACGGCTTTTTAATCCACTAAACAAGAATGACATCTATTCAGGAGTGTTTAGAGACGCAAATAAAGCCGTAGAATCAATTCAAAGATTCGATGATAGGTATAATATCTATTTTACCTTTAACGAGCTAAAAAACGCTTTAGATGGCTTGCCTCAGTTTAACACTATGGTGAAAGGAGCACCTGCTATAAAGGACGCTGATATTCAAAAAAGACGTTGGGTGCTTATTGACTTTGATCCAATACGCGAAGGTGGCGTAAAGGATGTAGCAAGTACTGATGAAGAAAAAGAATATTCTCGCAAGACAGCAAATGCAGCCAGAACCTTTTTAAAAGCGAATGGGTTTAATTATCCAATCGTTTGTGAATCTGGTAATGGATACCATTTGATGTATAAAGTAAATTTAGAGAATACTGATGAAAATACAACTATTATCAGGGATTTTTTGAAGTACTTATCTTCCAAGTTTACTGATGACCATGTTGATGTTGATGTGAAGGTATTTAATCCAGCGAGAATAACAAAGCTCTATGGCACGTATTCGAGAAAGGGAGGCAATACGCCTAATAGACCACATCGAATTAGCAAAATATTAGTCGTACCGCAAGAAATTAAAGAGAATGATATATCTTTATTCAAAAGACTCGCTGATTATATTCCGAAAATAGAACCAATAGTTCGATTTAATAACTGTAATAGGGAACAATTTGATATTGATAACTTTATCAGTAAGCATGGAATAAAAGTACATAAAGAGACATTGCTTGGTGATGGAACAAGAAAGATCATATTAGACGAATGCCCATTTGATTCTTCGCATAAACATCCTGATTCGGCTATTTTTGTATCTAAAGACGGGATAGGCTTTACTTGTTTTCATAATTCGTGTAGCCAATATACTTGGAGGGATTTGCGCTTAAAATACGAGCCTAATGCTTACGATGTTACTCCAAGAAATAATATCCAATATGGGAACAATAACTATCCAATTCCTGCAAAAAAAGAAATAAAAATCAAGGAGGAAACGGAGGAGTTAGGCAAGAAATGGTTTAGCATGAAGGATATTAAAAAGATAAATCTGACAGAAATCATAAGTCTAAAAACAGGTTTCCATGTCTTGGATAGGGCTATGGTTGGGTTAAATCTTGGAGAAGTATCTATTTTGTCTGGTAGTAATTCCAGTGGAAAATCATCATGGCTAAATACATTAATTCTCAATGTTGTAAATCAGGGATATAAGGCTGCATTGTGGAGCGGAGAATTACGTCCGGATATTCTAAAAACTTGGATTCAAATGGTTGCCGCAGGCAGTAGGAATTTAGTTGAACGAATACCTGGCGCTGGAAAGTATGATGTTTTGCCTGCTGCTGCTGAAAAAATAGATAATTGGCTTGATGGGAAGTTCTTTTTGTATAATAACGAGTATGGATCTAAGTTCGCGCAGCTTTTTAACGACATGAAAGAAATGGTTGATAATGGCGTAAAGCTTTTGATTCTTGATAACTTGTTTTCTCTTGATATTGATTTATTTGATGGAGATAAAAACAATAAGCAAAAAGAGCTAATTTTGAAAATATGCGAGTTTTCTAAAAAGAATCAAATCCATTTAATTCTGGTATGCCATCCACGTAAACAAGTTGAATTTCTAAGAAAGGATTCAATTAGCGGAACAGCCGATTTAACAAATGCTGTTGACAATGTATTTATAATACATCGTGTGAATAATGACTTTATGAAACGTGGAGGAGAATTTTTAGGGAAGGATAAGGTTGCTGGATATACGGGATTTGGGAACGTAATAGAAGTAGCTAAAAACCGAATGTATGGCGTAGTGGATTATTTAGTAGGAATGCACTATGATATACCAAGCCGAAGATTCAAAAATGAAGAAAATGAAGATATACATTATGGATGGGAAGAAGCACCTAAACCATACTCTTTTACATATCCTCAATCCGAATCATGGCATAATCAAGAACCGAGAGATATTAATCAAAATAAGGATAACGAACTGCCATTTGCAAGTGGAGATGAAAGTTGCCCTTTTTAAAACAAATATAGATATGACAGATGAAGAATTATATCAAAGTACTATTGACTACATACGAACTTATAGACGAGTTGGAGCGATAGAAATAAGATGTTTATATAGAGTTGGAATACCGACCATGAGTGTCTTACAAAACAGTAAGTCACTGGATGATTTTTTAATAAAAATAGAAGTTGAATGGAATAAAATAAACGCATGAAGAAAGAAACATTACATGAATTTGATTTAGCTATTTATCCAAGAAAGTTGTGGATAGCAGTTTCTAAAAGCAAATTTGAGGACATTTTAGACGGTATTAGTGATTTCAGTGATAGTTATGCTGCTATAACGGAAACCACTTATAACAAAAAACAGGTAAAGGAGGTGTATTAATTAGATTTGCTTCAAAAAAAAATATGACGATTAAGTATATAACGCATGAAGCTACACATGCTGCAATGGATATATTCTCTTATATTGGAGCAAATGTTGACCTTGAAGATCAAGAATGTTTTAGCTATCTTTGTGGGTATATCGCTGATTGTTGTGATAAAGTTAGAAAAGGAGAATAGAAATGGATACTAAAAGGTCTTTATATGAAATAGAAATAGCTTTAGCTAAAAATGATAATTTTAATTTTGTACGAAACATAGTAGCTTTTAACGTAAATGGGTTATCATCATCTCTAAGTATATTCCATGAATGTGATATGCTTGTTCTTTCAAAATCGGGATACCTTACGGAAATTGAAATCAAGCGTAGTTGGACTGACTTCTTAGCTGATTTTAAGAAAAGTCATTCACATGAAAGTAATGGTATTATAAAGTATTTTTATTATTGTATTCCAGAAAATTTGCTTGAACGAGCTTATGACAAACTGGGTGAATTAAAATATGATTATACAGGGATAATAACATACGATGAAGATTTAAATATAAAACTTCATGGACATAGATGGATTGCTCACGATGGAAACTACTCATACCATTTCGCAGAACAACATCCGTATCGAAAATTATTCCTCGAAGAACAGCTTCAGGTTGCTCGGTTTGGTGCAATGCGAGCAATTAAATTAAAAGAAAAATTATGCTTTGCTGCAAATCATTGTGAAAAAGAAAATAATTGCTATATTTGCGGTATAAAACAGACTAACAATGATTGATTTAGAACAATTTAAAAAAAACGCTATCGAAAGAGGTCTCTGTCAAGGATATACTGATAAATGGACTTCTGAAAAAAGCAATAGAGAGTTATTTGAAATTGCTTGCGATGCAAACGGAGCAGAATTTATGGCTGCTTCTGTTTCTGAGGGATGGGGAGTGTCTCCTGAATATTTTGCAAAGAAATTTAAAGCCTATGTAAATGGGAAATATATTTGCGAATATAAAAATGATAAAGGGCATGGATACACTGGGGCTATGTTGTGTGAATACAACGACGATAACTTTGAGGTTTCTACTACTCTTTTGTGTGTATTAGATAGTAATACAGACCTCAAAATAAAGCCCAATCATTTTTGCAAAATCTTTATTGCGGGTGATAGTAGGATAGACATAAGCATTGGAGCAAATAGCAGATGTTTTATCTATGTATATGGAGGCTCTCCTTTAATTACAGGAGACGTAATTAATAGCCGCGTTATAGTTGAACGAATAATGCCTAAAGACGATGAGTGATCCAGTTTTTTATATGCAAGAAATAGGGAAGCCAACAACGCAACCCGTTAAAAACTTAGAGGCGGATTTCCCTGGTATGAAATATGTGTCCTGCAAAGGACTATCCACTAAGGGTAAGCCAAGAATTTATTCAGAAGTATTTCCTGAAAGCAATGGAAGTAATTACTACATACCCGATACTCCAACGGTAGATGCTACAGATATTGAATTCGTATTTGCATTTATAGGAGTCAATCGTCGTGATACTTTCGACAACTTTTATAATTATGTTCTTGGGAAGAAAATATTGTATTGGGATACTATCAGAAAAAGACAAGTAGAGATTATTCTCTCTGATAAAGTAGAGCCATCTTCTGATTATCTGCATGGAAATTCCCCATATATTTTAGCAACATTTAAATTTACTAATATCAACGGTCTTACGACTATTAAAAACTAACAAAAAATGAAGAATTTTGAAGACGTAAAAAAACATTTTAAAGAAAATTATTATCCTAAAGATGTTGTATCAAAAGCTATTGGTTATTTTATAGCTCTTAATGTAATGAATGACGGAGACGGACTTATTTACAGATCAGGGGAATGTAATAGAACTTTTAAGGATTTCACAGACTGGTTTAATGGGAAAGAAAAATCTCAGGAGCTGTTAAGTCTTGAAAGAATAGGTAAAGCTGTTTCAAAGGAAATGGATTTCTTGAGTTCTGATGAATATAAAATCTCAGCTTTTACCTTAACGCCAAGAAATGTTAGTTATGCGATTAGCTTGCGTCGTATTTATGATGAAGTAACAAAAGCATGTAATGAAATTAAAGCGTTGTAATGCTCTTGCGTATATTATCATTATATTATTAGTGATAATAGCAATTGTCCCGTATTTTAATAAACCATTAGAGAAGCCTACTACGGTTTTTCAAACAGATACGGTTTGGGTAGTAAAATACGATACTCTTGAATTAGTATCTCCAATATTTAAAGAAAAAAAGATTGTTGATACTATTTACATATACACCTCTGATTCTTCTAAAATAATACTTCCAATAGAACAGAAATATTATAAAGAAGATGGTAGATATGAAGCTTGGGTATCGGGATATAATCCTTCATTGGATAAAATAAACGTCTTTAATAAAACGGAATATAAGACCATAACAAATACGGAAACGAAAACCATATATCCCCCTAAAAAAACACAAGGGTATCTTTATGGACAAGTTTCTTACTTTGATCAGAAATATATACCAACTTTAAACGTTGGTATTACATTCCCAAGAGGATTTTATTTAAATGGTGGTATAGGAGTTTTTGGAAACAAGCCCGTATATAATATTGGCGCAGGATATAAAATCTGGTAACAGAAATCTTTAGTTTAAATTTTGTTCATAATTGTTTTGGGCGGTGAGACTTAGTTCTTGCCGCTTTTTTTATGACCAAATGTTAAAGTGTATAAAATATAGCGTTTTTGTTTGATACATAAACGCATTCGTTATATATTTGCAGGGTCAAATCAAAAAAAATATGTAATATGAATTTAGAAAATCTTTTTAAAATTAAAAATGTCGCAGAGTATATGCGTTGTAGCCCCGCTTGGGTTTTGAAACTAATCAAAGCTGGAAAATTGGAATATGTTAGAATTGACGGAATGTATTTCGTTGTTCTAAGAGGTGAAGAGCTTGAAAGGTATAAAGAGTTCAGAAAAGAACTTGACGAATTGTTGAGCAAATAATAATAGTACTAACAATTAAAAAACAAAAATTATGGGAAAGAAATTTG
>OLQZ01000362.1_pt1 | contig 15352 bp, 14 predicted proteins | sample 1643191 | NCBI WGS metagenome assembly OLQZ01 (sample SAMEA3136768, study PRJEB25190) | human gut metagenome | biome: human gut; feature: human-associated habitat; material: faeces | place: Austria | collected 2013
TCGGAAATGACATCAAGAAGATACGACAAGAACAGCAAGTGCTAGAAAAAGAACTTTTGGAAGCTATCTCTTCCCTGCAAACAACACCTGAAAATGAAGCGTGGTTACAAGGCGCGTTGGAGGTGTTCAAACATGAGCAATAATACACAACCAGAAATTCGGTTTCCAGGATTTATGGAAGATTGGGAAGAGCGTAAGTTAAATGAGTTAGCAGAGTTCAATCCCAAATCAGACTTGCCTGAAAGATTCGAATATGTTGATTTAGAATCTGTGGTTGGAACAGAGTTGGTCAGACATAGAACGGAAAATAGATATTCTGCTCCTTCAAGAGCCCAACGCTTAGCTAAAAAAAATGATGTGTTTTATCAGACAGTGCGCCCTTATCAAAAGAATAATTATCTCTTTGACTTACCTTATGATAACTATGTTTTCTCAACAGGTTATGCACAAATGAGACCTATAGGTAATGGCTACTTTCTTTTGACTCTAATACAAGAAGAAAAATTTGTAAATAGAGTTTTAGAAAGAAGTACAGGAACAAGCTACCCAGCTATAAATTCAAATGATCTTGCAAAGTTACCTGTTAAAGTACCAGCTGACATTCAAGAACAACAAAAAGTCGGCACTTTCTTCAAACAGATTGACAATACCATCACCCTCCATCAACGTAAGTTAGATTTGCTGAAGGAAACGAAAAAAGGATTCTTACAAAAAATGTTCCCTAAAAACGGAGCAAAAGTGCCAGAAATTCGGTTCCCTGGTTTTACGGAGGATTGGGAACAGCGTAAGGCAAAAGAACTATTTATTCCTAAAGCCGAGAAAAATCAACCTGAACTGCCAGTCCTATCAGTTACACAAGATCATGGAGTCGTATATCGAGAGCAAGTGGGAATTGATATTAAGTATGATAAGGCAACTCTTAAAAATTATAAGGTTATTCACCAAGGCGATTTTGTAATCAGCTTACGATCTTTTCAGGGGGGATTTGAACTCTCTGACAAGCTTGGTATTACTAGCCCCGCATATACTATATTTGTTCCTAAAAATATGGATAGGCAAGATAATTTATTTTGGAAAACTAAGTTTAAAACATTTACTTTTATTGAATCATTAAAAACAGTCACGTTTGGAATTAGAGATGGAAAATCTATAAGTTTTTCTGAATTTGGAGATTTGAAGTTATTTTTTCCAAAAAATATTGAAGAACAACAAAAAATCGGTAACTTCTTCAAACAACTCGATGACACCATTACCCTTCACCAACGTAAGTTAGATTTACTAAAAGAAATGAAAAAAGGCTTTTTACAAAAGATGTTTGTCTAGGAGGGAAGAAGAATGAAAATTAGTCACCGTGAGGAAGCGGAAGTCGAAGAACAGTTGATCCGTGTATTGGGGGAAGGGCATAATCAGTGGACGTATCGTCCGGATCTAAAATCAGAAGAAGATCTTTGGGTCAATTTACGTCAAAAAATTATCTCAAATAATCAAGCAGAGTTGAATGATTCTCCTTTGACCGATAAAGAATTTGAAACGATCAAAACGGAATTACTGCTGCGAACGAAAACCCCATTTGATGCTGCGAAATGGTTAAAAGGTGAAAATGGGATGGCTCGGATCACGATTGAACGGGAAGATCCGCAATTGGGTTCTGTCTCACTTATCCTTTATTCCAATCAAGACATTGGTGGAGGAATCTCTACGTATGAAGTGGTTCATCAAATTGCAAAACGTGGAAGTAACATAGAAGCACGGGATCGACGTTTTGATGTTACCTTATTAATCAATGGCTTACCGATTGTCCAAATCGAGTTGAAACAAGTAACCGCAAAAGATGGCGTCTATCAGGCGTTTAACCAAATCAAAAAGTATGCAGAAGAAGGCATGTTTCGGAATAATATCTTTTCGACCTTGCAGTTGTTTGTGGTTTCCAATGAACAAACGACCCGGTATTTTGCAAATGCCTTACCAAAGGATTTGCATCCTAAGCTTTTATTTAGTTGGCGAACGAAAGACAATGAAAAAGTAGAAAACTTATATGAGTTTTGTAAACAAGTGCTAAATATCCCGGATGCCCATCGCTTGATTGCGGATTATACGATTGTCAGTGAAGATCAAGACAATAAAACCCTCATGGTGTTACATCCTTATCAAGTTCATGCGATTCAAGCCTTGTTTATTGCCGCAAATAAACATCAATCAGGGTATGTGTGGCATGCGACTGGTTCAGGAAAGACGTTGACTAGTTTTGTATCTACTAAGCTTTTAGCACGAAAATCGGGGATCGATCGAACGATCATGTTAGTGGACCGCAAAGATTTAGATAATCAGACCACCACAGAGTTTACAAAATTTGCTTCGGAATTTAATACTGGGATTTCTTCCGGGAACGCCAAAGCGAATAGCTTGATCGTGGGAACAGGAAGTGCCAAAGAATTAAGTGAAACCTTATTGGCAGATGCCAATGCAAATGTTGTAATCATTACAACCCGTCAAAAACTAGATGCGGCGTTGAAATATGCAAAGAAACAGGAAGAGAAAAAAGGAACCAATCGCTTCCAAAAATTAATGGGGCAACATATCGTGTTTGTAGTAGATGAGTGTCATCGAGCGTTAAGTGCTGAAAATATGGAAGAAATCAAAAAAATGTTTCCGAAATCCACTTGGTTTGGCTTTACAGGTACACCGATTTTCCCTGAGAATCGGAAACAAGCCAAAGGGCAATTGGCACGTACGACCCATGATCAGTATGGAGAGGTCTTGCACACCTATACCATCAAGAATGCATTAGAAGATGGCTCGGTTTTAGGATTTCAAGTAGAGCATGAAAACACCGTGGAGCCGACTTCATTAGAGAATAAAATCTATCGGAAATTAAAAGAAGTAGAAACATATGCAGAGTATTCACCGGAACAGATCAATCGTATGATTGATCAAATGGAGCCTGTCAAAAAAGAAAGTTATTTGGACCCTACTGTTTTTGAAGCAGATGAACATATCCAAAAAGTCATTCATAAAATGTTCCGTCCAGACAATGCCTATACAAAATTTGATTTTCGAAATGGCCGTCCAACGAAGTCTGCGATCTTAACCACGAGTTCCATTGACATGGCCAAAAAGTATTATCGAGCGATCAAAGAAATGACGAAAGAACCTGACTGGTTAACAAAAGAGTTTTCAGATCAACCCATTCGTGAAGGAAGAACGATGGAGGATCCTGATTTTCCACGAATCGCTATTACCTATTCATTAGAAGAAAACAGCCGAGATTCAAGTGTCCAACAAGAAGAAATGCAAAAAATTATTGAGGAATATAATCAGTATTATGATACTTCCTGGTCATTAGCAGACATTGAGCGTTATAACGGAGACATCAATAATCGTTTGGCACGAAAAAGAGCGGAATTCAAACAATTTGGGAAACAAATCGATTTAGTGATTGTAGTGGATCGTCTATTGACAGGTTTTGACGCCCCTACGATTCAAACCCTATTTGTGGATCGTAATCTAGAGTATGCAGGATTGATCCAAGCTTTTTCACGTACGAACCGTACGTATCCTGAAAAGACAAAGGGATTGATTGTTACTTTCCGAAAGCCAGCGACAATGGAGAAGAATGTCGAGGATGCGACAAAACTGTATTCAGAAGCAAAAGAAGAATCGGGTTTGATTTATCCAAGTTATCAGGAATCCAAAAAAAGATTCAAGCAAGCATATGGTAAGTTAAAGGAGGTTTCATCCATGGAATCCATTGATGAACATACGCCACTTGAAATCCGTATCGAGTACGTCAAAGCATTTCAAGAATTGAATCGTGCTTATGAATCGTTAGTGACTTATGACGATTACAATGATGACATGGTGAAATCTCCAACTTTGAACAATCAAATTCAACTTTTGGAAGAACAAATTGGCGTGTACGAGACCGTGAAGGGGTCATTAATAGAGGAAGAACCAGAAAAAGAGGGAGAAAATTTTTCAACGATCGAATTTTATAGTGAAAATACCACGAAGTTGTATGATATTGATTCAACTTATATTGATCAATTACTAGGAACTTATGCTGCGAATAGTTCAGATGCACGAGAAGAAATTGAAAAAGCTTTGGCTAAATTGAATAAAACAGAAGGAGTCAAAGAAGTTTACCGACAAATTTTAAATGCATTTGATGTGGGGACTTTAGATAGTAATGAAGATATCTTTGTCATTAAACGTCGCTATTTTACACAAGCAAGTGATGATTTGATTCATGCCTTTTCCAATGAGTGGTTTGTCTCTGAGAAAGAATTACATGCTTCTAATCTGCAATATATGCCAGGTGAAGATCCAATTCCTAATATGAAAGCAATTATCAACAGTAAGGATTACGAAGGATATAAAGCCAAACATCCAGAAGCGAAGCCATTTAAATACCCACAAGAAATGAAGCGAGCATGGCGTAAAATGTTAGATGATGAGTTGATTCCACTTGAGAATGAATTGAGGTAAATGAGAAGAGTTAAGAAAATTGTACGATTCAAAGATGGTAGTAAAGTGGAAGTGTAGAAAATAGGGATAGATGTCTTTTATTTGTTCACATTTTATAACGAAGTATTTAAGACATCTATTGAATAATGTTTCCTCCACCTTTTTCATTCATTTACCCCACCCCGTTGTTATATGACCGTGTTTTGAGAGGAACCAATAAAAAGCATAGGCTAACTAGGGGTTCCTTTTTCTTTTGTTTTTTTGGAATCCGCTTAAGTGAAATGTATCTGAAATGAAACGGAGATAAAGTGATTTTTTGCTATAATGACAAGGTTTTAGCTGTTTCAGATACCATGTAACCCAAAATAGTTTATTGAGAAAATAGGAGAGTATTTGATACTAACTAGTAGGAAAAAATGAGATAAAAAGTAAATGGAATCATTTAAGGTAATCTGAAATAAAAAATATACAGCCCTGTGGTACTTTACCTACAAGGCTGTATATATTTTTTACTCTCAGCGTTTTTGACTCCGTGTCTGACTCCGTTTTATTGATTTTGAATGTTATTCAATGACCATTTAACAGGTCAAATTTGATGTTTTTGATTCCGTATGACGCCGTTTGATATCTAGTGATATAGTGATTTGAGTCTACATCGAATAAGGGAATAAACCAATAAAAAATGATTTAGAATATTAAAATAACAAAAAAGAGGACTACCTGTATTAGTCCTCTTTTTTGACCAGATTTTGACCAGTCTATTTTACATCCTAGTATATTTATATGAGCTAATTTTATGATTAAATGGTAAGTTTTTCCTTGTGTGTTTTAGTTTAAACTAGTGTGTAATTCAAAAATCTATATGGAAGGAACAGTATTAAGAATAGAACAAGGTTCTCTACATGATGGTGCTGGTTTACGGACCGTTGTTTATTTAAAGGGCTGCCCATTACGCTGTGCCTGGTGTTCGATTCCCGAATCACAAAGCAAGCAGATTGAAAAAGGATTTGGCCAGACCATGACCGCTGAAGAGGTAATGGATGAGATTGAGAAGGATGCTGTTTTTTACTTTCACTCGGATGGCGGAGTGACCATTCGCGGAGGCGAGGCACTGGTTCAGGCGGATTTTGCTAAAGAAATTTTGCAAAAATCGAAATACATTGGAATCAATACCGTACTGGAAACCAGCTTTTGTGGTGCTTATAATGAAATCCAAAAGGTAGCTCCCTATGTGGATACATTGTTTGTGGATGTAAAAATGTTTACCAGCAAGCTCCACAAACAATGGACCGGCTTAGATAACCAACAAATTTTGAAGAATATTCGTCGCTTTTTAATTGAGTATCCTAACTGCGAAGTGCGAATTCGAGTTCCTGTGGTTCCAGGTATCAATATGAACCTGACCGAGCTGCTGACGATTGCTTGTTTTGTGGCAGATCTTGATCGGTTCGTACCGTTAGAATTACTACCGTACCACCGCTATGGTATGCACGGTTACCAAGCATTGGGACTGGAGTATCCGTTGGCAGACACGCCAGCGCCTTCACCTAAAGAAATGTTTGCATTGGCAGATCAACTGGCTCGCACGGTTCCTCATTTGCCGGTCACAGCTTTAACCAAAACATTTATTTATTTATTGAATCCAAGCTTTATCTTATGGATAAATGAAAGACACTCACTAGCTGCAGCCAGCTCAAGAATAGAGCTTTTGCTGAAGTCAGTGAGTGTCTTTTTACGATGTTTTTTCGAAGTTAATTTGTCGAATGAACACTGGCTCAATCGGTACATCTTCACTGTTTGTCGGCTGAGCTGCGATCGCTGCTACGATTTCTAACCCTTGGTATACCTGTCCAAAAACAGTATAACGACCATCCAGCTCCGGTAGTCCTCCAAGCTCCAAGTATGCTTGCTTTACATTAGCAGGTCAGCCTGCGCCTTTGTGTTTTGCACAATAAAAAACTGGTTGCCGTTGGTGTGGGGGCCGTGGTCCCCTAAGGCCAAGGCGCCATTAAAATGATAAAGTCCGCGATGCACTTCATCAGCGAAAAAGCCCTCATAGCTGGAAACAGCTTCATCACCAGAACCATCCAAAGCGCCACCTTGAATAACAAATTCCTTAATGACACGAGCCGAAAGGTGTGTTGTCATAAACGCCTTGCTCAGCTAGGGAGCGCCAGTTGGCTACAGCCAGGGGAGCTTGGTCAGGAAATAAGCGGAGACGAATTTCACCAGCATCGGTGACCAGCACACAAACTTCTTCCTGCTGCGGTTTTTCTAATTGAAAGAGAGGAAGGTTTGCAACTGAAACGCCTTGATCCTGCCATCAAATATCGAAAATCCGCCACTCGACCTTCGCCTGATCACCAAGGCGAGCCATTCCCAATAAAACGGTATAGGCGGTTTCATCCGCTTGAAAGGTCAATTGCAGCTGTCCTCGTAAATCGTTGTAGTCATCTGGGGCGGCTACTTGATAAAAAAGATGAAACTGCGCATGCAAATATTCCAAAGGCTGATCTTTAAAGGCTGCAAAATAAGCCTGAACTTTTTCCCGCTGCAAGCTGTCAGCCACCAAAAAATTTTCCAGTTGTTGTTTTGGAACGGCTGCTAACAAGGATCGGCAAACCGCCTCAATTTTCAACGCATCCCAATGTCGCGCAATTAAATGATGGATGGGTGCCTCTTGATTGTAGTCCCGCAGGTTGCTCATTTTTTTCACCACTTTCTTCTATTATATAGGAATCACAAAATCGGCAGCGGCGTCAGGCGGCGTTCTTTTCCTTGAATGACTAGCAACTTTTCTACCTGACAGTCTGCCAACAGCTGACTCATTTTTTTAAAGCCCAGCTGATAATCTTCGGCAACATGAGCATCCGAGCCTAAGGTAAAGAGCTTTCCGCCGACACTTTGATACAAAGGAACGGCATAACGGTAAAGGTCTTCGTTGCCGTATTTCAAGAAGCTCTTGGCATTTAACTCCATCGCCAATTCTCGTTCAACAACCTTTTTGAAAATCGTTAGCAGCTGAGCCTCAAAATGCTCCGCGAATTCTTCCGCTGTGAAGGTGAAGCGGCGTAATCCATAATCAAAGTGAGTCAAAATATCTCCTTCTGGAAAATCCGTCAAGACCTGCAACATCTGATCAAAATATTCCTTGGTAGTTTGAATGGGATCTTTGGTTAAAACCACATCGTCCATATAATCAAAGCGGCCATTTTGATGAATACTTACCAGCTTTAAATCATAAGGATGCTGAGCGAGGTAATCCACGATCCGCTCTTCTTGTCCTGGAACAACGCCAATCTCGATACCTCGCAGAAATTTGGTGGAATAGGTTTCTTTTAAAGAGTCCAGTTTGTTTATATAGGCTGGATAATCCGGAATGTCATCTTTTCCGGTAGATGGATTGTTTAAATCAAAGTGATCCGTAGAAACGAAAAACTCCGGCTGATAGGCTAAATAGTTTTCAAATTTTTCCTCTGAATCAAAGGAAAAATACGTGTGGAGATGCTGATCATAATACTGCATAGGGAGCCTCCTTTTTTCTACTATCATACCGCAAAAGCTTTAGAAGGTTAACGGGAATTCGTCGAAATTTACAAACCATATACAACCTTTACATTGTTCATGAAACCTTTTCAAGAAATTGATTCTCTCATTACAAAGCTTTGTTAGAATGGAATTATCGAAAGGGGAGAAGAATGAATGAAAATGAATGAAAAAATTCGTAACATGACTATCGGTTTATTTTGTGCAGCAACAGTAAGTATCCTGCTGACAGGCTGCGGCTCAGGTGAAGCAACGAAGCAATCGGCTGCGGCAGACGACTCTTTAGATACGATTATAGAAAAAGCCAAGGAAGAAGGAGAGATTGCCAGCTTGGGAATGCCGGATACTTGGGCAAATTGGGTAGGCACTTGGAACGACCTTGAAAAAGAATACGGCTTAAGTCACGTGGATACGGATATGTCCAGTGCAGAAGAATTGGCTAAGTTTGAATCAGAAGGAAAAAATGGAACCGCCGATATTGGTGATGTCGGTATCAGCTTCGGTCCGTTGGCTGAAAGCAAAGAGTTAACCTTACCTTATAAGACCAACTATTGGGAGGAAATTCCGGATTGGGCAAAGGATGATGATGGGGATTGGTTGTTAAGCTATACAGGAACCATTTCCTTTATCACCGATAAAGAGAATGTGAAGCAAGCACCGACTAGCTGGAAGGAGCTGCAAGAGGGTGACTATCAAGTTAGCGTGGGGGATGTGACGGTTGCCAACCAAGCACAATTTGCTGTATTGGCTGCGGCGATTGCCAACGGAGGTGACGAAAAGGATATTCAGCCAGGTCTGAATTACTACAAAAAAATGGCAGAAAAAGGCCGTTTGTCCACCGTTGATGCCAGCGTAGCAAATCTTGAAAAAGGTGAAATCGATGTGGCAGTTGTTTGGGACTTCAATGGACTAAATTATCGTGACCAAATTGACTCCGAGCGTTTTGAGGTAACTGTGCCAACAGACGGCTCCATCATTAGCGGGTATACAACCTTAATCAATAAAAATGCCCCTCATCCCAATGCGGCAAAGCTAGCACGGGAATATATTTTATCTGATGAAGGGCAAATCAATTTGGCAAAGGGCTATGCGCGACCTATTCGCAAGGTAGAGCTGCCTAAAGAAGTAGCTGAAAAATTACTGCCGGAGGATGCTTATGAAGCGGCGGTGCCAGTTGAAGACAATGAAGCTTGGAACAAGACCTCTGTAGAGCTTCCAGAGCTTTGGCAGGCGGAGGTACTGACCTATGCAAAGTAGACTTGACAAACTGATTGTAGTTATACTAGACGGCTGTCGCTACGACACAGCCGTCGCCCAGCTTGGGTTCATGAATCATTTAGTTGAGCACCAGCAAGCAAGCTTATTGAAGGTAAAAAGTGAGCTGCCCAGCAATTCACGTCCGTTATACGAAGTACTGATGACCGGCGTTCCAGCCTATGAAAATGGCATCTATAGTAATTACCATGCTCAGCTATCCAAAGAGTGGTCGCTGTTTGAATTAGTTAAGGAAGCTGGCGGAAAAACAGGAGCCGCCGCTTACCACTGGTACAGCGAGTTGTACAATCAAGCCCCCTATAATCGTTTGGTTGATCGCATCCAGCATCAGGAGGAGCGACTGATTCAGCATGGCATCTTTTATAGTGAGGACACTTACCCTGATTCGCATTTATTTGCGGATGCCCATTATTTAGTGAATCAGTATCAGCCAGACTTTTTGGTCGTACATTCGATGAATATTGATGATGTCGGTCACAAATTTACCGCCGATTCTCATGAATATGCAGCAGCGGTTAATCAGGCGGACAGATTATTGGCTATTTACCTTCCTGAATGGCTGCAAAAAGGTTATCAAGTCGTGGTGACTGCGGATCACGGGATGGATGCGCACGGACTGCATGGCGGCAGCTTGGCTGCACATCGTGAAGTTCCTTTTTATTTGATTTCAAATAAACGCCAAAAGCTGAAGGAACAAACTGTACCACAGCTGCTGGCGGCTCCATTGTTTTGCTGGTTATTAGGAATTGCACCGTCAGAGAAAATGCAGGACATTCAAGAATTGATGAGGGGATGAAAGAGATGAAAAAACGCTTGGTTCTGGTTCCTGCCTCCTTTATCTTCTGTGCATTTTTACTGCTGCCGCTGCTTTTTATGGTTCTGTGCAGCTTGCACAGTGATTTAACTAACCAGTGGACATTGGCCAATTACAGTGATATTTTCAGCAACAAATATTACACACAGGCCTTTGTTAACAGCGTACTGATTGCTGTCAGCTCCAGTGTGATTGGGTTAATCGGGACGTTTATTTTATGTTTATGCTTAATGAATCTATCGACTAAATTGCAGGAGAAAATCACCTTTGTTTCCAATTTGGCAGCTAATTTTGCTGGGATTCCGCTGGCATTCTCTTTTATTATTTTGTTGGGGAATGTAGGTGTGCTGAAAATGATTTTGCCATTTCTAGCGGACTTCAATTTGTATTCTTGGTGGGGATTGACCATCACGTATACCTATTTCCAAATTCCGTTAGGGGTCTTGTTTTTGTATCCCAGCATGAAGGAAGTGAAAAAGGAATGGCTGGAGTCCGCACAATTGCTGGGCGCTTCATCAGCGTATGCTTGGTTCAAGGTGGCTTTGCCTTTTTTGCGACCATCGATTGCCAGCACCTTTGTCATCTTATTTGCTAATGGCATGGGGACCTATGAAACAGCGTATGCCCTGACCAGCAGTAATGTAAATCTTTTAACGATTCGAATTGCGGCTTTAGTGTCGGGAGATGTGTTCGCCAAGCCTAATTTAGGCAGTGCGTTGGCAGTCGCTTTAGGTGTCCTGCTGGTAACGGCAATGTTGATTATTCAAAAGAAAGGCAAGGTGGTGCAGACGTGAAAAAGTTAGTAAAACCGATTTTGTTCTGCTTTGTCCTGTATTACTTGCTGCCGATTATTGGAACGATTTTGTATGCCAGCTCCACTAAATGGTCAAAATCGCTTTTACCTAGTGATTTTACCTTGCAATGGTTCCAACAGCTGCTGACGGACAGGGAATTTATTGCTGCGGTGGGTCGCTCACTTTTATTAGCAGGTGTGGTCTTGGTGACGATTCTGTTGTTGATGATTCCCACCATTATTTGGATTCATTTGTATTTCCCTCGTTTGAATCGTTGGCTGGAAAAGCTGCTCCTGCTGCCGTATGCTTTACCAGGAGTGATTTTGGTAACGGCTTTGCTTCGAACGTATGCTGAAACTGGTATCCCAATGTTTGTAGTGTTGGTAGGTGCATTGTTTATTACGGCGTTGCCGATTGTCTATCTTAGTCTTAACAACCAGATGCGCTTAATTAATCTGAAGGAATTAGTGGATGCAGCAGAAACCTTGGGCGCCCCGATGTCTACGATTATTATCCAGGTGCTGTTTCCAAACATCCGTATCGGTGTGACCCTAGTTTCTCTGATGATTTTTTCTTCGGTTTTTGGGGAGTACATGCTGACGAACCTGTTGATTGGCGGTCGATTTCAGACGGTACGCATCTATATGCTGCGGCGGATGAACGAAAACGGCCATTTGGCTAGCGCTGTGATGGTTTTGTATTTGCTGTTTATGGTGGGAATTGCTTTAACTACCTTTATGCTGACTTATCGACAAAAGCAACAGCTGTCCCTTAAGCAGACGAGGGAAGAGAAGCAGTCGAAAAAGAAGCCCTTAAAGGAGTTGTGACGGAAAATGTTTTTAGAAATACATGATCTCAATCTGTTTTTTGATGAAAAACAGATTTTAGCTATTGATGAAATTCAGATTGAAAAGGGTGAACTGGTTACTTTACTAGGTCCCAGCGGGTGCGGAAAGTCTACGTTGCTGCGCTGTATCACGGGATTGGAACAACCAAAGAGCGGTGAGATTGTGCTGGACAATGAGAATATTGCCGATAAGCCTACGAAGGATCGCAATATCGGCTTTGTTTTTCAACAGTATGCATTGTTTCCAACTATGACTGTTTTTGAAAATGTAGCCTTTGGTTTGAAGGTAAAGAAGCTGAGTCCTGAGGTGATTCAGGAAAAGGTTTTTGAGATGCTATCATTGGTGGATATGACGGAGCAGGCAGATAAAAATGTCCAGTTTCTTTCTGGCGGTCAACGACAACGGGTGGCACTGGCTCGCTCATTGGTCACTGAACCGAAAGTCCTGCTGCTGGATGAGCCATTAAGTGCTTTGGATGCCCGAATTAGAAAACAGCTGCAGCGGGATTTGCGCGTTATCCAGCAATCGCTAGGGATGACGATGATTTTTGTGACTCATGACCAAGAAGAGGCGATGCGAATCAGTGATCGGATTTTTGTGATGGAAGCTGGGCGGGTGGCTCAGGTTTCCACCTCGAAGGAATTGTATCAGAATCCTCAGAGCCGATTTGTTGCGGAATTTATCGGCAACTATAATCGTTTCGAATGGTATGAGCTGAATCAGTATACCCACGAGTTTTCCGCTAAGGGCAATCGCTGCATTTATTATTTAAGACCGGAGCTGATTCAATTTGAACCGGTTCCTCAGGGGGTTAAGATTCCGGTTCTATGGAAGGAATCATTTATTTTAGGCAACATTCAACGGTATGTTTTTCAAACGCTGGAGGGCAAAGAAATTTTAGTGGATCGGTTGAACGATCGGGAAGAGAAAATTAGCGATGCCTTATACATTCAGCTGAAAGATATTCTAGCAATCCCTGTGGAAATTGATACTCAGCATTTTGCACAACAAAGCTAGTGTATAGTCGGCAAACATTTCTGGCTCTTTGTCAAATAGGACTGATAGAGTGATATAAGAACATCTAAGGTAGAATTGATTTTCTGCTTTAGATGTTTTTTTATGTTTAATAAGTGATCAGATGATTGATTAAGAAAATTCTGGTTCTCATCCTAACCCGTAAGCTATTCGTTTCAATGCTTTGATGTGGGTATGCAGATTTTCTATTTTGCCATTTGAGTAAGGCAACTCTAAGGCTAAACGAATGCCGGATTCATAGTTTATAAACGCTTTTTTTATATGATGCAGTTCTCTTGGAACCGACTTGGGCATTGTTTTTACAAGCTGAAAGAAGATGTCCGCTTCTTTGTCATAAAAAGCTTGAAGAATTTCTTGATAGTAAGCATAAGCTATTCGTAGTTCATCAGAAGTAGAAAGTAGACGTTCTACGACTTCACTTTCGGTTAAATAGGCCCAACCAAAATTACGCCATTTTGTCCATTTATCATAAACAAGCGTGTCCTGTCGTTTGATCAGAAGTCGAGATAAAGCCTTCACTTGTCGATAGTGTTTGGCTTGTATTGGATCGTTTCGGTCGAAGCTTTTCATGACTCATAGTCGAATATCCTTAAAACTGCGAATGAGGTGCTTGACGATGTGAAAGCGATCCACAACGAGTTTGGCATGAGGAAAGCACTCTTTTATCAGCAAAGCATAAGAGGCGTTCATATCTGTTACGAGTATTTTTACGTTTAAACGTGCACGTCGTTCAAATTGCATAAAATAAGAAATGAGATCTTTCTTCTTACGTGAAGGAAGAGTATCCAGTAATTTCCCAGTATCGCCATCCATACAAGAAAAAGAATAGGGACCGACTTGATTTTTCAATGAACGAAATTCATCTACCAATGAACAGCGAGGCAACCAATTTATTTTCACGTTTGTCATGGGGAGCAGAGAAGCGAGTGTTCGCGAAACGGTTGACCAAGAAACGCCGCAATGTTTAGAAATCGTCGTCATTGCTTGTTTTTCAGTCAATTCCTCCAATATTTTATAATGTACTTGTTTGGCGATAAAACAGTTTTTTTCAACAATGTAGGTATTCGCCGTAAAATAGGTGTGACAGCCACGACAGAGGTACCGTTGCTTTGCCAAAGCAAGATAAGTCCGTTGATTCGCACACTTATTGAGAAGGACCAGCGATTTTTTCTTTCCGTTCTTAACGATCAGCCCATGTTGATTCACCTGTTTACACTGAGGACAGCGCTGAATCGTTTTAATGAGCGTGGCAGAAACAACGATACTGTTGATTGAATGTATTTTTTTCTTCTCGACATGAGTGATTTGAATGTTTCCATCTTTGATTCCTAGTAATAGTTTGATAAGATGAAGATCAGGCATACAGAACGCTCCTTTGATTGTGTTGTGGTGATTCAATTCTAACGGAGCTTCTGTATGTTTTGTTTTTTTATGCTCAAAAGGACTGATAGAATGATTTACTATCAGTCCTAGAAATTATAGCGCCACATTTCTTTCACCTTTGACTTTTCAGACGGCAGTTTTTATGCTGATACTGTAGAGAGAGCAGGACACAGCTTTTGCTTGTTTTGGGTAAGGGGGAAAGAAGATGACCAAAGTACTTATTTTTGATTTTGATGGGACGATGATTGACAGTGAATGGATGTTTTACGAGAGTATTCATCACTATTTACTGAAGCCTATTTACTGGAGCAGTTCGGCTATAAAATTCCTTTTGCAGACTATCAACAAGGTGTTGGGACGGCAGCAGAACTGTCCTTTTATGAAGGGATAAGTCAAGCGGTTGGGAGACCAGTGGATGCTGAACATTTTGAGCAGCGGATCAGCAGCACTGGAAAATCGGAGTAGTCTCAAATTCTGAACTGCGGGAGCTAGACTATTTTTTTGAAGCACATCCGATGATTAAGGAAAAAATTGATTCCTTTGTGACGATCGATGATCTTCAGGTCGGCAAACCAGATCCAGAAGGTTATTTGTTGTGCTTGAAACGGCTGAGGGTTGAACAGGCTGTTGTAGTTGAGGATAGTCCAGTCGGTGCCCAAGCAGCACCGCATATGACAGTTGATGTACAAGCGTTGGATGCAGATTTTTTCGCCTTTAGCGGGCATAAAATGTGCGGGCCGACAGGAATCGGTGTATTATATGGCAAACGTCAATTGTTAGAACAAATGGAGCCAGTCGAATTCGGCGGTGAAATGATAGATTTTGTCAATCTTTACGATAGTTCATGGAAAGAGCTGCCATGGAAATTTGAAGCTGGTACTCCGAACATTGCAGGAGCAATCGATTACTTGAATGAGATTGGTATGGAGAATATTCATCGTTATGAGCAAGAACTGGTTGCCTACGTTTTACCTAAATTACAAGCGATCGGCGGTATCACCATTTACGGACCGCAAGATCCTGAACATCATACTGGCGTGGTTGCTTTTAATTTGGATGGCATCCATCCCCGTGATGTGGCGACTGCTCTGGATATGGAAGGTGTCGCTGTACGTTCAGAACACCATTGTGCACAACGGTTCATCGACGATTTCTGTTTGACTAATTGGTCGTTTAAACAGTCGATGATAATG
>OLQZ01000394.1_pt1 | contig 14082 bp, 13 predicted proteins | sample 1643191 | NCBI WGS metagenome assembly OLQZ01 (sample SAMEA3136768, study PRJEB25190) | human gut metagenome | biome: human gut; feature: human-associated habitat; material: faeces | place: Austria | collected 2013
TAGATGAATCATTGATTGAGAGGTTTGAGCACGCTGACTTAGAGCATGATGTAGGAAAACGATTATATACTTGTTTACAGATTATAAAAGATGATGATCTAGATATGAGCCTTACGGATTATGCAGCTTTCTTAAAAGGCAGATATTCTGTTTTTGATTCAATGAGTTGGATTAATATTGATGACTTGAAAGTAGTTAGTGGGATTAAGGATGATAATTATGAAAGTGGTAGTATTGGTTTTTATGATGAAAGAATGTTCAGAAATTGGGTGAGTCTGAGTAATGACCCAACGATTTGTGATTATTGGAACAGAGCAGGAATTTATTCTGTGTATTATTTTAAGGATAGGATTTCTGAACCGATCGAAATTTACAGGGTGAATGATAATGAATCTATTCTTTATGATTTAGCCTGTACTTTTCAATATGAAGAGCTTGAAAAACAATTAGTTAATTCTGACGAAAGTGAATTAGTTAAAAATTACTATCGCTCGATTATTAATATTTCAGATGGAGAACTAAAAAAATATTATCAAATGGAAAAAAATGAGATTAATCAACTAACGAGATGGGAAACTCTACTTTACAAATTTAACGAGATTCTTTTCAAAAAAAGGGTGATGAGAGAAGGATATTCAAAGCATGAAGTAATTAGATACTATGAAATGTTATCAAAAAAGGAAAAGCTGGCCTATGATTACTTATATAAAATAGTTCAAAGTGGTTATGACATTCAGAAATTCAAGAAAATGGAAGATTTATTACTTAAAACAGAAAATTATTATGAAAACCCATACGCACATACTAATAAAGAGTTTGGGGATTTGCCTGAAATCCAAACAATTGCTTATCACCACTTTCTGTTCATTCGGAAAAATGGAGTTCTAATAGACTCATACCTTGAAACAAAAGTTTTTTTTACTGTCTATTTGAAAGCTTTGTTAATATCACAAAAGCAAATCGAAAAGAAAAAAGATATTTTATTTGGATTTGGAACCCCATTAAAAAAATATGAGTGGTGTGCTGATGATGTTAATATTTTTATTTCTTATTCCGATTATTCAGAAATAAAAAAATATATTATAGATCATAAAATCCCAAATATTACCTTTGATGAAGAAACAAGTGTTACGAATATTTTTAAGAATTTTTGTGAATCTACTATTTTTTGTTTGGAAAAAGGGAGTAAAAAGTTATTTGAGCAACTTCCTATTTTTTTCTTTCTTTTAATGCATTGTGAAGTAGATGAAAACGATAAAAAACAAATTCTTACATCGATTTTTGAAATGTTGGCCCATCCAACATTTAATGATTTTCGTGGGGTTGATCCTAAAATATCAATTAGTTTAATTAAGGTAATCAACTATTTTATATCTCAAGGATCGAAAATATCTGTTGACTATTTTGTTCTTTTATTAGAGAGATTAGGAAAAGAGGCTCGAGAAGGACATGATTTTCTTAAGCTGATATCTAAGCTGAAAGAAAACGAATCTTTTTATAGAAATGAAAAAATACAGACCACTATTAGACAACTTGAGTTAGAAATGATCCATACTCGGGAGAGAGTTAATTTTTTAGGCTTAATGTACCCAATGATGTCTGAGAAGCAGAAACGAGAATATTCTGTTCTGATTAATAAGAATGTGATTATTCTGGATTCTGGAGTTCTTTTGAATCTAATACGCCTTGATGTTATACACATCGATGAGTCTGTTAAAAGAGAATTTGTACAGTTAATTGATCAAACAATTGAAAAAAGGAAGTCAGGATACAGTAGTTTTCCTGATCCAGAAAAGGAAACAATTGAGAAATCCATAGTTTTCTATTTGTTAGGTACAGTGGATAATATTGAATTTTTAAAGCCTTTTACCACAAGTTCTGTTTTTCTTGATTTCATTTTCAATTATGAGTCATTTGATTATTCAAAAATTGATTTTAAGGAATATATGTGGGTAAACCTATTTAAGAATGATTTCTACAGAGAGAAAATTTTAATTCACGGAAAAGAAAAAATCAAAAAAAATTTGATCAAAGACATTAACAATGGTGATGCAAAAGAAGAGCAGAAGAAAATATTCTTCAAATATATAGCCTCAGAAGAAGAATTTTGGAACTACTCATAAGTAGTAGTGTTAGTAAGTAACCTTTGCTACCTTTTCATTGGGAAAGAAAAGATAAAGTTTTTAAATCTGATTAATAACTAGTAAAAAAAGTAGTAACATTTTCTAAAATAACTGCTCGTTACACAAATACAAGACTAAACGTTTAATATTTGAGTAACGATTTTTTGTGGACACATTTACTAAGACAGAACATATGAATAGATTAAACCATGATATACTTTATGCAAGAATTTATTTGAGAGGGGTTCCCACTTTGACGTCAATTAAATCTTTATTAGAGAATAAGCAAAAAACATTAATTACAAAACTAGAAGCTGATATTAATCATCCCACTTCTAAAGGTGATAATTGTGAAAATGCTTGGATCAATTTTTTTAAAAGCTTTTTACCCAGTAAATATGCTGTAGATAAAGGGTTTATATTTGATTCTAAAGGAAACTTGAGTGAACAAATAGATGTAATAATATATGATTCACTTTATACTCCATTAATTTTCGAGACAGAAGTTGGAGAAAAATTTATTACTTCTGAAAGTGTTTATGCAGTATTTGAAGTTAAACAGGAAATTAATAAAGGGTATTTGGAATATGCTCAAAAAAAAATACAGTCGGTAAGAAAGCTATATAGAAGTTCTAGACCTATGATTGTAGCCGGAAAAACCGTACCAGCAAGAGCTTTGACAAAAATACTCGGTGGTATTTTAGCTTCAAATTCTATTTCTTTTGAAAATCTTCGCCGATATTTAGCTGAATATCCAGCAATTGATTTAGGTTGTGCAATTAACAATTTTTCATTTATAACTATTAAGGATAAAAATGACAATACTGTTAATGTAGTGAATTCTAATTCTGATGAAGTCATTTTATCTTTCTTTTTTATTATACTTGATGAGCTTTATAAACTTGGCACCAGCCCAGCTATCGATATAAGAGAGTACGCTGACTTTTCATTAGATAGTATCCAATTGAAAAGAGAGGATTGAATTTATGGGAAACTCCAGTTATTTTACTAATTTACTTACGAACATCGAACTAAGCAAAACAACAAAGTCATATGTCAGTAGTTTACAGTCTAATCTAAGAGATTATCTTAAGAACCACATTGAGTATAAGACTAAGCACATTGATACATTTTTATCTGGTTCATATGCGAAAAATACTTCGATACGACCAAGCTTAAATGAAGAAAATCAAGATGTAGATATTGTGGTTCTAACAAATTATACAAGAGATACGCCTCCAGTTCAGGTATTGAATGAATTGAAAAGTGTGTTAAAAAACAACAGTAAATACAAAGAAGTCAAACTACAATCTAAATCTATTGGAATTGAGATGGCCAATTATCATATTGATGTTGTGCCAATCGTTAAAGAGGCTGATCATTTTTATATTGGAAACCATGAAAAGGATGAGTGGAATTTAACTGATCCTAAGAAACATATTTCTTGGTCTACAGAAATTAACATGAAAAACGAAGGAAAATACAAACCTATTGTTAAAATTTTTAAGTGGTGGAGAAAACGAAAAGTCGTTGGCGATTTAAAACTACCAAAAGGAATTCTTTTAGAAAAAATAATTGCTGATAATTTTGGTGAATCAAAATACGATATCGAAAACTTATTAGTAATGACGATGGAGAACATAGTAGATAATTATAAAACAGTCTATATAGATAAAAAAGTAGTTCCATCAGTTTACGATCCAGTTTTACCAAAAAACAATTTATTTGATAAGTATACATTTGATGATTTTTCTAAATTTATAGAATTACTTCAACAAGATCTATTGTTTTTGAGAGAGAATCATTGCACTGTCGAGGCTTGGGAAAAAATATTAGGTAATAGCGGTGGTAAAAGTATAGAAGATGTTCGAGAAGAGTATTCTTTCTCTCTAAAAAGACAAATGGATCAGCTATTAAATCAAGTTATTGAAAAGTCAAAACAGTTAAGTGTAGAAATCAAGGATTATGAAAATAAAAAAAAGGAAATTGAAAATAGAGAAAAAAGTATGCAAAAAAAAGAGGACGAAATAAAGTATGATGTTTATTTGGACTTCTTACAAGAAGCAAAATACAATCTCTCTGACGAGTTAATAAAAGGGATGGGCAGAGAATATTGGATGGATATGATTAAGATTTTGGAATCAATTAAAAAAAAGAAAAATAGTAGTTTTAGAGGATATGAATATAGCTATTTTGCTTCGTTGTATAAAGCGCTAGAATTAAAAGAAGAATACTATAATTCTATATGTCTTATGGTCGAAGACGGGTTTTATCTGTCAAATTATGACGTAAAATATATTATTGATAATACTTACTTTAGAAAAAGGTTAATTGATATATTAAGAGCAAAAATAATTAAAGGTGATTACACTGATACTGTTGAGTCATATAGAATTGCGCTAAAACTACTGGAAGAAAATTATTTCCAAAAGAGTGAAAACAATTGAACACAAAAAGGCTGTAAATTTCCTAAGAATCTAGAAAATTTACAGCCTAATTTGGTGCATTCTTTTAGGTATATCCTAGGCATCTTCTAAGCCATCTTACAAAATGTATCTCAAACAACTTGATATAAATTCTTCATTACGACTACCGTCAGCAATGAAATAAGAAGTAGAAATTGGAAGTCATGCACCGTGACTTTGAAAGTAAGTTTTTTGATAGTCGACCTAACTATCACGCCAGATAATCTGGTTCCCTTCCAGGTAAAGGATAATCCTTCAGAAATTCCACTTAGGTCAAAAGAATTTCTGACTTCTTTCAGTATTATATTAGCTAGAGAAATTAGAAAAGTCAATTTAATAATTGAAAATGATAGTAATCAAATCGTGTCGTATGATAAATGATGATATTTTTTGGTAGTTAAGCATTTTAGATTTGATGATAGGGTGAATAGAGAGAAGTTTGAAATGACGAAAGGGGGGACCGATTCAATCAATTAGTCCCCTCTCATTCTATGGTTTTGCTGATTCTTTTTTTCTACGTTCATTGTAGATTTGTTTTATTACATAAATCCCAATAAACAAAGCGAACATGCTCAACAAGCCAAACATAATCTTTTGGCTATTACCGGTTAAGTTACTTCCTACATAAGAATAAACTATCGTAGCTGGCAATTGTCCTAATCCAGTAGCGACCAAAAAAGGAATCGGTTTGATCGCTGTCAACCCAGCAGCATAACTGATAAAATCAAAAGAAATGAAGGGTAACAACCGACAAATAAGAATCGTGTGTTTCCCATATCGGTCAAAATATTCATCTAATTTCTGTAGGGAAAAATTCTTATTTATTTTCTCTACAACATCTCTGCCAGCGATTCGAGCAATATAGAAACATAGTAACGCTCCCGCCATTGCGCTGCTCCAAGAAAGAATTGCTCCTTGCCACCAGCCGAATACCGCTGCATTTGCAAAAGTAATCAAAAATGCAGGTAACGGAGCGATAACTGATTGAAACATCATTAATAGAAACGAAATCAGAATTGCCCAAGCACCAAATGATTTTATATATCCAATGATACTTTCGACACTCATTGAGCGAAACAGCATCAACACTTGAGTAAGTTTAGATTTGAAAGCAGGGATGTACATGAAACAAATGACACTAACTAATACAATGATTATTAGTATAATTCTGGCTAGTTGTTTCTTATTCAGCTTCTTCATTATTTTTCAACATCTTCTACTTTAGCCCAACGATAGAAAGAACCATCATAGTTTTTAACGTTTTTGAATCCACACATATCCATCACTAATTGAGTGTAGGCTGAACGGATTCCCGCGGTACAGTAAGTCACGATTTTATCATCTTTTGACAAGCCTGCATCTTCAAATAGTTTAGTCAATTTCTCATTGCTCTTTAGAGTACCATTCTTATTGAACATATCAGTATATCGAACTTGGATTGCTCCAGGAAGATGCCCGCCTTTTGCCTCACCATATAACACTTCACCATTGTATTCTTCATCCGCACGAACATCGACAACTTTATACTCATCGTAATCCGCTTTTAGTTCGTCTGTTTTGATCATATGATCTTGGTTCAGAGAATCTATCTCAACGTCTACAGGTTTTAATTCAGTTCCGCCTTTATTCGTTTTTATTCCGGCATCTTTAAGTGCAGAGAAACCGCCATCAACCATTTTTACATCTTTATATCCAGCAGCAAGCAATTCCCACGCAATCCGTCCATCGTCACCCCAGCCATCTTGAGCAGAGGCAAATAGAACGACTTCTTTATCTTTATCAATCCCTTTATCACCAAGACGCTCAGCCAACTTTTTAGGTTCTAAGACTAACCCCCAATTTTCGTCACCAGAAGCACCACTTTCCACATCCGCTAGATATTGCCAAGCCATTGGAACAGCTTTTTTTACCGTCCCTTTCTTGGCAGCATCATCACCGCGAGCGTCGATCAGAATGATATCATCAAGGTTATTCTTCACGTAATCTGCATCAACAGTATATTCTCCCTTAAAAGTCGTTTTAGGACTAGTTGCTTCTTTTGTTGAATCATCTGTAGCATCATTTGAGCTTCCACAACCCGTAATAGTTAAACCAAATGCCAGCACTGCTAATGTTAAAACTTTTTTCATAATGATCCTCCTAATGTATTGATTTGATCATCCAAATCAACCTACAAATTAAAAATACGATAACAAAAAAATAAATGAAAAACTATTCCTTCCAAATCGGAAGACATCCACTCACAGTAATTTAATGCATAAAAAAGAAACATACGTATTCGTATGTTCTCCAGAATAATCCTCTAGTAGTGATTGATTTCACATTTAACAATAGAAGAGATTTGGAGGGAAGGATTCATTTACATTCTTAGAAACTCTAAGTTTGCTTGTTACTCATTGTCATAGATGCAATGCAAACATTGCCTTCACCCCCAATTGTTTTTACGGCAGTCTTCATGTAGAAGTATATAAAAACGTTTTCTTTATTACAATACTAACTTATTATAATCTTTATAAAAGAATAGATTATCAGAAATAGAAAAGACAGAAACTCTTGACAACATATAGATGTACATCTATATTGTAAACATAGATGAGTTTCTATGTAAGGAGGAATAGTATTATGAATTATGAAGATATGTCCAAAACTTTAAAAGCACTTGCTGATCCTAAACGGCTGAAAATCATCGATCTTTTGTCATGCGGCAGTCTGTGTGCTTGTGATATCTTAGATCATTTTGATTTTACACAACCAACACTTTCTCATCATATGAAAGTATTGGAAAAAGCCGGAGTTGTTCTTGTAACGAAGGAAGGTACATGGCATCACTATCAACTAACAGATGTGTTTATCGATCAATTTATGGGTTCAATGATGCAATTATTCTCTGCTAAAGATGATTGCATTTGTAAAAAAATAAACTGTGATTGTAAAGGAGAAAAAAGTGATGAAAAAATTGGAACTATTTGAACCAGCAATGTGCTGTTCAACAGGAGTCTGTGGTCCATCAGTGGATGAAGAATTATTAATGGTGACCTCAGTTTTTGAAACTTTTGAAGGGATCGATTCAGTGGATGCTTCTCGCCATAATTTAACGAGCGATCCAGACGCGTTTGTGAATCAACCAACAATTTTAAAACTACTCCAAGAAAAAGGAAATGATATTTTGCCAGTGACTTTACTAGACGGCGAAATCGTAAAAGAAGGATCATATCCTACACTAGAAGAGTTTGGAAAATATGGTGATGTCCATTTTGTTACTCAACCAGCCGGTAATTCAGGCGGTTGCTGCGGCGGAAATAGTGGGTCCGAAGGCTGTTGCTAACAGCCTTCTTTAAAATAGAATAAGGAGGAGATGGAATGCTTCAATATATTCCCCAAAAGATGGGATTAACAAAATATCTGTTTTTCACAGGCAAAGGTGGCGTTGGTAAAACAACAACTGCTTGTGCCACGGCAACATCTTTGGCACAGGAGGGCAATAAGGTCATGTTGGTTAGTACCGATCCGGCTTCAAACCTGCAAGATGTTTTTCAAACCACTTTGACCAACAAGCCAACTGCGATTGATGGAATTGATAACTTGAAAGTAGCGAACTTTGATCCAATCACTGCTGCGGAAGAGTATAAAGAGAGTATCGTCGGTCCATATCGTGGTATTCTTCCTGATAGTGCCCTAGTCAATATGGAAGAACAATTATCAGGATCTTGTACAGTGGAAATCGCTGCTTTTAACGAGTTCGCGAACTTTTTGACTGATAAAGAAGTAGCAGAACAATATGACTATGTCATCTTTGATACAGCTCCTACGGGTCATACATTAAGAATGCTACAGTTGCCTTCTGCCTGGAATAATTTCCTCGATGAAAATACCACTGGTGTTTCTTGCTTGGGACAATTATCCGGCTTGGGCGACAAAAAAACTATGTATGAAAAAGCGGTTGAAACTTTGAGCAATGCTAGCCAAACGACTTTGATTCTAGTCACCCGTCCGCAAGCCTCTCCCTTGATTGAAGCAGAGCGTGCTTCAGAGGAGTTGCTAAAATTGGGAATCGAAAATCAAAAATTAGTTGTGAATGGTCTATTGATTAATCCTGATGATGCGATTTCTCAAGTAATTTATTCTGAACAACAAAATGATCTAAAAGAAATGCCAGAGCCGTTGAGTAAATTTGATACCTACTACATTCCTCTTCGCCCTTACAATGTTACTGGTGTAGATAAACTCCAAATTTTATTGAGCGATCAACAACCTACTATTTTAGAACAGGCACAAGAACATGCTGAGTTTCCTAATTTGGATGCGATCGTAAATGAGTTTATTCGCACAAATAAAAAGATTATCTTTACGATGGGTAAGGGTGGCGTTGGTAAGACGACTGTTGCAATTCAAATCGCTGAGAAGCTGGCACAATCAGGTAAAAAGGTTCATTTGGCGACAACTGACCCTGCTGATCACCTAAACTTGTTTCTTTCCAATGAGCTGCCAATTTCAATCAGTCATATCGACGAGGAGAAAGAACTAGAGGCTTACAAAGAAGAGGTTCTTTCAAAAGCTCGTGAGACGATGGACGCGGATGATGTTGCTTATGTTGAAGAGGATCTTCGTTCACCATGTACACAAGAAATCGCAGTATTTAGAGCTTTTGCGGAAATCGTAGATAAATCAGAAAATGAGATTGTGGTTATTGACACAGCACCTACAGGACATACTTTACTTCTTTTAGACTCTACTCAAAGCTATGCAAGAGAAGTTGAGAGAAGCTCAGGCGAAGTACCAATGTCGATTCAAAAGCTATTGCCAAGATTACAGAACGGAAATGAAACGGAAGTATTAATGGTCACACTTCCTGAAACAACACCGGTTTACGAATCAATGCGCTTAGATGAAGATTTGGATCGTGCAAAAATTGCACATACATGGTGGTTAGTCAATCAAAGCATGTACACTACTGATACGTCCAACGAGGTGTTAAAGGCACGTGCTGCGAATGAAATCGAATGGATTAACAAAGTAAAACATCTCTCAGATGGACATTTTGCAGTTGCTGAATGGGTCCCAAATTTTGATGCAGAATTAGTTCATTAATTTTTTTGAATTTAATATAGATGAATCTCTATATAGGGGTTCATCTATTAATTTGCGAAAAATTTAGATAAAAAGTGAAAAGCAATCAAGTCGCCTATGGATATTGTTCGATTAGCCATCACAATGCTATTTCATTTTCAAAGAATAGTACAAGCTATCTGATCAAAATATCGTTGTCATTCACTACCGAGATTCAAGTTCAAATTGCTTAAGTGAGTGTTTTTTTAAAGTTTAAAAAAATTTTTCAAAAGAAGGCGCAAGCCAATAGGAGGAAATAGATGAGTTCTAAAAATGATAAAAAGGGTTTAGGTATTTTTGAAAAATATCTGACGTTATGGGTAATTTTATGCATGGCTGTAGGAGTACTAATTGGGAAATTCTTACCGGGTGTTCCTGATACATTAAGCAAGTTTGAGTATTATCAGGTATCAATTCCCACGGCAATTTTAATATGGTTAATGATTTATCCAATGATGTTAAAGATTGATTTTACAAGTATTGTAAGTGCAGCTAAAAAACCAAAAGGATTAGTTGTTACCTGCGTGACGAATTGGTTGATCAAGCCATTTACAATGTATGCTATATCCGCATTTTTCTTCTATGTAGTTTTTAAAAATCTTATTCCTGTTGAATTAGCGAAAGAGTACGTTGCTGGTGCAGTCATTTTAGGAGCAGCGCCTTGTACGGCCATGGTATTTGTATGGAGCTACTTAACAAAAGGGGATGCAGCGTATATTTTGGTACAAGTAGCGATCAATGATCTAATTATTCTTATATTATTTGCACCAATTGTCGCTTTTCTACTTGGTGTGGATAATGTTGTTGTTCCAATGGGAACGCTACTCCTATCAACGATTCTTTTTGTGGTAGTACCATTACTTCTAGGTTTTGTTACTAGAGTATTGATAATCAAAAATAAAGGCAAAGACTATTTCGAAAATGTTTTTCTAAAGAAATTTGATTCTGTGACAATTGTCGGTCTATTGCTAACCTTAATTATCATTTTTTCTTTTCAAGGAGAAAAAATACTGGCAAATCCAACGCATATTTTATTAATTGCAGTCCCACTAACCATTCAAACACTACTGATTTTCACTATTGCTTATGGATGGGCAAGATTTTGGAAGTTACCTCATGAAATTGCTTCACCAGCGGGAATGATCGGAGCAAGTAATTTTTTTGAACTGGCAGTGGCTGTAGCAATCTCTCTTTTCGGACTACAGTCAGGGGCGACTTTAGCAACAGTGGTAGGAGTGCTAGTTGAAGTACCCGTAATGTTGCTACTAGTAAAAATTTCCAATAATACAAAGTCATGGTTTGCAAAGTCAGATGAGATTACCAAAATGGATAATCTGTATAATTGATTGAGAAGAAAGCTTTGATAGGTGTAGGGAAATTAATTAAATAGCAAATCGTTGAGGTAATAAAACTTATGTCTGAAGAAAGGAGAGCAGTCGCTAGATTATTAGGGATGTCAGTGTCCTTTATTCTAGCAAAATTATTACACTATCCAATTAGTCTCGGAATATTTATCAACTTTATTACGCTAATTTTGGTACTCTATTTATTAGCAAAAAGGAAAGAAAGGCAAGAAAAATAGAGTCATGTGGTCGATTGACCACATGACTTTTTACAGTAATCGTATTACAACTATTTTGTTTATAAAGAGGCTTATTATGAAAGGAAATTTTTAATGGCAAATGCACTAGAAATAGAAAATTTAAAAAAAGTATATGCAACTGGCGTTGAGGCGCTACGAGGAATCGATCTACAGGTTAAACAAGGCGATTTCTATGCCCTTTTAGGTCCGAATGGTGCTGGAAAATCGACAACGATTGGAATTATCACCTCTCTGGTCAATAAGACCTCTGGGAAGGCAAAAGTTTTTGACTATGATCTTGATACTGACTTAGAAAAGGCTAAGCAGCAGATTGGTCTTGTTCCGCAAGAATTCAATTTCAATCCTTTTGAGACTGTTCAACAAATTGTAGTGAATCAGGCAGGGTATTATGGCGTTCCGAGAAAAGAAGCATTGAAGCGCAGTGAGAAGTACTTGAAGCAATCAAATTTGTGGGGAAAACGTAATGAACGTGCCCGAATGCTTTCTGGAGGAATGAAGAGACGACTTATGATCGCATTAATGCACGAACCAAGACTGTTAATTTTGGATGAACCAACCGCTGGGGTGGATATTGAACTGAGACGTGAAATGTGGTCATTCTTAAAAGAATTAAATGAAAATGGAACCACCATTATTTTGACTACTCATTATTTGGAAGAAGCTGAAATGCTTTGTAGAAATATCGGGATTATTCAATCAGGAGAACTGATCGAAAATACCAGTATGAAAGAACTGCTATCCAAATTACAGTTTGAAACATTTATTTTAGACCTTGCACCTCATAATACAGCACCTAAGATAGAAGGTTATGAGTATTATTTAGAAGATGATCTGACTTTATCGGTGGAAGTAGAGCGAGATCAAGGAGTAAATGATGTTTTTAAGCAACTCAGCGATCAAGGAATGAAAGTCTTATCTATGCGTAATAAATCTAATCGTTTAGAGGAACTATTTTTGAAAATCACAGAAGAAAAAAGTCTACCGGAGGAAATCAATGTTTAGTCTTTACTTTACCGCTTTAAAAAGTCTTGCCGTCAAGGAAACCAACCGGTATCTGCGAATTTGGGTACAAACTCTGGTACCGCCTGTCATAACTACATCACTGTATTTTATTATTTTTGGGAAAATGATCGGTGGTCGAATTGGAGATATGGGTGGGTTCTCCTATATGGAGTTTATCGTTCCAGGTTTAATTATGATGTCAGCCATTACGAGCTCTTATGCAAATGTTTCTTCGTCGTTTTTCTCTCAGAAGCTGCAAAAAAATATTGAAGAACTATTAGTTGCACCAGTACCAACTCACATTATCATTTGGGGATTCGTCATTGGAGGATTAGGAAGAAGTCTTCTGGTGGGAACACTTGTAACAATTGTTTCTTTATTTTTTGTACCACTAAATGTGCATTCATGGATTATTGTTATTCTCACATTGTTAATGACAGCCATCCTGTTTTCATTAGCAGGTTTGATAAATGGCGTTTTTGCACAATCTTATGACGATGTGTCAATCGTACCAACTTTTATTTTACAACCTCTAACCTATCTAGGTGGTGTTTTTTATGCGATATCCATGCTGCCTCCTTTTTGGCAAGGTGTTTCGAAAATCAATCCGATTGTTTATATGATATCCGCGTTTAGATATGGATTTTTAGGAACGACCGATGTTCCAATAGCCGTCTCGATCACAATACTTGTTCTGTTCATTTCAGTTCTTTATACTGTTTGTTACTATCTAGTTAATACGGGTAGGGGATTAAGAAGTTAAATCATATCATCAATATCACTTGATTGCTTCTTTATAACTTGTAATAATGCACTGAATAAAAAAGTCTATCATAAATAGATTGCGAAACGAAAAATAGAAATTAGCTTTCCATTATTGATTGGAGGAAAATGATAGTGAAAAAAATTTACTTTTTATGTACAGGCAATTCGTGCCGTAGTCAAATGGCTGAAGGATATGGTCACAACTTATTATCTGATTCAGATTTTGAGATCAGAAGTGCAGGTATTGAGACACATGGACTGAATCCAAGAGCTGTGAAAGTAATGTCTGAAGACAGTATAGATATCTCAAAACAAACGTCAGATTTGATTGATTTGGATTATTTTAATCATGCTGATTTAATTATTACTCTTTGTGGTGACGCAAAGGACAAATGCCCAAGGGTTCCAAAGGGCATCGAACATATTCATTGGAACTTAAAAGATCCTGCTCAAGCACAAGGGACAGAAGATGAAATTTTAGCAGAATTCAGAAGTGTTAGGGACGTTATCAAGAATAATATAAAAAGTCTATCTTCAAAATAAGCCAACTTATAATTGTTTGATTGGGATTTTCATTACCAAAAGAAAGTATCATAGTATGATTGTGTGCAAGACATCCGATTTAGGATAGTAGATGGAGAGAAATAACTGTATTTTTTAGCGAAGGAGGAAACCGATGGTTGTAGAGATTAGACAAATGGTAGAAAGCGATTGGCCTGATATCCGAAGAATCTATATTGAAGGGATAAAATCTGGTGAAGCTACCTTTGCAACTATTTCATCTATACCGAATAGTTACATTGATTGGCAAGCTGAGCATTCATCTTTTGGTAATTTTGTAGCTGTAGAAAATGATAATGTAGTTGGCTGGAGTTCGTTTTCTCCTGTATCTTCAAGATGTGTCTATAGTGGTGTCGTAGAAATCAGCATTTACACAGAAGAAGCTCAACGTGGCAAAGGTATTGGCAGTACACTCATGAGTAGTGCAATCAAAGCTAGTGAAGAAAATGGTATTTGG